>Ga0316189_10000408_pt1 | contig 42691 bp, 42 predicted proteins | sample LowCovwburrow_MG_FD_204930 | JGI IMG/M metagenome (GOLD analysis project Ga0316189, IMG submission 204930) | Coastal sediment microbial communities from Maine, United States - Lowes Cove worm burrow | ecosystem: Environmental > Aquatic > Marine > Coastal > Sediment | place: USA: Maine... | reverse complement strand
CTAAGTTAGATTTAAGTTTCTCCAGTAGCTCATCATTAGGCGCAACCGCAACCACCGGCATATCGGCATCTACCAGCGCCAATGGTCCGTGTTTTAGTTCGCCTGCGGCATAGGCCTCAGCGTGAATATAAGAAATTTCTTTTAGCTTCAATGCGCCTTCAGCCGCAATCGGAAAATGTGCGCCACGACCCAGAAACAAGGCATGGTGTCGATCAGCAAAATGCTTAGACATAGCGATAATGTCTTCTTCAAGCCCCAAAGCATGTTCAATCTGTTTGGGCAAGGACCTTAATTCACTGACAATTTCATGTTCAAGCGAATCCCCTTCGGCACCCAAGCCTAGTGCTCGCCTACGCAAACAAATGGCCAACATTAACAGAGTGGTTAGCTGAGTGGTAAACGCTTTGGTAGAGGCCACCCCTATTTCACGCCCAGCATGGGTGAATATTGTTAGGTCACTCGCGCGCACTAAGGAACTCTCAGGCGCATTACAGATGCACAGTGTATTGCTATAACCCATGCCCTTGGCCATCTCCAGCGCCGCCATGGTATCTAGGGTTTCGCCTGATTGAGAAATTGTTACAAACAGCGTGCCGTCATTGACTACGTGCTTTCGATAACGATATTCGCTGGCAATTTCGACATCACAGCGAACACCGAATTCCTCAAACCAATACCGAGCCACACAGGCTGCGTAGTAACTGGTGCCACAGGCAATAATCTTTATTTCTTTTGCAGCATCAAAGATTTGCTTGGCGTTTTCGCCAAACGGTATTTCCAGTACTGTCTTGGCACCCAGACGGCCTTCTAATGTTTCGGTAATGGCCCGCGTTTGTTCGTGAATTTCCTTCTTCATGAAATGTGCATAACCGTCAAGTGCGGTTTCATCATCACTTAGATTGCTGGTCAAAACCTCACGCGTGACAGGCTGGCGGTGTCGATCGAAAATTCTCACCGAGGTATGGCTTACCTCAGCGATGTCGCCATCCTCGAGCACCATGTATTCTTTGGCAACCGGTATCAATGCCGACATATCAGAGGCAATAAAATTTTCACCGTCTCCCAAGCCTACCAATAATGGCGAACCATTGCGGGCGGCGATTAATCGGCTGGGGTCAAGCTTAGAAATCACACCAAGGCCATAGGCGCCTTCAAGTTCATCAACGGTGTTTTGCACTGCTGTTAATAGGTCAGCACCTTCTTGCATATGCAAGTCTATTTGATGAACAATTACTTCGGTATCGGTCTCAGAACTAAAAGGAAAGCCCCGCTCTTTTTGTTGCGCACGTAGTTTCTGGTGGTTTTCAATAATGCCATTGTGTACCACCGCTACCTGATGGGAGCTTGTATGTGGGTGAGCATTATTCTCAGCCGGTCGCCCATGGGTTGCCCAGCGAGTATGCGCAATCCCTAAGTTGCCTTGAATATCGCCACAAATCTTTTCCAGCTCAGCAACCCGGCCGACGCTGCGTCGTAGGTCAAGTTCGGTATTGGCATCAATAACGGCCAAGCCAGCCGAATCATAGCCGCGATATTCGAGCCGTTTCAAGCCGTCAATTAATGCTGGCGTAATATCTCGAGTAGCTATGGCGCCCACAATTCCACACATAATTTAGACCTATTTATTCTTAGTTGGTCGTTGCCAACCGTCGATTTGTCTTTGTTTAGCCCTAGTAACGGCTAATTTGTTTTTCCCGACATTGTTGGTAATGGTTGATCCAGCGCCAATAGTGGCTCCGTCGCCAACTTCCACCGGCGCTACCAGCTGGCTATTAGAGCCAACGAATACATCTTCGCCTATGGTGGTTTTGTGTTTATTTGCACCATCATAATTACAAGTTATGACACCAGCACCAATATTGGTATTGCTGCCAACGGTGGCATCACCGACATAGCTTAGGTGATTTACTTTGGCGCCTGATTCTAGTTGGGCATTTTTAGTTTCTACAAAATTGCCAATTCTTACCTCAGCGCATAATACCGTTCCTGGCCTTAGCCGAGCAAACGGCCCGATGTTAACGCGCTCGTGAATAATCGAAGACTCGATAACCGAATTAGAATGGATGCAAGAACCATCACCTATTTGGCTAGCCGAGATCACGCAATTGGGAGCGATGCTAACATTGTTGCCGATTCTAGTTGGGCCTATGATTACCGCATTGATATCGATGACCGTATCTGCGCCAATCTCTACCTCACCGCGAATATCAATGCGCGACGGGTCAATAATGCTAACACCGGCATCCATCAAACGCTCTGCCTGCTGCCTTTGATATAGACGTTCTACAGTGGCTAGTTGAGATCGAGAGTTAATGCCTTCTACCTCATGCACGTCTTGCGGATGGCATGCCGTAATTGGGTTTCCTTCCTTATTTGCAATTTCAACAATATCGGTCAGATAGTATTCTTGTTGGGTATTCTTGTTGTCAATCTGTGACAACCAGCGAGTTAAGTCTGCGCTTCGAGCGCACATTATTCCGGAATTAATTTCACTTATAGAGAGTTGTGCGGCCGTCGCGTCTTTTTCTTCAACAATGCCACAGACTCCATCACTTTCGTCTCTCAGGATGCGCCCAAGGCCAGTTGGGTTTTCTACGGTGGCTGTTAGTAAGGCCAACGGGAAGGCTGGCATGGCAGCACGCAATGAGGCCAGCGTTTGCGAGTTAATCAACGGTACATCAGCTGTCAACATCAGTACATGCGAATTGCTGCCAACATCCGGCATTACCTGTTGCACCGCATGGCCTGTGCCCAGCTGCTCTGATTGCTCCACCCAATTAATGCTTTGATCGGCAAATACGTCCATCACCATGTCACGGCCATGACCGACTACTACATGAACTTTGCTGGGGGAAAGCATCGCCGCCGCCTCTAACACATGACCCAATAGAGGCTTGGCCGCTATTTCGTGCAACACTTTTGGCAGTGACGATTTCATGCGGCTGCCCTTGCCAGCAGCTAAGATGATAATTTCTAAAGGAGAATCAGACATATTGTCGGGATATTAGGCAGCAAAGGTTAAAAATCCTTAAAGGTTTCGAAAAATTCAGAAAAACGATGATTTCGTCAACCGAATTTCATAGCTAGATTCTATCAAACAAAGTCAGACTAAGGTGCGCTTTCTGAGTGGGGAAAGTTACCATTGAGTCAGGCTGAAGCGCTATAATTCGTGGCTATGAAGCCTATCGTTTACACCCTTGGCGAGCCCGCTGGAATTGGCGCCGACATTATAATTCAGCTAGCGCAAACACAAGTTTTGTCAAACCTAGTGTGTTTGGGCGATATAGAGCTATTAAAGCGAAGAGCCAAACGGCTAGGGCTTTCCTTAACAATCTTGGTTTATCCAGAGTTGCCAAGTGAATTAGGCGAGATTAGCGTTTTACATCACCCGCTTGCCGAGCATGACTTTAATGCACAGCCCGTGCCCACTAATGCAAAAGCGGTGTTGGGCATGCTGGATACCGCCATTGATGGTTGTATGAGTGGAGAATTTTCTGCCATGGTCACTGGGCCCCTGCATAAAGGGGTTATCAATGACGCGGGCATCGCCTTTTCAGGCCATACAGAATATTTAGCCGAGCGAACTGGTGCCGAACTTCCGGTTATGTTGCTCGCCTCAAACGACATGCGGGTGGCATTGGTCACTACGCATCTTCCTCTAAAAGACGTAAGCGCCGCTATTACAAACAGATTAGTGCAACAAGTTTGTACCATCGTTGACAGAGACCTGAAGCAAAAATATGGTATTGAAAAGCCAACACTATTGGTCTGCGGGCTTAACCCACATGCCGGTGAAGGGGGTCATTTAGGCATGGAGGAAATCGACATTATCATTCCGGCCTTGAATGAGCTGAGAACAAAAGGCATCAATGTAATAGGACCACTACCCGCCGACACACTATTCACAAAAAAATATCTGCAAGACGCAGATGTAGCCATAGCCATGTACCATGATCAAGGCTTACCGGTACTCAAGGCACAATCATTTGGCAAAGCGGCAAATATCACGCTAGGGCTACCAATCATTCGCACCTCAGTTGACCATGGTACCGCCTGTGATCTAGCAGGCAGTGGTAAGGCCGACATGGGTAGTTTACAAACCGCTATTCGAGTAGCGCGTGAAATGGCTATACTGCAAGCAGGCGTAAAGACAGCCATGCATAAAAAAGGAGCAGTTGATTGAAAGATGACTCTAACTTTGCAGCACCGAGAAAGTCCCTAGGCCAGAATTTTCTTCAAGACCCTAACATCATCCGCAAGATTGTTGCGGGGCTGGCAATTAAGCCTGATGACATTGTGTTAGAAATTGGTCCTGGGCGCGGAGCCTTAACCGAGCTAATTCTTCCCATGGCTGGCAAAACGCATGTGGTTGAGTTTGATCGTGATTTGGCCCGCTACTGGCGACAACGAAGTGAGGTAGAAGCCACCTTAGAAGTTTATGAAGAGGACATACTAAAATTTCAGCTGAGTGATATCACCGCAGCCAGCGACAAAAAGATAAAGGTTATCGGCAACCTGCCCTACAACATCTCAAGCCCAGTGCTGTTTCACTTAATGAAAAGCGCTGCACTAATCAGCACTCAACTGGTGATGTTACAAAAGGAAGTAGTGCAAAGAATATGCGCCGACCCAGGCAGTAAACAATTTGGCCGCCTTTCGGTAATGCTGCAATATCGCTATCACATCGAAAACCTATTCGTAGTGCCGCCCAATGCTTTCTTCCCTCCTCCTAAGGTAGATTCGGCGATTGCACGATTCACACCGCGCGCCAAGATAGAACATGCAACAAGCAACCTACAACATCTTGAACTAATTGTGAAACAAGCCTTTTCACAACGCAGAAAAACGCTGCGTAATACCTTGAAAGGCTATATAGACACAGAGCAAATCGAGAGCGTGGGTGTATTACCTTCTGCCAGAGCAGAGACATTAAGCGTGTTTGATTTTGTTAGATTGTCTAATCTTTATAGCAAGACACAGGAAGAATAGTTCTGCTCGTTGGATCGGAGAGAGCTGCTTTTGGGAAGGAATCCTAGCTAGTTTTGGTGTATCTTAAATAAATGAAAACACTCGCATCACTACTAGTCTTATTAGTTGCCGTTTCTCATATCGGCATTCTTGTATTAGAAATGTTCTTTTGGGATCACGATGTCGGCCGAAAAGTATTCTCAATGACAGCAGAACAATCTGCTAATTCAGCAGTCTTGGCAATGAATCAAGGCCTGTATAACGGCTTCCTTGCGGCCGGATTATTTTGGGGCCTTATACGTGGCCGTTTCGACATCAAAGTATTCTTTCTAGCCTGTGTTATCGTCGCCGGTGTGTTTGGCGCAGCAACCGCAAAGCCAAGCATTTTATTTACTCAAGCAATGCCAGCAGCCATTGCACTATTGGCCGTTTATATAGTGCATCGACAAGCCAATGGAAATTAGATAAACATCGTATAACATAGACCCTGAGGTCATTATGACAGATGAGAAAAAATCCAATGTAGGCCAGATTGTTTGGCATGACTTAACCGTGGATGATGCCGACAGCGTCAAAGACTTCTACGCCAAAGTAGTTGGCTGGGACACAGGGACTGTCGCTATGGGCGGCGGCGAAGGTAAACAGGAAAACGAACAATACAACGACTTTAATATGAACTTGCCAGGCACCGTAGATACGGTAGCCGGGGTATGTCATGCCCGCGGCAGCAACAACAAACTACCGCCGCAATGGGTGATGTATGTAGGCGTAGAAGATGCCGCAGAAAGCGCAAAACAATGTGTGGCCTTAGGCGGTGAGATTTTAGACGGGCCAAGAGACATGGGCGGTTCAGTGTATTACTTTATCAAAGATCCCGCTGGCGCAGTGTTGGCAATTTTTTCTTAATGATTAACGTGCTTGAGCAAGGGTTTTTGTGCAATTAAGTGAGGTATTAAAGCGATTACAGGCCTTGGCTGATCCTGAAAAAATCGTCTTCAAACAGAAAAAATTTGGCATTGTCGCAAGCGATTCATTAGGAATATATCAAAAAGATTTAAAAGAGTTGGCGTCAAGCATAGCCAAAAATTTTACTAAAGGTAATGACAAGCAAAAGCAAAACGAATTAGCCCTAGCCTTGTATGACACAGGCATATACGAAGCGCGCTTACTTACCAGCAGGCTTTATGATCCGAAGTCGATCACTAAATCGCAAATGAATAACTGGACCGCTGATTTTGAGAATTGGGAAATTTGCGATTCCTTCTGTATGGGCTTTTTCACCAAAAGTGAATATGCGGTAGAAAAAGCGTTGCAATGGTCGAGTAACAAAGAGGAGTTCACTAAACGTGCTGCGTTCGCGATTATAGCGACCTATGGTTTTGTGAATAAGAACGCCGCCAATGAAATCTTTGAGCCGTTTTTTCCGATCATCAAACGTGAATCAAGTGACGAGCGAATCTATGTAAAAAAAGCAGTCAACTGGGCTTTGCGCAGTGTTGGCAAACGAAACATTGACCTCAAGAGAATGGCGATATCTACTGCACAAAAAATCCAAAAACAGGATTCAAAAGCAGCGCAATGGATAGCAAAAGACGCGCTTAGAGAATTACAAGGAACTGCGGTAAAGGTGCAGGACCATCCGAGGCATATCTATCGAGCTTGATCAGAGCTTTGTTAATTGATGACATCAGATATTCCACCAATGAAAGGCTGTTCTAATCGCTGAAGGGTTAATTTCTTTGAGCCTGTTGTGAAAGTGTTTGAAGTTTCTGTTCCATAAGGTGTAATTATTTCTGAACTCGAGGTGGCATTGTTGCCCGTTGTAATGATAATTAAGCCGCCAGAAATAACGGTTATTAAGTTGATTGTGCGTCTTTTCTAAGGATTCAAGCTCGGTTATTGCTACCATTGACTGACTTCCCTTTTCACCGATATAGATACTATTACTATCAAACCAAATAATAGTGCCGCGACCGATGATTGCGTCAAGCGAGATACGTAATTTTTTCATAAGCTATCCTCCTCCGATATTGCTGTGCGAACCTTGGTGCTGTTTACAAACAACATTTTGCTTGGACACCGCCTCTAAATTTTTGCACAAGCCTCAAAGTAATGCAAAACTAAGCGTTTTCACGATAAATGTCCCAGCGGTTCTTTCCTCAGACTTACAGATAAATACGGCTTCTAGCTTGAAAAGTTAGACATTGCCCTTAATCTCTTGGGTAACAACAAAATTTTAACAGAGAATAATTTATGGAGGCGCTGTTCTGGGCCACGCCCATGTTAATTCTATTTACAGGATTGCTCTGGATTTTCAGGCCTAGTGCTAGACAGCATCTTCTCCTTATTTCAGTCTTAGCATCAGCAGTAGCGTTATCTGCAAGCTTTCTAGGCTTGTGGCAAGCCGTGATTGCAGGATTTTGCGGCTTACTAAGCACTGCGGTTCTTTTTACGTTTTGGAAGCGCGTTGGTCATGGGCGAGGGGTCGTGCAATCGATTATCGGCGCTACCTGCATAATGCTAGGCGTGTTGACCCTTTTCATCAACATTTCAGCCCCTCTATCGCATCTTCCGAGCCCCACAGGCCCGTTTTTTGTCGGTACAAGTGACTTTGTTGTAGTAGATAGAACTCGTAGCGGCATGAAAGGTGTTGGTGGCTCTGAACCTAGGAAACTATTGATAAGAGCTTATTACCCTGCTGATAATGTGTTCCCGTATCAGGCGAAAGCATACTTTTCACGGCTCGAAGCTAAACAAGTGACTCGAGGGGAAAACCGATTAGGGGAACTCGGTTTTCTAAATTCTCACCTCCGACATATCGCGACTCATACCTATGACCATGCACCGATAGTTACCGGTCAAAAATTTCCGATAATAGTATTTAGTAATGGGTTTTCATCACACATCGGTAGTACTACCATCTTGTTGTCTGAACTTGCTAGCAATGGCTATGTTGTATTTAGTTTGTCACACCCAGGGGATATGTCCGCAGTAGTGTATCCCGATAAAAGTTCAGTGACGATTACTGGCAAGGTGGTTGAGGGGCTTGGTAAACCAAATGTTAATCGAGGCCTAGAAACGCAGGAGGCTTCTCCCCAACAAGACCACGTATTCTTTGAGAATCTTTGGCGAGATACTGAACAATTCAATTGGGTGAGGCATGCACCGGCCTTTCTTCATGAGAGCCATAGTATATGGGTGAAGGATACCCAAGTATTTTTAAAAAGATTACGCTCAGGTGACCTTCCCGACTCTAAGGTAAATTTACTTGCTAATACTGACCCGACTCACATCGTACTGGCAGGAACCTCATTTGGTGGTTCTGTTGCTGTTAGTGTTTGCCACATAGATTCTGTATGCCGAGCGGCGGTCAATATTGATGGATCCAACTTTGATTCTAGTTTGGTAAACAATACCGTCCGCATGCCTACCCTATCGTTACAGCACGACTTCAGCGTGCATCCGAACATGGCAACAATGCGTTCATTTGGAATGAGAAACCCCATAGACACCAGTTACGAGAAAAATATTTCTGTAGGAGATACGGGCTTGGTGACTAGAGTCGAGTTAAGAGGAATGCTGCACCAAAGCTTTAGTGACAGTACATGGTTTTCTCGCGGTGCACTTGCAAGAAAATTAATTAAAACGGGGAATCTCTCACCGCAGCATTCAGTTAGCTTGGTTTCCAATATTTTGGTCACATACATAGACTCTCATCTAAAGGAAACCGTTAAATTTTCTGAGATATTCAATGAGTTACCGAATGCCAATCTCTATACTCCGGCTGCATTACAAAAGTGGGCGGTTGAGCGTCAAAATCAGATCTACTAATTCGCCTGCGCGTAGCTTAACGGAGGTGGCAATCTTACGACAGAACGGTGCCGGGTCTTGAACCTTGAATGTGCTGATACCCCAAGACGATCAAAATTCAAGAAATATTCCGCTCATTTTTTAAGCTGTTATCCTGAATAGTTACCGAAGAACAATACACAGCAGCCTTTACAGAACGTTCGTAATAGCGTACGCTTTAAGCTTCTTTTTGGAGAGGTAACGTATGACTATTATTAATGCTACCGAAGCTCGCTCAAAACTATACAAGTTGATAGATGAAACTTTGAGTACGCATCAGCCAATTACTATTACGGGTAAGCGCGGGAATGCAGTTCTTCTTTCAGAGGAGGATTGGCGATCTGTGGAGGAAACACTTTTTTTGCTTTCTATTCCTGGAATGCGTGAGTCAATCCGTGACGGAATGGCCGAGGACATCAATGCTCTTGATACATCGGTGGATTGGTAGTGTGGACGCTGTACTATACCAAGCAAGCGAAGAAAGACGCGAAAAAATTGTCTTTATCAGGATTAAAGAGCAAGGCAAAAAGTCTTCTTGAAATCTTGGAAGTTAACCCCTACCAGAACCCACCTGCCTATGAAAAGCTGGTGGGTGATCTTGAAGGAGCATATTCTAGACGTATAAACATCCAGCATAGGCTAGTGTATCAAGTGCTTGAAGATGATAGTGCGGTAAAGATATTAAGGATGTGGACTCATTACGAATGAGAGTTATCATCCCTTTTGATTAAGAACGGAAACCTATACCCGCGTGTCCAACCAAGCCACTACCTGTTGATATATCTGGGGAGCCTCGGGCTCATTGAAGATTTCATGGTATAGGCCATCGTAGATTTCAATTTCTTTATCGGCCGATGAAACGCTGTCGTGTAGCAATTGTGAGCCGGCGGGAGCGGTTAGGGCATCACTACTGCCGTGCATTATTCGAATGGGCAAGTTGATATCCGCTGCTCGGTCTATACATTCATCCATTGCTCTGAACATCTCTATGAGAAGCTTGGCTGACAGCTTGCCTTTGCTGACTAAGGGATCGTTCATATAATCGTCAACTACAGCTTGGTCACGGCAGATGCCGGAGGCGTCTAGGGCTATTGCGCCAAATTTGGGAGAGATTTTGGCGATGACCTTAATAATTCCAATTTGCCAGGCTGGCGGAACTACTGGGCTTTGAATTGCAGGGCCAGAGAGCAATGCGCCTTTGAATAGATGTTGGTGCTCTAATAATAGATGGGCTGCAATTAAACCGCCCATGCTATGCCCAAGCAGGAAGATGGATTTTTCTGGATACCATTCTTGCGCCTTGCCATAGGCGTTTAGTACGGCATTTTCGAAATCAACGAAGTTACCGATATGGGTGCGGGTTCCTTCAGAGCGGCCGTGGCCTGGCAAGTCTAAGGAACATAACGCGTAGCCCGAATTATTTAGCGATTCGGCTAATGCAGAATAACGTTCGCAGTGTTCACCCGCTCCATGCACCAGTAGCACCACTGCCTTAGTCTCATTATTGCTCGGCCAATGGCGATAATAGATACCGTCTTCGATAAATTGTTTTTCTTCCATGGTCTTGATCTCGTTAAATTAGTTAGTCGGATTAATGCCCTGCAAACAAAAACGAACTTTTTGCATGCACTTGTTTATGCAGCAGTGAGTGCTCTCGGGTTTCGACAGCTTGATAAAACTGTCGGTTCAGTGATGCCAAATCATCGCTGCGATCTGCAAAACGTAACACAACTACAAGCTGTTGCACAGCGACTAATAGTTGATCAACGATATGTTGGTCAAATTGTAGATTATCGAAGGACGGATCGAAGTCTTTTAGTTTAGTAGATTCATCGAACATAGAAAACAATTCGTCCAATTTTTGCTGTGGCTCTGGGAGTAGTTCGTTACACACGGACCAGTGTTCGGCGTTTACCAAGTCGTCCCATAAATATTTTACCAGCTTGGCAGCCGTTTTTGGTTGATGATTGTGCAATTGCAAGAACTCTTCCAAGGCTTGCTCTTCCGTGCCTAGCTGTCTACAGATACTTAAGTAATCGTGAAAAGTCTCTGGCTCCTTGGTGTCGTGAAACTCACCTAGTAATTGGCGCTTGGTATTGTCTAGACTGTTTTTTGCGGCCACAAAGACGGTCGCCAATTCCGCCCACCCCTGTAAGCAATGAGAAAGGCGTACTCCATAGAGTGCGTAGGGGTCATCGTCTAGCGCATGCTCGAAGAAGTATTCATAGAACTTGAGAGCGTTAACAAAGTCGCCTGCCTTATGCGCCAACTGGGCATCTTCGAGGACAGTGATTATTTCGGGTTTTTCCATTTGGCGAACAGTTGGGTCTAAATCATACCGAGCTCAAGTTTAGCCTCTTCCGACATATTGGCCATGGTCCAGGGTGGATCAAAGGTTAGTTCTACTCGTGCATCGGATACTCCCACCACGCTCTTAACCGCGTTTTCTACAATACCAGGGAATGTCTCGGCGACGGGGCAGCCGGGTGCGGTTAGGGTCATGGCAACATCCACAAAATAATTATCATCAACCTGAAACCCGTAGATCAGGCCTAGGTCATAAATATTAACTGGAATCTCTGGGTCATAAACCGTGCGCAAGGCCTCTACGATAGCCGACTGCAAGGATTCAGGTGTGGGTGGCTCACCTGTGCTTGGTCGCTCAACAACAATCTTCTTGGCGGCATCGGGGTTGGGGTTTTCAAAACTCCAAACTGGTTCTTGATCATTCATAGTTGTTTAAATTAATTTTGTGAAACTAAAAAGTTTGTACTAGGGCAGTCTCCTAGCCAAGCATTTCTGAAGCCTTAATGGTGGCTGCTACTAAGGCGTCAATGTCTGCTCTATTATTATATAGAGCCAATGAAGCACGAGTAGTTGCGCTAACACCAAAAAACTCCATCACTGGCATGGCGCAATGATGGCCTACTCGAACCGCGATGCCTTGATGGTCTAGCAAGGTGCCTAAATCAGAGGCATGTATGCCGTCTAACTCAAATGACAGGACCCCTGCCTTATTTGCGGCAGTGCCAATAATTCGCAAACCCTCAATCTCAAGCATTTTCTCGTTTGCGTACTCTAATACGTCGTGTTCATGGGCAGCGATATTAGCAATGCCAATGCCCCTGACGTAATCTATTCCGGCAGCCATACCAATCGCGCCGGCAATGTTCGGAGTGCCAGCCTCAAATTTGTACGGTAGTTCATTAAAGCTGGTACCGGTATTAAAGCTAACCACTTTGATCATGTCGCCGCCACTTTGATATGGTGGCATTGCTTCCAGCAATTCTTGTTTGCCGTAAAGTACACCGATTCCGGTGGGGCCAAAAATTTTGTGGCCAGAAAAGGCATAGAAATCACAATCAAGCGCACGAACATCTACGGCCATGTGGGCAATGGCCTGTGCTCCATCTACCAACACCTTAGCGCCAATAGCATGCGCTGCATCAATCATGTCCTTTAGCGGTGGGATGGTACCCAGCGCATTTGAGAGCTGTGTTACCGATAAGAGTTTTGTTTTGCTGCTAAGCAGTTCTAAGAACGCCTGGTAATCAAGTTCGCCTTTGTCATTGATTGGAATCACCTTCAAAACGATGCCAGTTTGCTGGACCAATAACTGCCATGGAACGATATTAGAATGGTGTTCCAGCATAGAAATGATTACTTCATCGCCGGCTTTGAGCTGCGAGCGCCCATAACTATGCGCCACCAAATTAATGGATTCGGTGGTACCACTGGTATAAATAATCTCGGCCACACTCTCGGCGTTAATGAACTCTCTAATAGTTTCGCGTGCGCCTTCAAACATATCGGTCGCCCGCTGGCTTAGCTCATGGATACCGCGGTGCACATTGGCATTGTCATGCTCATAGTAATTGCTTATGGCATCGATTACCTGCTGCGGTTTTTGCGTTGAAGCGCCATTATCTAAGTACACCAATGGGTGTCCTGAAATTAATTGATCTAGAATGGGAAAATCTTGGCGAATGCGCTCCACGTCGAACGCTTTTGTATTAGCGTTAGCAGCTGTAAGGGGAGCGTTCATAGTAATTCCTCGAGGCCAGATAATAATTGCCCAGCAATTGTCTGGGTAAGTTCTTCACGAACCGATGTAATGTTAACGCGCTCAATTACTTCGTTGGCAAAAGCGAAGGTTAGTAGCGCGCGCGCTGATTCCGAATCTATGCCGCGAGAGCGTAAATAAAACAGCGATTTTGAATCAAGTTGACCGACCGTAGCACCGTGTGAACACTTCACATCGTCAGCATAAATCTCAAGCTGGGGTTTGCAGTCCGCTTCTGCGTGTTTGGAAAGCAATAGGTTGTTGTTTTGCTGATCGGCATTGGTGTTCTGAGCGTCTTGTGCCACGATAATCCGGCCTCTAAACACACTGCGTGACTGATCATCTAAAATAGTCTTGTAGAACTCATCGCTGGTGCAATCCGGTACTGCATGGTTGACCTCAGTATGGTTATCGACGTGTTGACGGTTTTTGCCTAGAACCAAGCCGTTCATCTCAATATGTGCGCCTCGACCGTTCAAGTTGCAGTATATGTCGTTGCGATTAACCAGACCGCCCAAAGCAACATTGTGATTCTTAACATTTGAGCCGGTGGCTTGTTCAATGAAAACGCCTCCCATATGAAATGCCTCATCAGATCCTTTGAGTATTTTGTAGTGATCAACATGCGCGTTTTGTTCGGCGTGAATTTCAGTAACGGTATTGCTCAAGTAGACACTTTGGTCCAATGCTAGGTGGCGTTCGACGATTGTGCACCGGCTGTTGGCGGCCGCGACAATTACGTTTCGACTATGGCTTATTGAGCTATTGATTGAGTTATTGTCAGTTTGAGCATCATGCAGAAAACAAATTTCAAGGGTGTCTTCTACAACGCATCCTTTTGGTAAAATCAGCACATACCCATCTTGGTTGTAGGCGGTGTTCAGAGCGGTAAACCCATGTTGTTCTTTGGGTAAACTCTTGCCGAAGTATGTTTCAAGCACAGCCTCAAGATTGGTGGCTTCGTTGGTTAAGGCTTCGGCAAGGCTACAGAAGGTGAAGTCCTGGCCGATCCCATTTAGCGAGGAGAGATCTTTGCGGAAAAAACCATTTAGGAAAACTAAAGTGGGATGCGAGTTCCGCGATAGTTTCTCTAAGCTATCGGAGCTATGTGTACTTGGGGCGCTTAGCGCGTAGGCATTGCTCTTAAGCGCGCGCAAATTTGTGTAGCGCCATTGTTCATCTCTGATGCCTGGCAGACCCACATTCTCGAAATGTTTGAGCGCTTCACTTCTTTGCGTTTGTAGCCACTCAAGGTGTTCACCGGGCAAGGCCTGGCCTTGATAGGCGTCTAGCCAACTCTCGGTGTGCTCTGCTGAAATTGTCATGGAGTTAGTGCTCATTAGCTTGCGACCTGCTCCAATGTTGCGTCACCGTTGAGGCTTTCATCTAGCCAGCCATAGCCTTTTTCTTCGAGCTTTAAGGCCAGCGACTTGTCGCCAGACTTTACGATTCTGCCGCCAGCCAGGACATGTACTTGGTCTGGCACAATATAATCGAGTAAGCGCTGATAGTGAGTTACTAAAATCATCGCACGGTCGGGTGATCGGAGTGCATTTACGCCCTTGGACACTACTTTCAAGGCATCAATATCCAGGCCAGAATCGGTTTCATCAAGCAAGGCCAATTTAGGCTCGAGCATGGCCATTTGCAGTATTTCGTTGCGTTTCTTTTCGCCGCCGGAAAAGCCTTCGTTTACTGAACGTTTAAGAAACTCTTGTTTCATTTCCACAAAGTCAGCTTTTTGTCGGATCAACTTAAGAAAGTCGCCAGCCGTCATCTCGGTCTCGCCATGATATTTGCGTTTTGAGTTAATGGCTGCTTTTAGCATTGCCATATTGCTCACGCCAGGAATCTCTACTGGGTATTGAAAGGCCAGAAATATGCCTTCACAGGCGCGTTCTTCAGCTTCAAGCTCGCTGAGGTCTTTACCCATATATTCGATGCTGCCGGCGGTGATTTCATAGCCATCGCGACCTGCAATCACATTCGAAAGAGTGCTTTTCCCTGAGCCATTTGGCCCCATAATGGCGTGCACCTCACCGGCATTAACCTCCAAGTCTAAGCCCTTGAGGATAGGAGTGCCGAAAACGGAAACGTGTAAATTAGTAACTTTTAACATCTTAATATTTTCTCTGTGTAACCACTAGTTGGTCTCTAACCGACAGCTCCCTCGAGGGAGATGTCCAATAATTTTTGTGCTTCAACCGCGAACTCCATTGGTAATTCGCGAAACACCTCTTTGCAAAAGCCGTTTACTATCATTGAAACCGCGGCTTCTTCAGACAAGCCGCGTTGCTTTAGATAAAACAATTGGTCTTCGGAAATCTTGGAAGTAGTGGCTTCATGTTCTAGGTTGGCGCTTGGATTTTGCACTTCAATATAGGGAAAGGTATGCGCGCCACAACGATCGCCCATTAGCAGTGAGTCGCATTGTGAAAAATTACGTGCATTGTCAGCACCCTTCAAAATCTTAACTAGTCCGCGATAGGTGTTTTGGCCATGCCCGGCAGAAATACCTTTAGAGATGATGGTGCTGGAGGTGTTCTTGCCCATATGAATCATCTTGGTACCGGTATCGGCTTGTTGCTTGTTGTGGGTAAGCGCAACTGAATAGAACTCACCCACCGAATTATCGCCCTGCAATACCACACTCGGGTATTTCCAAGTAATAGCTGATCCAGTCTCCACTTGAGTCCAGGAAATTTTGGAGTTGTCGCCTTTGCAAATCCCGCGTTTGGTCACGAAGTTGTAAATACCGCCCTTGCCATTTTCATCGCCGGGATACCAGTTTTGCACCGTCGAATACTTAATTTGTGCATCTTTGTGCGCAACCAACTCTACCACCGCCGCGTGCAATTGATTTTCGTCACGTTGCGGCGCGGTACATCCCTCCAAATAGCTCACATAAGAGCCTTCGTCAGCAACAATAAGGGTACGTTCAAATTGGCCTGTGTTCATTTCGTTGATTCGAAAATAAGTCGACAATTCCATTGGGCAGCGAACACCGGGCGGTATATAGACAAATGAACCATCGCTAAAAACAGCAGAGTTCAAGGCAGCATAATAATTGTCTTGTACTGGTACTACGCTGCTCAGATATTTTTTAATCAGCTCCGGATGCTCTTGCACTGCCTCCGAGATAGGCATGAAAATAACGCCAGCTTCTGACAGTGTTTTGCGAAAAGTGGTGCGAACCGACACTGAATCAAATACCGCGTCAACCGCAACATTTGCCAGCATCTTCTGCTCATACAGTGGAATGCCAAGTCTTTCGTAGGTTTCTAAGATCTTCGGGTCAACCTGATCTAGGCTATCTAGTTTCGGTACTTCTTTAGGCGCTGAGTAGTAAGCAATTGCTTGGAAATCTATTTTGGGATAATCAATGTGTGCCCAATCAGGCTCTTTCATTTTTTGCCAGCGACGAAAGGCCTTTAAACGATAGTCCAGCATGAATTCGGGCTCGTTCTTCTTGGCTGAAATGCGACGCACCACATCCTCATTGAGCCCCGGCTCAAAAGTATCTGATTCTACGTCAGTAACAAAACCCTCTTTGTACTCGCGCTTTACCAGCTCCTTCAGATCACGGTTCTTTTCGTCTGTTTCTATTTCTACTGCCTTAGACATGTTCATTACCTACCGAATTGGATTGGAATATCACCAATCTGGGTTACGTCTTGTTGTGTGGCTCTGGTTTGCACATAACGAGTGCGAACCAGGTCACTAAGCTTTTTGCCATCAAGGAAGGCATAAAATTCATCGCTTAAGTTATTCCATAAGCTATGCGTTAAACATGGGTCATCATGACCGCAACTGCTACTGCCACAGCTCATGTCTATTTGTTCTTCGGCGGCGACCAAAATATCGGCCAGCGAAATATTTTTATCTTCTCGAGCCAAACGGTAACCACCTTTTGGTCCGCGTACAGAGCTCACCAAGCCGGCTTTTTTTAAACAGGCGAATAGTTGCTCAAGATAAGCCAAAGAGATTTGTTGCCGGTCGGCTATTTCAGCCAAAGTGACGCGGTCAATCTTAGCGTGCAGCGCCAGATCCATCATCGCAGTCACGGCATAACGGCCTTTTGTGGTTAATTTCATTTAGTCAGATATCAATTGATATTGTTTGCGTGCTGATAAAACCCAGTAATTTACTAGGGATTAGAAGTATAGGTAAGATATAGCTATAGTTCAAGTTGAGGAAGGCTTGTTTACCAGCTTTGTTACAGGCATAAAAAAACAGCCCCGAAGGGCTGTTTTTTAGAGTTTGCTAGAAGCAGTTATCGCGGAATGCGGATTTTCTGGCCAACAAAAATCTTATCTGGGTCTTCGATAACTTCGCGATTTGCTTCGAAGATCTCAGGGTATTTGCTGCCGTTACCCAAAAATTTCGCTGCGACGCCCCATAGAGTGTCGCCACTTTCAATCACGTAGTACTCAGGCTCTGCTACGGGCTCAGGGGCAGTTAGACCTTCGCCGTTTACTGACCCTACGCCTTTCATATTGCCAGTCATAAGCACGACTTTTTCTTTGGCTTCATGAGTCTCGCAAGTACCACCAACAGTACAAATTTCGTCGTCCAGCGAAACTGTTAAATCAGATACGCCAGGATTGTTAGCTTCTATATTTTCTTTAATTTGGTCAGCTGCATTAGCGTCGCCAATACCAAATACTTTCTTGCCGATATCGGCTGCAAAATCAAATAATCCCATTTTTTCTCCTACCTAATTAGCTAGGTAATTGTAATTTCGGTTAGATAAAAGCGGCTTTCAGTAGGCCGCCACAAGAACAAGATACACGTTAGGTAGGTGTCTTTGCAAGCAGGAAATAAACCTAGGTGCACAACTTTAACAATTGTTAACTCCATTAGGGTTTGGCCACTTATCTAGACTTGAAATAGGCCCACAACAAACCAATGCTACCTAGAGCCGGAGAATATTGAGCCATCCATGAAGTTCCAAGCAGGCCGTTCTGTTCACTAATAAAAATGACCGCTGCGGCGAGAGCTGCGCCAAATCCCAATAGCCTATGGAATGCGCTCAAACGTTTCTTTTGGGCATCCTCTGCCATTTGAGAAATTACCGCACGTTGATGTAACTCTTGTTGCTTAGAGTTTTTTGCCATTCGATCTATTTGCCCAGGTAGCTGCGACAAAGCCGCATGCCATTGAGGCCAATCCCTCTTCAAGTCTGCTAGCAGAGCCTGTGGTGAAAGCTGCTGTTTCATCCAGTTTTCAAGGAAGGGTTTAGCGGTATCCCATAGATTAAGTTGCGGATAAAGCTGGCGTCCCAAGCCTTCAATATTTAATAAGGTTTTATATAAAAGTACCAATTGCGGCTGAACCGGCATTTCAAACCGACGAATGGTTTGAAACAATTCCATCAACACCACGCCAAATGATATTTCACTGATTGGCTTTGCGAAGTTTGGCTCACATACCATGCGTACAGCCGCTTCAAACTCAGCTAAATTGGTGTCGGCGGGAATCCACTCGGCGCGTAAATGCGATTCAGCAACGCTGCGATAGTCGCGGTTAAAGAAACCTAATAACATCTCCGCTAAATAGTGTTTATCTTGATCTGTTAGAACACCCATAATGCCAAAATCAATGGCAATCCATTTGCCCTGCTCCGAAACGAATATATTACCGGGATGCATATCCGCATGGAAAAAATTATCTTCAAAGGCTTGTTTGAAAAAAGTTTCTACCCCGTCAGCGGCTAACTGTTTCAAATCATATCCAAGTTCCTTTAGCTTATCTATGTCGCGTACGGATGTTCCATAGATACGCTCCATCACCATTACGTCGGCTTGAGTGTAATCCCAATAAACTAGGGGTACGTATATGATGTCGTTGTTTTCAAAATTAGCCGCCATTTGAGAGCAATTGGCTGCTTCACGGCGTAGATCAAGCTCACCATTGATGGTGTTGTCGTATTCTTTTATGACCTCCAGCGGTCTAAGTTGTTTACCCAAACTCCAATATTTTTGCAAAAGCCCGGCTAGGTAATACATAACCGCCAAATCTTTGTCTACTTCAGCCTGGATGCCGGGGCGAAGTACTTTGATAATCACTTCCGCGCTGGCTTCACCGTTTTTGCCGAGCTGCGCATTACCATCTTTTAGACGCGCCGCATGAACTTGCGCTACCGAAGCACTGGCCATGGCCTCGGTTTCAACTGATTCAAATATCTCATCAAATCTTGAGCCAAAGGATTTGCGAATAATACTCAGCGCTTGGTCATTTGGAAATGGCGGAACCTGGTCTTGTAATTTGGACAGTTCCTGCGCGATATCTGCGGGCAGTAGATCAGGCCGAGTTGAAAGCGCCTGGCCAAGTTTAATGAATATTGGGCCCAGTTCTTCTAGTGCTTGTCGTATTCTTATTGCCAGCGGAGCCGTCTTATTGTTCGCACCACCCAACAACATAGAGCCTACTATTCGCGCACTTCGAGGTAGTTCCAATTGGTCTAAAATGCCACCCAGACCGTGTTTGGTAATGACACGCCGTATTTGCCATAAGCGTTTGATAGAGGCAGGGGAATAAATCATTAGAGCAAAATAGACATAAAGTCTAGAGTGAGTTTTGCAGGCGTTTAACTCGAGAGTGCAGGCGCTCAGCATCTGCCCTCAGAGTGTCAACATCGTCTAAAAAAGGATCAACGTCTTGTTTGGTGGCCATTAAGCCAAGATCCTCAGTTAATAGTGTACTTACTTGGCTTTTAAATCCCGATTGTGAATCTTGAAAGATCTGTTTTGCTTTACTTAAGCCCATGTGTAAGACCGCCGCGGGTGTCTCCCCTAGATGTTGTGCCATCATTCCTTCCCAGTCAATCGCTAGTTCCGCTATAAGCTGTGCAAAGCGCTGGCCAACAATGGCATCACCACTTATTTCTAATTCACCTGGATTTAGATGGGCGTTTTCCAGACCGTCTTTACTGATTTTTATAAGCGTTGGTAAAGTTGTGCGTAAGGTTACATCTGGAGATTGGTTGAGGTTGGCTGAAATCTCTACCCCATGAGGTTGCGGACAAATGGAGACACTTTGTGAGCCCATAGATGGCATTGCCTTGATCTCCAAGGTCATCATCTTACCATTCAGCCTCGCAAGCTTTTGCTTCGAAGCACTATCGTGCTCGAGCGCGCTATTGCAGGCAAGTTCAATTAGATCAATAAGCATGAGATATGAACTCTTTAATACTTATAGCCAATATGCAAAGCGACTACACCACCGGTAAGGTTGTGGTAGCGGACACGATCAAAGCCCGCCTCTTCCATCATTAGTTTTAGTTGTTCTTGTGAGGGATGTTTTCGAATTGATTCGACTAAATACTGATAGCTATCTCTATCGTTGGATATTAGCTCACCCAACTTTGGAATTACATTGAAGGAATAAGCATCGTAGATGCGTCGAAAAGTGTCGTTTGTGGGTTGTGAAAATTCAAGTACAAGGACACGACCACCTGGTTTAATGCAGCGCTGCATTTCAGCTAGAGCAGCATCTTTGTGTGTGACATTCCTGAGTCCAAAACTGATTGAAATGCAATCAAAGTAATTGTCAGGGAACGGTAGCTTTTCTGCGTTAACAAGGCAGAATTCAATATTTCCAGCGTGACCAGCATCTGCCATCCTCTTGCGACCTTGTTCTAACATAGCCGCATTGATATCGGTTACGAAAACCTGACCTTCCTCGCCCACTTTTTCCGCGAATTTTATGGAAAGATCAGCGCTACCCGCAGCCAAATCCAATACTTTTTGGCCTGGCTTAACACCACTTTGAGCAATGGTGAACCATTTCCATGCTCTATGCACGCCTAAGGACATGGCATCGTTCATTACATCGTAATTAGCGGCCACGTTTTTAAAAACATTGCCTACCAGACTCTGCTTCTTGTCCTCGTCTACTTCGTCAAAGCCGAAGTGAGTTTTGTTCTGTTGGTTTTGCATAGTGATTGATTCTGAAGTTTCTATAAAGCGAGTAGTCGCCCAATAAATAGCGAGTTAATTGAGGATAGTGTAGGTCTTTATAATTGAGGTTAGTGTAGGTCTTTATAAGAGTGGGCAAGTAAAAACTTAAGCCAAAAAATGGTCATTCTCTTTAGGCTGACGTTCAACACCTGCATCGGCAAGCCTTTGCAGATAGTGTTGCCAAAGCTTTTGTCGTTCGTGTCCAAGCTGATAAAGTATGTCCCAGGAATAGAGGCCTGAATTGTGTGAGTCGCTGAAAATGAGTCGCACAGCATACTGGCCGACAGGCTCTATGGCAACGATGTGAACGTCTTCTTTGCCAGTCTGTAGAACCTCTTGACCAGGGCCGTGGCCCTTTACTTCAGCCGAAGGTGAGTGCACACGAAGATATTCGCAGGGTAACATAAAGGTTTCGTCCTCAAATTTTACTTCCAAATATCTTGAGGTTTTGTGTAATCGAATGTCGCTAGGTGTCTTTTTCATAACTATTTCTCCTGCTTAGAATACTACGCCAATTATATAGCGCACGACATAAAACATGAAATGATGTAAATAAATTGTACATTAGCTGTTGCTCCAACCATACCTATCGCATAATACAAATTCAATTAATTGCAGCGTATACATCGATAATCTAAAACTCATGCAACACTATAAAATTGTTCTGCCGGGAGATCTAAATGACTACGGGAGTCTGTTCGGAGGAACGCTGCTTAAGTGGGTCGACGAGATCGCCTATATTCGTGTAAGCCTAGACTTTCCCGGCCAACATTTTGTCACCATAGGTCTGGACAATGTTGAGTTTAGACACCCTATTCGTGAGGGACAGATTCTATGTTTTGAGTGCCAGAAAGCGAGAGTTGGAAATACCTCTGTTAGTTATAACGTTAAGGTGTACCGAGCCAGATATGAAACGGATACCGCGGACACGTTATTTGAGAATAATATTACTTTTGTGTGCGTAGATGAAAACGGTAACAAATCGATAATATTAAATGATGCTTAGCAGATATGAAATCTAAGTGATTTAGAAGCAGACAAAGCGGCACGTTAAACCCGTATTATGCATTAGGGATCGTTGCGAGAAGGAAAAGAGCAAAGAAAACAGGGGCTTTCGAAGGATTATTTGGCGATGCCATAGTCACTCTATGGTGAGCGAAATAATTCGAGAAAGTCATTGTTTTCAAAGCTGCTTTCATTCGTACGACTGCATGGAGCAGGAGGTAGGGCAACGCAGGAGCTGTTGCCGAGTAGATTTCTAATACATAATCCGGGTTAAACCCGCTTGAAAAAGCCAAAGACATCTAAATCAAATTTAATACAACAGCACAATAGATAATCTTGGATAGCGTGCAATAATGTGAAGCCTAAAAGTCAGAGACGATTCAGGCTTAACCGGAGGCTCCCTAAGGAGCCTCCGATTAAGTATATAATGTCTCTGCTTGAACTGAAGCGAGCAAATGCGAGGCGAAGTTCGATGGCAATGGCTGTCGTCCTTGTCGAGAACTTCAACAAAGCAGTTGTGCGCTTCAGCCCAAGCCCTACGGGGCATTCAAGCCGGCCTGCACTCTGTGTTATCGTTTCTAGGCGTGACTCGCCATGCCGTCAAAACAATGCCTTGATTGCAAACCGGCTTTAAGGCCAGAGGCATCATAGATTTAACCGGAGGCTCCTATGAAACATATTCAATTTTCAACAGCATCTGCAGTTGCAGCCCTGCTTACACTAATATTTTTTAGCACCACAGGGTGCGCTCATGAAATGACACAAGAACAAGACCATATAAGCGTAGTAGGGATTGGTGAGGTAGAACTCGAACCTGATCAAGCGACTATGAACATCAGCATAAATGCCAAAGAAGCCACACTTGTGCAGGCCAAGAAAGTTGCAGACGAACGCTATAAGAGTGTGCTGGCGGTTATCTTGGAGGCAGGCATAAAGAAGAAGCACGTTAAGGCAACGCGAATTTCAGCTCAGCCGCAATATGAGTGGCAACAGAACAAGCAAGTGTATAAAGGTGAGCTGGTATCCAGATCTCTGAGTGTGGTGATAAATGATTTGGATTTAGTTTCACCGCTGATGCAAGCCGTAGTCGACAATGGCGTGTCCACCATTGATGGCATTAACACTGGCTTTCAAAATCCAAAGTTATTGCAAACGCAGGCATTGAAAGCGGCTGCTGACGATGCAAAAAATAAGGCAGAGTTTCTAGCAGAACAATTGGATAGGAAATTAGGCGCTGCCTATTTGATAACTGAACATAATGCGGCTGCTCCGCAAATGGTAAGAAGTGAACGAATGATGATGGCCAGCGACCAGATGTCGGCTAACGCGCCACCGCCAGAAATGTTTGGCACACAAAAAGTGCGAGCACAGATCAACGTGAGCTTCAATCTGCTGTAGCAGGCTATTTTGAGATGACAAGTCCATGCTCAGATGGGCGGCATAACCGTGTTTAGACTTATAATTAAATGTGTGATGATTTGCGTATTGCTGGTGGCTATCGCAAGCTATCTTGTGTATTTGCGAACCGGAAGCTTTTGGGTGCCTGTTGCTCGCGTACCAAACATTTCATTACCTTCTTTTTTTTCATTTAGTCGATTGTTTTCGGATGATACAGTGAGCGTCGAACCTGTGGGTGAAACGGTAAGTTTGAAAAATATAAATGTTCCAAGCTACAAATGGCAGCAGAAAGGGATTTGGCATTATGGTGATACACCCCCGCAGGGGATAAACGCAATTCGAATCGATGGTTCGAGCGTGGAGAGTGAAAAACAATGATTCGATTTATTTTTATAGTCCTGCTTTTGTTGATTGGCGCGGCAGCCTTTATTGGCTACTCGTCGCAAACCCTGCCCGATTGGTATGCACAAGAACAATCTGCCTCAGATCAGATTGCCGGACAATTGAGTGCGCAGATACAGCAGCAAGGCAGCGCAAATTTTCTTGGTGAGAAATTCAGCCAGGTGATGAGTGGCGAGCTAATACTTAGCGAAGCTGAATTTAATGCCGTGTTATTGGCAAGTTTGCAGTCCAGTAGTGATGGCCGCAAGCTATTAGCAGTGAGTGACGCCATTAATGCTGATTTAACGGATCAAGGCATTGAGTTTGGTGCGGTTATCGACTTGCAGAAGGCTGCGCAAATAGATGCAAAATCAAAGAAAGCTGTCGATAAGGTTGTAGACGCCCTACCATTTCTGGATAAGTCCAAAGTATTTGTCGCAGTGCAGGGCCAAGCTATTGCCAGGCAGGGCAATTTGGCATTCTCGGACAACATAAGTGTGAAAATTGGCTCTATCCCAATTTCAAACAGCATTCTGAAACAGCTGGGCGTGCCTCTACACAAGGTCTCAAACGAAAGTTTGCCCATAAAGCTTATGAAGATCAAATCGGTAGTCACCAGCGATGATCAAATAATTTTGAAGGTGTTGCCTAGATTCTGATCGTCTGAAAAATTGCAGAACGTGGTCATTTAGACTTGATCGACTGAGTTCCGTTTTCGGTAATATTGTACTAAGCCGACTATTGATGCAGCTATCCAGAAAAGCTCAATGACAAAGCTGGCAAGATTGAAGTGTACAAGTAAACTGATCAGCAGCAGTGTAGCTCCCACCAAGTTCCACAGGTTGTAGGCCAGGCTTTTGGCATCCAATTTATCCAGCTGTAGTAGAAAATAGGTTCCGACAACCAAGGTGGTGCCAAACATTCCTATAATATTGGCCAGCAATTCCAAGCGGCCTACCAGTTGCCAGTGTTGGCCATAGACGCCCAAGGTTCTTGCTTTGCCAGGCTGTCGCCTTTTTGCAGAAGTTCAATCGAGATACCGTCTGGTGATTTAATAAATGCCATTCGACCGTCGTGTGGAGGCCGATTAATCGTCACACCTTGATCCATCAGTTTCTGGCAAATCTCGTATATGTTGTCGACCCGGTATGCCAAGTGGCCGAAATTTCGCCCATTGTCGTAATCAGCATCATCCCAGTTGTAGGTCAATTCGAGCAATGGTGCCGATGAGGTTGATGCAGTTTCTAAATCATGAGGAGCCGCTAAGAAGATAAGTGAAAATCGTGCATCCTCAAAATTTTTTCGGCTAACTTCGATCAAGCCAAGTTTGGCACAAAAGAAATCCAAGGCGGCGTCTAAGTCACCCACTCTTATCATGCTATGTAAATATTGTAGAGACATGGTTTTAATCTTCCTGTAGCCATTCGGCTACTTGTTCAGCAAAATAAGTTAAAATCGCGCTGGCGCCTGCTCGTTTTATACTTAGCAATGATTCCAATACAACGTCTTTTTCGTCTAGCCAGCCGTTTTGCGCCGCTGCCTTAATCATCGAGTACTCTCCGCTTACCTGGTAAACAAAAGTAGGTACTTGAAATTCATCGGAGACGCGGCGCACTATATCAAGATACGGTAAGCCTGGTTTTACCATAACGTAATCAGCACCCTCGTTAATATCCATTGCCGTTTCGGTGAGTGCTTCATCACTATTAGCTGGGTCCATTTGATAGCTGTACTTATTGCCACCGGCTAAATTTTCAGTTGACCCTACGGCATCTCTAAACGGCCCATAAAAAGAAGAGGCATATTTGGCAGAATAAGCCAATATCTGAGTATTTTTAAAGGATTCTCTCTCGAGCGCCGCGCGTATAGCACCGACACGGCCATCCATCATGTCTGATGGTGCAACAATATCAGCACCTGCAGCCGCATGTGAAAGCGCCTGCTTTACCAACACCTCATTAGTCTCATCATTGAGCACATAGCCGTTAGCATCCAACACCCCATCCTGCCCATGCACCGTATAGGGGTCTAACGCAACATCGGTAATAACGCCCATATTAGGATGAGCATCTTTAATCGCAGACACGGCTCTTTGTGCCAGACCATTCGGATTAAAGGCTTCGTCGGCGTATTCAGACTTTGCGCCGTCAGCTATTACTGGAAACAGTACTACCGCAGGAACCCCTAGTGCTTGAATCACACCGACCTTCTTTACCAGTAGATCGATAGTCAATCGATCGACTCCTGGCATAGAAGAGACAGGCTGAGCTGTATCTTCTCCTTCAATAACGAAGATGGGCAAGATTAGGTCGTCACAACTAAGCTGGTTCTCACGTACTAGCCGTCGTGCAAACTCTTTTGATCTTGATCGACGAAGTCGTGTGCTGGGGAATTGTCTACTCATTTTTTCATCAATTGTGGCACTAAAAATGGAATGTTATGGTCGCATGTCGCTGGATGTATTAAAACCTAAAATTTTGCTTAGAAATCTGTGTGAGGAAAGCGGGCTTCTATATAGGCTTAAAGTTCAGTAATTAGTCGTCGCCCACCAATTCGCGGCATTTGATCCTCTATAAACGCGGCGCGTTCCTTAAGATAGTCTGAAGGGTCAGCGGGGTTTGATCTAGAAGGAGTTGGCAAACTAGCTACAATCAAGGCAGATTGCTTTGGCGTTAGTTGTGCTGCGGGAATCCTAAAATAATATTCGCTGGCAGCTCCCACCCCAAATATGGATTTGCCGAATTGCGCAAAATTTACGTAGAGCTCAAGAATTCGTTTCTTGGGAACTATTAACTCCATCCATAACACTAACCATGCTTCTATCCCTTTGCGCAGCATACTGCGCCCTGGCCACAAAAAGAGATTTTTAATTGTTTGTTGGGTGATGGTGCTCGCGCCACGCGACAAGCCATCTTCACTTTCCTCTAAAACAAGTTGTATTTGTTTTAGATCAAAACCGAAATGGTGTGGAAATTGTTGATCCTCAGAAGCGATAACCGCAACTGGGAAGTAGGCCGATATGTCTTCAAGGTCTAGCCAAAAATGTTTGATGTTTTTGTTGTGGTTAATTTTGTTTAATTCAATAAACGCACTGGTGGGTGGATTGCCGTATCGAAGTACCAGCATAGGGAGCGCTGAAATAATGCATAGCCATATAAACAAGCGAAACACAAAACGACCAAATTTAAAACTCTTCTTCCTGCGGCGAAATTTTCGGCCTTGCTGCGCAGCTTGACGTGCCCTAATTCGTTCAGAACGAGGGGGGCGTCGTTTGCCAGGTTTCATGAGGTCGCGCATTACAGAGCTGTTCCTATTTTAAATTAAGGTTCAAATTAATGTTCAGATTATAGTTTCAAGTTACATTAGGCGTCACGCGTAAGACTTCTTCAATAGTAGTCATACCAGCCGCTACTTTTTTCGCGCCACTAACACGCAGTGTTTGTAGGCCATCTCTAATTGTTTGCTGCCTTAAGGCCGATAAATCCCCACTCGGTTCCACATAAGATTTTAGCGATTCGGTTACTTCCAGCATTTCGTATAGTCCGATGCGACCTAGAAAGCCAGTTTTGCGGCATTCAAGACAGCCAACGGGCTTAGCCGGAGTGACTTGTTCAACCCCATTGCCATCTATAAATTCTTCCCATCTGTCATCATCAATTATCTCCTCTACTTTGCAATGTGGGCATAAGGTTCGCACTAATCGCTGTGCGAGCACACCTAAAACCGTGGCATTGATCAAATAGGCAGGCACGCCCAATTCCATCAGACGAGTAACGGCCGAGGGAGCATCATTAGTGTGCAAGGTAGAAAGCACAAGATGACCGGTCAACGAGGCTTGAATGGCCATTTCGGCGGTAGCCAGATCACGAATCTCACCGATCATTATAATGTCCGGATCTTGTCGTAGTAAGGCTTTAACCCCAGTGGAGAAATTAAGATCAATGGCGGCATGTACTTGCATTTGGTTAAAGCTTGGTTCCACCATTTCTATTGGATCCTCAATAGTGCAAACATTAACCTCACTATTTGCCAATTTTCGCAAGGTTGAGTAGAGGGTGGTGGTTTTGCCTGAACCCGTTGGCCCAGTCACCAGCACTATGCCATGCGTGTGACTGGTTAGACGATTCCAAACGTCTAATTCTCGATCACTTAGACCAAGTTCCATAAAGCTTCGTTGCAGTACTTCCGGGTCAAAAATTCGCATCACCATCTTCTCACCCATGGCGGTAGGTATGGTGGATAAACGCAGCTCGATCTCTTTATCGTCGGGTGTGCGGGTCTTGAGTCGGCCATCCAGAGGCCGACGTTTCTCAGAAATGTCCATGCGGCCCAAGGTTTTAAGTCGGCCTATAATAGCCATCAAAACGTTAGGGGGGACCTGGTAAGCGAAATGCAAAACACCATCGATGCGGAAGCGAATTTCGCCTTGGTTCTTTCGGGGTTCTAGGTGAATATCACTGGCGCGTTGCTCAAATGCGTACTGCAACAACCAATCCACAACTTGTACGATATGATGGTCTTCTGCATCAAGTTGGCCGCGCCGGCCTAAATCAACTAGTTGTTCCAAGTTTTGCCGAAGCGACACACCTGCCCCAGCATCGGCTACTCGTGATTGGCCAATTGACTTGGCCAAGCTATAAAATTCATCGATATAGCGATCTAATTCAAGTGGATTAGCGAAAACTATATCAATTTCTTTTCTGAGAATCTTAGACAGACTTTCTTTCCATGACAGGTCGAGTGGGTTTTTAACCGCAAGCGTCACTTTTTGTGGTCCGCTCTTAATGGCTAATAAGCCATTTTGTTTGGCATAGGTCGGTGCTACGACCGACGTTATCTGGCCGATATCAATGCTCAACGGGTCGATATGGTAGTAAGGCAAATTACACTGCTCGGCAAACCATTCGCACAATTGTTCTAGACTAATTTTAGAATTGGTTTTTGCACTCGTAGGCAGGTTGCGAGAAATCGCTACCAATGGATGCACCCCATCCTCGGACTTGGTTAAATTAGAATCAATGCGACGCGCTTCAGCAGCACTTATTTCCTGTTGCTTGAAAAGCGTCTTGAGAATCGATTTGGTAGTGAACTTTTCTATGCTCATATGGTTTCAAAATGCTCAATTGAGCGAGGTTACAAAGCCTTTTAGCCTAGGCTAGATAAAAGCCTTGAGCTTCCTGTAAACAAAAGCCTTGAGCTTCCTGTAAACAAAAGCCTTGAGCTTAGCGCCAAACAAGCGGCCACAAATGCAGTGTGCAGAATGTTTGTCATCGGATACTTGATCAGAGACTCCTTATAGTTATGCGACGATGTTAAGACATGGGGTGGTATGATTCCAGTAGAATTTCATAACTAACAATAGTTAAATTTTATGATTAGACTAATTATCGCAGCAATTGGGGTTTTCCTCATATGGCTTTTGTTTTTCTCTGGAGTACGGAAAAAAACCAAACTAATGCTGGGCTTTGCAGCTCTGTTTTTAGTGGCGTTTAGCATATGGCTTGAAGGCTATCTCAAAACCCCACGCGAAGGCTTAATTGCAGTTCAAGAAGTAAGCAGTTGTGGTGTTAGTGCGAGCCATAGTTACCGCAGCAACTACAATATTGATTATTGCCTCGAGAATCACTCAAATGAAGCGAATGTGAGGCGTATAGAGTTACGATTCGTGGCTCAGGACTGTGATCAACAGGGCTGTATTGAAAAAGACTCTGCCACCAAGGATAGAGACGTTAATATTGCGGCAGGGCAAAGCCAACAACTTAGGGACAATCTTGCCTTTGACTCGATTCAGGATCACACCAGTAAGCTCGACTGGAAGCTTGAAATAATCAGCGTTAAGGCTAAGAGGCAGTGATGGTAATCGTTTCTTCTTTTCGGATAGGTACTTATAAAAGCAATGACTCGTAGCGGCCTACGCAGGCTGGTGATGCTGATGTTTGCAGCATTAGCCTTAGCATTTATTCTTGTATTGTTCGGGGGCTTAGGCCCCAATAGATGGGGTTCCAAGGAGATCGGGTCAGCTGAATATTCTTCTGGCGACTCTTCTTCTAACGACCTTGTAGCCGCATTTAGCGATATTGCGATCGGTGAGACCAATTTACGTAGATACCAATCACAGCGGGTGTGGGTGAGCCGCTTAAGTGATGCTCAACGCCAACAGCTTCAAGCCCTTAAGCCGTTTCTGTTAGAGCCTAACAGCGGTTGTGCATTGCAGTCTCGCGTTTGTGTTTTGTTGGCGGCTACGCCAAAACAAAGCTTTGAGATAAGTTATTCGCTAGCGCCGCCGCCGCAATTGCCGAGTAACGTGCCTTGGCACGGAGGCTTCGTAGATCCGACCACTGGAGTGGTTTACGATCTATTGGGCCGGGTTTATCACATCGCTGATGTTGACAAATGGAATAGCAAGGGAATTGATCATCAAAGTCCGGTGGCGTTGGAGGTCTTAGAGCTTTAATAAGGCTTATATTTTGTAATATGGGGCTGTCGGATAATGATTTGCGTCAGGAGAAAGTGGTGCTTTCGTACTAGCATAATTCATTATCCGACAGACCCAATATAAGCGGCCGACTTGCTTGTACATCTGCTACGGCTATCCGTACCATTCCAAGGCTGGTTCGTGCAATAAGGCGGCTTGTTCTCGCAGGCTCAAGATATGGTCTTCCCAACAACGTTGGGTATTAAACCAAGGGAAGGCTAGTTTGAACGCAGGATCATCCCAGCGTCTGGCCAACCAACCGTAGTAATGAATTAGCCGCAAGGTTCTAAGTGCTTCAATTAGATGCAGCTCGCGAGCGTCAAAATCGCAAAACTCAGTATACCCACTCAATACCGCATCTAGACCGGCAGTCATTTCTGGGCGGTCACCGGCTAAAAACATCCAGAGGTCTTGAACCGCCGGCGCCATTCTAGCGTCATCAAAGTCAACAATATGTGGCCCTTGGTCTGTCCAAAGTATATTGCTTGGGTGACAATCGCCGTGGCAACGAACAAGCTGAACATCTTGAGCACGCTCATAACAGGCTTTGGCTTCCGTTAAGAGCTGCTCTGTGAGAGAGCTATACGCAGCGACCAGCTCTGGAGGAATAAAATTATTCTCCAGCACGAAGTTGCGCGGATAGTAACCAAAGGTCTGGATGTCCAATTTTGGTCTATGCGAGAATTCGCTAGTCTGACCCACTCGATGAATTCGCCCCATAAAGCGCCCCATTTGTTCTAGCTGGTCAAAATTCTCAAGATCGAGCGCACGGCCACCGCGATTCTCAAAGATCGACAATCTATACGATTGCGTCTGTAATAGCGTTTGCCCATCGATTTCAAGCGGCGGGACTACGGGAATCTCTACTTCCGCGAGTTCTAAGCTAAAGGCATGCTCCTCTAATATTTGCTCATCGCTCCATCGATTGGGCCGATAAAATTTAGCGACTATATTGCTGCCGTCGTCTAGCCCCAATCGATAGACTCTGTTTTCGTAGCTATTGAGCGCAAGCAGGCGACCATCGCATTGGTAGCCAAATTGCTCGACGCTGTTTAACACTTCATCGGGAGAAAGATTTGCGTATGAGTTGTCTACTAATGAAGTCATGATCCTGGAAGTGTGCCAATTTGCTTATACGCCAAAGATAGAATCATTGGCCAGTACGCAAATAAAGTAATGGGTTTGAGACAGAGTTGGTCATAAAGACAAGTGTGTTGAGAACAGAGTCTAACATGCGCTCGATGCGCTATACTTTATATTGACAAGCTGCTTTGAACTGGAAATAATTTGGACTTATTTCTTACTCACCATACAGCCGCCTCGGAGCAAGCATGGGCCATAACCGCCATATTGCACCAACCGTAAAGCTCGGAGAAACAAAATGACAGAGCAAGAAGTGACACAGTTATTCGGGCAAGCGCCAATTTTGGTAGCGCACCGTGGTTACTCAGGGCATTACCCAGAAAACACTCTTCTGGCGTATCGGGCGGCTTATCAACATGGGGCTCGTTATGTAGAGCTGGATCTGCAACTTAGCAGCGATCTCGTGCCATTCGTGCACCACGATTCAAGCTTGTATCGCATGTCGGGCATTGATCAGGATATACGCGATACTAAAGCCAAGCATATAAAAGCGCTGCCTGCCTATTATCCAGACCGCTTTGGTGATGAATTCAAAGAAAATAAATTTACCACCTTCAGAAAATTCTGCAATTGGTTAAGACAACACCCGGATGTCACGGTTTTTGTGGAACTAAAACAAGAATCCATAGACCGATTTGGCTTGCCAACCTTTGTCGATGAGGTCTATCGGCGCATTGTTGATGCAGAGATAGAATCACAATGTGTAATTATTTCCTTTAACGAGGCAGTGGTTAGCTATACCCGCAATGTTTCAGCAATGCGGGTTGGTTGGGTTTTGCCAAAATGGAACGATGAAAATCGCAAACTATTGGAAGATTTAAACCCAGACTTTATGTTTTGCGACAAAGAGTTTCTGCCGGTTGACGATGGCGACATCTGGCGCGGAGGCTGGCAGTGGGCAATCTACAATCTAGACGATGTAAACTCTGCTGTAGCGATGGCTAACCGTGGCTTTCATTTTTTGGAGACTAATCAAATAGGCACTCTGATGGCGAATGATAGCTTGGCTAACCGAGCGCACTTTGAAAACTAAAGTAAGGAAAACTAAAGTAAGCCGCCCATCCATGGGCTGGCATAGTTTATTTTGCTAGGGCATCTCTGATTTCAGCCAGTAATTTTGCCTCATCAGAGGGCTCTGCTGGTGCTTCCGCCGCCGCTTCTTCTTCAGCCGCTTTAGCCGCATTCATACCTTTGATTACAATGAAAAGAGCAAACGCCACGATCATGAACGTGATGATCGCATTTATGAACAGGCCATAGTTAATTGTGACTGCCCCTGCTTCAGCGGCTGCGGCCACAGTAGAATGCGCAACACCTTCAGCGCCGTCCTTTAGGGTGAAGTACATATTGGAAAAATCTACGCCACCAGTCAGAACGCCAACCGCAGGCATGATGATGTCGTCGACAAATGATTTCACAATTGTTCCAAATGCGGCACCAATAACGATACCAACCGCCATATCGACGAAGTTGCCCTTCATCGCAAAGTCTTTGAATTCTTGAAACATCGTAGTTCTCCTAAGCATCTTGCTTACATTTATGTGATCGGTCAAAGATAGGTGAATTGACCAATCGTGGTTAGAAAGTAGTCTAAGAACAGTATCAACTCAAATAATTAATTCTAAAGCTAAGGTCCTCGTCATCTCCGCATTAGAGCCGCAGAATTGTGATATTGCAAGCGGGCTGCACACTATCTAGGCTTTAGTTTGAGCTCTACTTGATAGTATGGATGATCCGAAACACCCTTCTCCAGCATTGACCCACCTATTACGTCAAAGCCTTTAGTTAGGATCCAGTCAATACGTGTAGGATTATCTATATCAAGGCCGGCCTGAGCTATAGCGTCAATTACTTGCAAATTATCTTGCTCAGTAGTGAGCAACTCGATCAGCTGCGGATTATCAGCCATCATATTAAAATCACCCATAAGAATGGCCGTTGGGTGAATTGCAAACTCGTACAACAATTGACTCAATTGCTCATTTTGTCCGCGCCCGGTGTGCAAATGAGTGTTTATCAAGGCTATTTCTTCACCTTGCCAATGTAGTTTGGCGACCGTCATATTACGAAAACTTTTGCCGCTAACATCGTGTAACTGGCTTGTTTTCCAGTTACCAAGCGGCAATTTACTCAGTAATAGATTGCCGCGATTCTCACGAAGCCAACGGTATCTCGTAGGTGCAAATAAAGCCGCAAATTGCCCAGCCGAGGCAAATATCTGCGCTTGCGAAGAGCCAACTCCGAATTTGTTCAACCAGCTAGGGGCATAGACTTCTTGTACCCCAACAATATCCGCCCCCGCCATGGCCTGAGCGGCGGCAGCTGGGTTTCGTTGGCCATTTAGATCCTTACCGGTTTGAACGTTGAATGTGGCCACCATCAATGTGTCGCGTTCAACGGGCGCTTCCAATGACTCCGCTAGGACAGATAGCTGATTTGCGCCTACTGCCTGACCTTGTCGATTCTCTACAGGCCTAGGTTTGCGCGCCATTGCCAGTAGCACGATTGCTAAAAGGATAAGTATGAAGCCGAGTCGCATAGGCTATTTTTGTGCCACTAGGTAAGCTATGTATGAGAGGCAGGCCTCGCCTTCAGTGCTAATTGAGAAAACGCCGTCACCACTCTCACCGTCTTCATCAGTTCCTTCCCAATAGCAATCAACTTGAGAGAATCCAGCTTCGTGCATAATATCGCTTAGTTCAGGCAAGCCCCAAAGACGCCAGTCATAAACAAAGGCATCCGTCATCTCGCTTCCATCTGGAAAACGAAAATGAATTCGTAATACGGCATCTCCGGTAATTGGGTTTATCGAATCTTGATCCCAGACATAGGTGAAGCTCTCGTCATCCATTTCGGTTTCTTCTTCGAGTTCCTGAAAACTTTCTGGCCCACCGTGCAGATCAATTACGAAAATACCACCCTTAGCCAAATCAGCCTGCACACCTTTAAAATAGCCCAACATCTCAGAACGAGTTTTGAACACCCAGTATGAGAAGTTTTGTGCGCATCGCACATCAGGCGCATTTCGACTTGGGCTGCGTGCGTCCTCTTGATGCTGATGAAGACGCATACTGGCATCACCCAGCGGCGCGATATTATGCGCTTGTCCCCAAGCAAGTGGCTCAGGATCTATATCGTAGGATTCTGTAGTGAAATCGCCCCCTTGTCTTACCCAGTATGAAGACATTAAACAGGTGCCGCAGAAATCTTCTCGAAAGTGACGGGGCTGTTTGCCGCGAATCTCCTTATAGGTCTCAAATAGGAAAGCTACGTCCTGTTCTGCAGATTGTACCGAACGTTGGTAGAGTTCATATTTATCTGCAGTTTTCGCGGTGTAATTTTGTGTCATTTTATGGTGTATTTAGGAACCTTGTATTAGCAGCTAGAGTCTATATGAAAGCGACTATGCAAAACAGCTTTGTGCTTTGCTATTTTCGGTCCACTTAGCTGTTATAGTATTGGCATATACCCTTAGCCGCAGGTCAACCCCAAGTGAGTTGGTTGAGTCTGTGAATAATATTATGATGAGCGGGCAAAGGCCCACGGGTTTGACTAATAACTCGAATGATTCAGACCGAATTAAATTGGTAAATCTTGAAATGAATAGCGCACTCTGTTGAGTGATGTTGCCAATAACAACCTCTAAGTTATTGAATTTTTTAAAACTATAATTTTTTGGTTTTGCGATGAGCAACATGACTTATGCACATTTAATTTTTGTCAAGACTTTTGTTGCTTTTTCGTATAAAAACATATGGATGTTTCAAAGATGGTGCGTAAGTTGTTGTTTATTATCAATATTATTAACTTTTTGAAATTGCTTGTGAAATTCACCTCACTTATGGGGAAAAATCCATGTCTAAACAAGTACTATTTATCAACAAAGTTATCCACAGGCAAAAACATAACAATCACAGGCTGTTTTGGGTGAATGACCAGTAATTCAAACTATTAGCTCATGACTAGAAATTCGTCTCCAGAGCAAGCTATCATCAGTGTTGCGGTACCTCTGCCGCTGCGTCAGACTTTCGATTTTTTTGCACCCAACAACATCGTAGCTTGTTCTTCTGAGCTTGCTAACATGGTGGTTGGCGCGCGCGTGCGCGTGCCATTTGGGAATCGAAAACTGATCGGTGTGATTACCGAAATTAAGGAGCATAGTAGCTACTCAAAAGGCCGTTTAAAACAAGCGCTTGAGCTGATTGATGAAGACTCAATATTTGACCCTAAACTATGGCACTGCCTGGCTTGGATTTCACACTATTATTTGGCTCCAATCGGCGTAGTGTTGGATGCTGCAATGCCGGTTAAGCTGCGCCAGGGGCAAGCGCTAATGCCGGCTGCACGCAAAACCTGGAAGCTTAGTGACATCGGTCGAAGTTCGCCGATTGAACAGTTAGACAGAGCGCCGCTTCAGTTAGCAATCGTGAAGCGATTTATGCGTGACTCCATACTTTGCTCTGAAGACTTCAAGGAAGATGCTCGGGCATGGCGATCGGCTATTAAGGCTTTATTGGACAAAAATTGGATTGTTGAGTTTGAAGAACTACCCCAACTTGCCGACAATACTGAAGCAGACCTAGAGACAAATACACCGCATGTGCTAACTGCCGAGCAAACGGCCGCGGTTGATTCTTTAATTAAACTAGTAGATGCCAAATCGTTTTCCTGCACTTTGCTACACGGCGTGACCGGCAGCGGTAAAACTGAAGTGTATTTTGAGATGATGCAAAAGGTCATCGAATCGGGCAAGCAGGTGCTCTTTCTGGTGCCTGAAATTGGTTTAACACCACAATTAGTGAACCGCATTCGGTCACGCTTTAGCTGCCCCATCACACTCATGCACTCAGGCTTGAACGATACAGAACGGCACTTGGCTTGGTGGCATGCGCAATGCGGTAATGCGCAAATTATTCTCGGCACACGTTCTGCTGTTTTCTCTTCATTCGCAGAATTAGGCTTAGTGATAGTCGATGAAGAGCATGATTCTTCGTACAAACAGCAAGATGGTGTTCGCTACCAAGCACGCGATGTGGCGATTTATCGCGCCAAGCAAGAAGCGGTGCCCATAGTATTAGGGTCAGCCACACCGTCGTTGGAAAGCTATGTAAATGCTGAGCGTAGTCGCTACAACTTACTGCGGTTGGAAAAGCGCGCCACTCAGGCAGAGCTTCCGATTATTGAATTGTTTGACACCAATATGCTGCCATCTAGCGATGGCTTAAGCCCGCCGATGATAGAGGCGATTAAGCACACGCTAAGCACCGGAAAGCAGGCGATGTTATTTCTTAATCGACGGGGTTATGCGCCAGTAATGTACTGCAAGAAATGTGCGCAATCCAGTAAATGCCATCGTTGCGACTCTCATCTCACTTTGCATAGAAAAGCTAACCGCCTGCGTTGTCATCATTGTGGCTATGAGTGTGCCGCCAGTGAAAAATGTAATAGTTGCGGTGAATTGGCAATGGTTGAAGTGGGTGATGGTACACAACGAGTTGAAGAGGCCATCGAGCAGCGTTTCTCGGATGCCCGTGTACTTAGAATTGATAGAGATAGCACCAGACGTAAGGGCGAATTGGAGGCGCTGCTGGAACAAGGCCGTGCTGGTGAGGTCGATATCATTCTTGGCACCCAACTAATTACCAAAGGTCATGACTTTCCAAATGTGGCTATGGTGGGCGTTCTGGGTGCCGACCAAGGCCTCTATAGCACCGATTTTCGTGCCAGTGAGATGTTGTTTCAGCAAATTTTACAGGTTGCAGGCCGCGCTGGTAGGCGTGATTCTGTCGGTAGAGTCTATATTCAAACTGCATTTCCTAACCATCCATTCTTTGATTGGATTAAGGCGCATGACTTCAACGCTTTTGCACAAGACCTCATGCAGCTACGCGAGCAGGCAGCCTACCCGCCTTTCGGTTATTTTGCCCTATTGCGTGCTGAATCAACTCATCAAGCGAAGGCCTTACAGTTTTTACGCCGCGCTAAGAGCGATCTTAATCCGACACAGGGAGTGAGAGTAATGGACGCCATACCAGCCCCAATGGAGCGTCGAGCAGGCAAATTTCGCGCGCAATTGCTGATTTGTGCAGATCGGCGCTCCAGCTTGAACCAGTGTCTGCAGATGTGGCTAAGCCAACTAAACTCAAATGAGGTTACCCGAAAACTTAGCTCTACAGTGCGTTGGAGCCTTGATATAGACCCAGCGGATCTTTACTAATGCCTGTTGATTGCATAATCAATTGTAAATTGTGCGTATAAGCGAGCAATTTGCAGCAACAGTCGCTATCCCCACACCATAGAACACGTTAAAATCTGCGCTTTGTAACCGACTACTGGCCAAGCCGTTGAAACAACAGCTACATACCCTGTTTACACAGGCAATAGACCAACTCAAAACTGATTCTATAATTCCAGCTGAAACTGAGGTTCGGCTGAGGTTTGAACGCACGCGTCAAAAGGAGCATGGTGACTTTGCTACCAATGTCGCTATGGCCCTAGCTAAACCGGCGGGACGCAATCCAAGAGAACTGGCAGAGCTAATAGTTGCCGCCTTGCCAAAAGATGAGTTAATTACCCAGGTAGATATTGCCGGCCCCGGTTTTATTAATGTTTTTCTAGCGCAAGACGCACGCTATGCTGTGCTTAAGACCATTTTTGCTGACAAAGAGACCTACGGATTGGCTGCGCCTAATTCAAGGCGCAAGATCATGGTGGAGTTTGTTTCAGCTAACCCAACTGGTCCCTTACATGTTGGCCATGGGCGGGGTGCTGCCTATGGTGATGCCTTAGCGCGAGTACTAAGTGCAGCCGGCAACACCGTAGAGCGAGAATATTATGTCAACGACGCGGGCCGCCAAATGGATATTCTGGCCACCAGCGTTTTGTTGCGCTACCTGCAAGCCAATGGCGTTGAATTAACCTTCCCAAACAACGCCTATCAGGGTGAGTACATCGCTGAGATGGCAGATGACTTGCTGGCGAAACACGCAGATAAATATCTTATCGATGCAGCAAAACTCGAGCAAATCCAGGAAAACCTAAGTGCAGCTATTTCCTTGGCTGAACAGAACGAGGATGCGGAGGCAGCTACTGCCGCCAGCAAAGCGGCAAAAGAAACCGCAATTGATTCAATTATCGCTTTAGCAAAAACTGATCTAGGTGCTGACGGTTTTGCTATTTTCTTTCATCGTGCCATAGATTCAATTCTGCATGATATTAAAGATGACCTGTCAGGCTTTGGGGTTGATTTTGATACTTGGTTTTCAGAACAATCTTTGTTTGATGAAGGCAAGATCGCAGCCTGTATAGAGCAACTAAAAGAATCTGGAAGCTTGTATGAGAAAGGCGGCGCTTGGTGGTTTCGGTCCACCGACTATGGCGATGAGAAAGACCGTGTTGTGGTTCGCGATAATGGCCAACCAACTTACTTTGCCTCAGATATTGCCTATCACAAAGACAAACTTGATCGTGGCTTCGATGAATGCATTAACATTTGGGGATCAGACCATCATGGTTACATCCCACGGGTTAAAGCTTCTATGCAGGCCTTAGGCTTGGACTCTGAAAAATTAAATGTGTTGCTGGTGCAATTTGCAGTGCTGTATCGTGGTGGCGAAAAAATTCAAATGTCTACCCGCAGCGGAAAGTTCGTCACTCTGAGGGAACTGCGTGAAGAAGTAGGTGTAGACGCGGCTCGCTTCTTTTATGCACAACGTAAGTCAGAACAACACATGGACTTTGATCTTGATTTAGCCAAATCCCAAAGTAACGACAACCCGGTTTATTACGTGCAATACGCGCATGCGCGAATCTGTAGTATTTTTAGGCAAGCTGAAGAGCGAGAGATTGACTTGAATGACCCATGTGAAGCCGATCACAGTCTGTTAGAGACCGAGCATGAGCATAAGCTATTAACTCTAATGCAACGCTTTCCAGAGCTGATTGAAACCGCTGCCAAAACTTACGAACCGCATCAAATAAATTACTATTTGCGTGATTTGGCTACCGCGTTTCACTCATACTACAATTCAGTAAAGTTCTTAGATGCCGAAAAGCCCCAGCGTGATGCCATGCTTGCGCTTTGCAGTGCGGTGCAGCAAGTGCTGGTCAATGGCCTCGATATAATCGGAGTAAGTGCGCCTGAGAAGATGTAATGACTCAAGCAAAACGTATTAAGAAAAAGCCGCTCACTAAGGCCAAAAAACCAAGGGCATCTTACTCGCTACCCTGGGGGCTGATGTTTGTAATTCTAGTGTCGGGAGTGGTGCTGGGCATGCTGATTAATGGTGCCAGCTCCGACGATGGCAAATTTGGCTCGGGCTTAAAACATCTATTAGAAACCAGTACCCACAACGATGAAGTAGCCGACCCTGAAATCGCAGACCTCATCGAAAATAAAAGCTCAGAGAAGGAGTTTGATTTTTACGAACTACTCCCCGACATCGAACAGGTGATGCCTGATGACCTCCCAGAAGCAGCACCGGCAAGAGCACCCGATAACATAGATTATTTTCTGCAAGCTGCCTCATTCAGAGAATACGCCGATGCCGAAAAACTAAGAGCAAAGTTCGCGCTCAAAGGCTTTAAGTCAGTAACTCAAGCACGAGAAGTAGAAGGCAAAGGTACTTTTTGGCGAGTACGGCTGGGGCCCTATGCGGACAAGCGCAAGGCCAAGACCGCAAAGACTAAATTACAAAAAATGGGTGTAAGGCCGTTTATTTATACGGTTAAGACTGGCTAGCCCGAAATGGGTATTCCAGAGCGCACGGCTTCAAGACTTGGCTCAAAAAACCCTTACCCTTGAAAATTCTGAATAAACAAAAATTAATCACAGTTGATGAGGTCAGTAGTTGTTGTTTAGCCGCTTGATTATTTTACTCATGAGAACTTCCTACTAAGAAATGAATTACCGAGCAGATATCGATGGCTTGAGAGCGCTGGCTGTAGTCAGTGTTTTAGTATTTCATTTGAATGAGCGCTTTCTATCCGGTGGGTTTGTCGGTGTCGATATCTTTTTTGTGATTAGTGGTTATTTGATAACTAAATTAATTTACAGCGAGTTGCTCAGCGCCCAGTCTTTTAGCTTTAAGCGCTTTTATTTGCGCCGATTGAGACGGCTATTCCCTGCGATGGCGTTCACCTTCGTTTTTTGTTTAATACTGAGTTATCTATTATTTTCTCCGCAGCATCTAGCGAATTTCGGGCAATCGCTTGTGTCTGCAACACTCAGCTTTAGCAATTTCTTTTTCTGGAGCGAAAGCAGTTACTTTGATCAGGAAAATTATTTTAAACCCCTGTTGCATACCTGGTCGCTTAGTGTTGAAGAGCAATTTTATTTTATCTGGCCTTCTCTGATCTGTTTGCTCTATTTTTGTTTTAGACGAAAATCACAACTGATATTACCAATAGCGATTACTTCCTTTGGCTTGTTAAGCCTATATCTGAACTACTATTTTTTGTTAAACGAAGAGACGCTGGTCAATACTTTTGTTAATAAAGAAGCAGAACCATTTCTTGATGTTCGCTCCACGATTTTTTACCTTTTACCGTTTCGTGTTTTTGAATTTGCCCTCGGTGCCATTATTGTATGGACTCCGTCACCAAAAGATTCATACAACGTAAGGGAAGCGCTATTTTTAGTTGGCCTAACACTAATTATTTATGCGCTAATAAATTTTAACGATCAAACAATATTCCCATCCTTCAATGCACTATTGCCTTGTGTGGGCGCTACACTAATTATGTATAGCGGGCCTCAACACCGGCTTGTGTTGTTATTTAGTAACCGAATGATGGTGGGCGTTGGTCTCATTAGCTACTCACTTTATCTAATTCATTGGCCTATTATCGTTTTCTACCGCTATTGGAAATATAAGCCAATCTCTAATTTGGACTACCTTGTTATTACTTCGGTTTCAGTACTGTTAGCGATTCTAATGTACCGATATATTGAACAGCCTTTCCGTCACAAAAAGGTAGGAATCTCTTCAGGGCAAAATAACAAGCCTTATATGTTGGGCTCATTTTTTACGGCGTTTTTACTGTGTGGTATTGCATTCAATGCTTATTCGTCTTCGGGGTGGCTATGGCGTTTTCCAGCCGATGTAATAAAGCAGCTTGATTTTAAACCAGGTGATTATCATGACTATTTTTGGAAAAGCATGTACGCCTATGAAAAGGATTTTGCGAAAAATGGTAAAACAAAAGTACTGATTGTGGGTGATAGCATGGCAGCAGACCTTAGCAATGTGATTGTTGAAGGTAGAAATTTCAACGAGCTAGATATAGCAACATTTTTGGTGCAACACAATTGCCGAGGTCTTTTGCCACTCACCGAAAAACTTTACACACATTTGTATGCAGGTAATAAAACCCGTTGCAAGAAAGAGCATCAACGCCTTAAAGAAGATGCTCGTTTGCGCGAAGCAGATGCCATCATCTTAGCTTCTTACTGGTGGGAGAGAAATTATATTTACGCCATTGCATCCACAATTGAAGCTTTGAATAAAACAACTGATGCAAAAGTCCTTTTGTCGGGCCTTAAAAGTCAAACCTCCAATGGGATTCATTTTTTAACAAAACATGCTTTCTCTGCACAGAACCATAAAATAAGAACACCTCCCCATCCAAATACCTTAGCTATGAACAGAGCCATGCAGCAGATTAAGGGGGATTTTATTTATTTTGATTTAATGGATCAGTTTTGTGACCCTGCTGGCTGCCAGCGAGTTACCGATGATGGGTACTTAATTATTTTTGACGAATCACACTTGTCTCCTTATGGGGCAAAGTTTGTAGGTAGTGGAGTAAGTGAAGCCCCTTGGCTCAGGCAAATAGTCGAGGCAAACCAAGAAAAGCTACCCTAAACTGCAAATGTAAATCAAGTGATACGCTTTGAAATAACTTAATTTCATCAACACACCCAATATGGCGATATCATCGAATGAGCGAGCGTTCTTCGTGCAACTCAGGGCGCGCACTGCAGGCTTACGTAAACAGAATGGGATTACCCAGGTGCAACTGGCGGAGACGCTTGACGTGTCTCAGCAGACGGTTACTTCCTATCAAGTTGCCAAACTCCAAGTTACAAAAACAGTTAGAGCGAGTCAGCGTACTGCCTCGCTCTAAACAGAAGTTTGTTATTGAGATGATCGATACTGCGAATCAGCAGCAAGCTTAATAGGCAAAATACAAGACGCGACCACATTTGCGCTCATATTTTCAAAAACTTGAACATAAACTTGATGCTGATAAAACATTACGCTCTAGTACTCATAACGCCTCAAACACCGGTGCAGCTTTGCTGCATCCGCGTGCTTTGATTTGTGTACGCCCAGCATGGGCATGAACTAATGAGGTGAAAGTCCTCTGTTGGAAGATCGTCGTCATCGTAAGTTAGTATGACGGTAACAACTAGCCAAAGGCAAGGGCGATTCCGTGAGGGATGGT
>Ga0316189_10000407_pt1 | contig 42694 bp, 50 predicted proteins | sample LowCovwburrow_MG_FD_204930 | JGI IMG/M metagenome (GOLD analysis project Ga0316189, IMG submission 204930) | Coastal sediment microbial communities from Maine, United States - Lowes Cove worm burrow | ecosystem: Environmental > Aquatic > Marine > Coastal > Sediment | place: USA: Maine... | reverse complement strand
AATAGAAGCTTTATGAAGGAAAATATATTTGAGAATTTGATGATCAAAATGGTCAATCATCAACCTTGTGATTACAAGCTTATTCGTATTTATTAAATGCCTACTTCAATTCTTTTTTTGATAGACTCTCTAATTTTTTAATTTCCATTTTTTTTGTGTTAAAGTTTAATAACTCATATTAATTTCAGTACATATCATCAACTGCATCATAAAAACCTTCCGCAAGACCTTTCAGAAAGCTCCACATAGGGACTTCACCACCATTCATGATTGTAAGAGGTCCACCCCCATCAATCTGCATTAATTCTTCTCTTCTTAGCTCAAATACATTTTCCATAGTATAATAATTTTCAAATAACATTCACACTTGCAGGTGGTGAACACAACCTGATCATTCACTTGAATGATAGGTCTAAAATATGCCCGTTCTGTGCGGAAAAAATGCACGGAAGCAAACAATTTGAGGATCCCCCAGAAATCTTTCGAATTTCTCCTTCTGAAATTATTTGCAAGGAAAACTTAATATCTATTTTTTGGGCGGAATCATATTGAAAAGTCTGTGACTTTCGGTCATACTTGATTTCTACCCCAAGCGATTTGATACTTTCGATCAAGTCATATAATGTCCGTCTCTGAATTCCCAATCGCCTTGCGAATTCTTCTGGTGTTCCCGTCTTTTCTTGCTCGATCAATTTGTTCAGCTTTTGCAATCGCTCAATTTGGTGGATGAAGTGCATTGGTTTTGCTGTTAAGTTGTCAGTTTCTATGTTGTTGATTATTGAATAGTTGGCTGATAAGAAGCGGATCCTTGCCAGAATTTGATATAGTCTTTGTCTGTATTTGAAAGTATTTCATGTGTCCCTTCGGAAAGAATCGCTCCATTATTCAGTAGCACTACCTTATCTGCTGCTTTTGCAGCACCAACCCTGTGTGTAATAGCGATGACCGTTTTTCCCTGATCTCTAAGTGTAAGCATGGTTTTTATGACCAGTTCTTCAGATTTGCTATCCAGAGCAGAGGTAGCTTCATCAAAAATGATGACCTCTGGATCAGGGTATAGTGCACGAAGAATAGCCAGACGTTGACGTTGGCCTCCGGAGAGGTTTACTCCATTTTCTCCTAGATAGCTGTTCAATCCGCCAGGCAGTTCATTTATGAAGTCCAACGCTCCTAAATCTTCAGCCAGTTGCATTATTCTTTGTGTATCCGGTTGAAATTCTCCCAGTGCCACATTTTCCAAAACTGTTCCTGCGAAGAGATCGATCTGTTGAGGCACGATCCCAATTAGCTCATTTATTGATTGCTCTCGTACCACATTTAGATCATACTTACCAAGCAGTACCTTTCCTTTTTGTATCGGATACATTCGTTTTAGAAGAGAAACAATTGTTGATTTTCCTGAACCGCTTTCCCCTACAATTGCTGTTAGCCTACTTTTTTCTATGGTCAAGTTAAAGTTTTCAAAAACGTCTACTCTCGTACCATATCTAAACGTCACACTTTCAAACCTGATATTGTCCACTTCTTCTTTACTCAATATTAGCCTTTCGTTATCATCTTCGGAATCCAGATCCATGATCTCGAACAGACGGTCAGCTGCGATTCTGGCATTTTGATATGCCTTGTTTGCTCCGATAAGACTGCTAACTGGACCTGTGAAATAACCAATGATTGCGTAAAAAGACATCAGTTCTCCTGGAGTGATTGTTTGATTAATAGCGTAGCCTGCACCAATCCACAATAGTAGGATTGTAAAGAGTCTGGAAACCCCCATTGACGAATTTGATGCAAAAATGCCGTTTAGAGCGGATTTGTATACGTTGGTAAGAAGGTTAACAAACCTAACTTCTGTTTTGAGATTAGCAAAGTCCTTCATCCCAAACGCCTTAATCGTCTTTACATTATTGAGAGATTCGACTAGCTGCGATTCTAACTCCGCCGCATTTTCCATTACTTTCCGCTCCACTTTCCTATTGAATTTGTTGCTGAGCCAGTAAATGAGGAGATAAAATGGAATCACCAATAACATAATTACTGCAAGCTTCCAGTAATAGGTAAACATGAGTCCAAATGAAAAAAAGACGACAATAATGTTAATTAGAATATCAATTCCGACTTCATTAATAAAGGTTCTTATTTTGACAGCATCGTTAATCCGACTGATAATTTCCCCCACACGCATGGTGTCAAAAAATTGTTGAGGAAGAGATAAAAGATGTTTGTAATAACCAAGGATAAGTTTTGCGTCCAGTTGCTGACCTGTCTTTAAAATAAAAATGGACTTAAAGATTCCGACAAGTAGCTGAACAAATAAGAGAATAAGCATTCCGATGCTCAGCAAGTTCAAAAGGTTCAGGTTGCCCGAGGGCAAGACAAAATCGATGATTTTTTGGACATAGATTGCAGAGGTCAGACCTATAAGCGTAAAAACAACAGCGCCAACTATAGATTGTAGGATGATTGATTTATGAGGCTTTAACAAAAACCAAAAGCGACTATTTATGGATATCTTTTCATTCGCCTTTTCGAATTTCTCATTTGGTGAAAGCAGGATCAAAACACCAGACCAAATTTGCTCGAATACTTCTATGTCGTAAGTTTCTACCCTGCCAAAGGCAGGGTCCATCACTTTCACTTCCTTTTCAGATGTTTTGTAAATGACAACATAGTGATGCAGGATTTCTTTGATAACAACGTGTGCAATGGTTGGGGTGGGGATCTCAGGTATTGCCGAAATGTCACCACGGACGCCCTTGGCAGAAAAACCAAGTTTCTCTGCTGCCTCTATCATTCCGAGAGCATTGGTTCCTTTTTTGTCGGTGCCTGCAATTTGTCTTATTTTAGAAACAGGCATTTGCAAATCGTAAAAACCTGCTATAGAAGCCAGACAGGCAGCTCCGCAGTCTGTAATATCACGCTGTTTAATAAGTGTCTCTTTTTTCATGCGATCAAATATTCGTTAGAGCTATCCAGCCTCATCAGCGGACCGTGTTTGGATACTGTTCGGATTTAACCAATCATCAACTTTGTCATACAGTAGCTGGTAGAGTGTCCGTGTAGTAATTTGGAAATTTGACTGAAAAGTCATGCCCTTCTTGAGTTTCCCTTCGAAACCGTTCTTTAACGAAAGAAAACTCTTCTCCAATTCACACTCGACTCTGAAGACTGGTTGACCATTAAGGACGTAAACATCAGACGAGATATCTTTAACCTTACCCTTCAAAAATCCCCATTCATTGAAATTAAATGCATGAATTCGAAAAGTTCCAGTCATTCCTTTTTTTAGAAGACCAATGTCCTTTGGGGGAACCCAGCATGTTGCAATTAGTAATGTATCTGGAGACAATTCTGCAATTTTGAGCCCGGCTTGTATGAATTGACCTCTTCGCAGTACTGAAACATTTTGCAGCTCACCTTTACCAGGGGCTACTAATGTATATTTTTTTTGCTCTGTTAAGAGTTGTTCTTTCTTAAGAAGCAATTGATCTTTTTCCACACCAAAATCAAGCGAAGCCTGCTTCCATGAATTGATACTCTGTGTCTTAAAGAACTCAATTTCAGCTTTTGCTCGCTCGTAATTTGTTTCGTCAGTTTCATACACAGCTGCGGCAATCACTTTTTGATCAAATAGTGATTTTTGACGTCCGTGTACTCTTTTTAGATTGTCTTTTTCCAGTAGAAGTTTTTCTAAAGCACTTATGTACTGAAGATGTACAAGCTGGTATTTTGAAGTAGAAAGATCGGATTGTTTCAGAGTGGATGTTTGATCTATTAGTAGAGAGAGATCGGAGATGAAGTTTTGAAGGTTATTTATCCTTGAATCAATTAGTTCCAGTTCTTGATTTATGTCAGAAGGATCAAATCGAAGCAAAATTTCATTTTCAACTACTATTTTATTCTCGTTGAGATTATAGGAAGTAAGCATTCCAGAAACAGGGGAGGTAAGAATATGCCGCTGATCCTTGGTACCCACCTGACCATTTACTGAAACGGAAACATCGATTGATGTCAATGGTAATGCAGCAATTGCTGAAACGGTTAACAAAACAAGTACTAAGTATATCGCATTGGATTTCCTTCTGATACGAAATGTATAATGCTCCAACGATGTGTTGATAAATTCTTTAGGAAAAAGTTGTTTTGCCATACTTTGCTTAATGCCTCTTATTATCTTTTGTCAACATTTTTCGAATTGATATCATACGAAATGCTAACCATTAATTGCGAAATATCGGATAATGTTACCCTAACACTTACTTAAATAAAAATAATAAATAGCGGAATGTACTAACTTGCAATCGAAATACGCAAATGACTGTGAGATATATTAATTTCAGAGAACTACAGAGAGTCTACAACTCACCTTTTCTGCGCATCGATTAGTTTTTTAACTCTGCTAGCTGGGCTTGAACCTGTTAAGCAAGAACGCGATTCCCCAAAGTCCCAACGCCACGGCCGAGTATTCCATTCCATTTTCATTCGATCTCAATGAGAAGAAGAAAAAGATGAAAGCCAAAATGGTGAAGGACCAGATTAAGATGGAATACAGTTTTTGCTTAGGCATGTGTTTGAAAATTAAATAAGGCAAAATACTAATAAAGATCAAGGACCAAAATTGGAAAGAGCAAACAAGTTCGGTTTTGGGATTTGCTTTTTCCAATTTTGGTTATTGTAGTTTATTTGATTTTTGGATTTACGATTCTCTAAATACCAGTGCCCAAATTGATTAGCTCGACTTTGCGATTATTGACGAAAGAATCTTCTTAATCTCAACCGATTCTTTGTGCAAAGCTTCCAATTCTTTTTCAAACTGTTTGTCATTAGTTTCTAGTAGTAGGCGGATAAAGAAGGCACTTTCCTTTGCTTCCTTTCTTGAAATTTTGACTCTCATTAGAAAATCTTTTTTACTTAGCGCTTCATTTGCCTCAATGTAGTTTGCTCCTACGGATGCTGAGGATCGTACTAGTTGTTTGATATCTTCAATATTGGATTGAGTTTCTGGTAGTTCTTTCAAGAACTGCCGTACTGTTTTTGCAAATTGAAAAGTTCTTTCCTCGAGATCGTAAATAGCCATTTATGAAATTTGAATTGAAAATTATATTTCCAAATAGTGGCTATAGTTCTTGAGGTTTATTAAAATTCAAATAGCAAATTACAAATAAATACCAATGTCGAAACATCAAGTACCAAACTGGTTTGTTTTTTGAAATTTTGATTTTGTGATTTATTTGTGATTTGGTTTTTGTCATTTGTGATTTAACTCTTTGAGTTCTCCTTTACTTTCAAACTCGTTCCTTCATCAGAGATGACTTTGACCTCAATGTTTTCACCTATGTAGTTTCCTCGTGTGTACGCATCATACACGATTCCATCAATTTCAATTTTCCCGCTTGGTCTAAGTACGGTGTATGATCTTCCCACTTTCCCGACCATTGATTCAGCATTGGGCTTGGAGGTAAAGCCTTCGCCTGTGTTTTGAACTTCTTGCAATGCAACGCGCTTAAAGAATTTACTGTCAGCCATTTTGGATCCACCCACGAAGAGAAAGACGGTAGCCAGCAGCAGACCAGCAGACACGGTAGCAATGGATATCACTAGTTGATCTCCGCCCACGAAAGAGAAATCAAAGAAGTCATTATTGAGCATAACCAGTATGAGTGAACTCATGGTGAAAATAAGGCCCAAGACCCCTGCTACTCCAAATCCGGGTATGACAAAAACCTCCACGGCAATGAGAATAATGCCTATTATGAACATGATTATCTCCCAGTTTGCCGCAAGTCCATTGAGATAGTTTGGAACGAAGTATAATAGGATTGCAACAATTGAGGCTAAAATTGGAAATCCTACTCCTGGTGTTTGCAACTCGAAATAGATGCCTCCGATAATGATCATGATTAGAATGCCACTTACAAAAGGGTTTAGAAAAAGAGAGATAATCTTTTCTGATGCACCAAGCTCGAAGATTTCCACGTCATACTCCTCTACCCCAGATCGCTGCATGATTTCATCTAAGCCAGTGACCTCTGCTTCGCAGAATCCATTCTTGATAGCTTCTGATACAGATAAGGTCAACACTTTTCCTTCAGTAGCAATGCTATCCAGATCAATGTCTTCATCAACCATTGCTTCTGCCATTTGCGGATTTCTTCCCTTGGCTTCCGCTGTGGATCTCATAATCGATCGCATGTATGATTGGTATTTATCAGGAGCTGCTGTTCCATCTTGAGTAACAACCGTCGCAGCTCCCATGCTCGAACCGCTGGCCATGTAAATGCTATCGCAGGCAATGGAGATAAGAGCTCCAGCAGAAGCGGCATCCTTGTTTACAAAGGCGTATATAGGAATGTCCAAATCCAAAATACGCGTTCTAATGTCATCAGCATCGTTCAGTGCACCGCCGTAGGTGTCTATTTCTAAAACAATGTAGTCAGCATCAATTTCTCTGGCCTTTTCCAGACCCAACTCTGAATAGCGATTGGTCCTTGGATCAATTTCTGCCTGAATTTTCAGATGAAGGACCAATGGTTTTTCTCTTTCTTGCCCGATTGAGAAAAACGAAATAAATAGTAAAATGGGAACCAGGAAGTTTTTCATGTTTGTTGTCTAATATTGGCCTAACAAGCAAATCGAGCTTTGCATTCAATCTTGATTTAAAGTTATCTTTTTTCCCTTAAAATATTTGTTGACGTAACAGCTGGATATTGAGTCCTTCATTTGAAAATAAGTTTAATGGTGTCATTTGGAATTCGATTGTTTCTAACAATGGTGGGCAGCTGATCTTGGATGTTAGGAACGAAGAAAAGAAGTCGGTGGAGTACTTCAAGCTTAATCTGACAGACTTTGAACTAAGCCTACTAGATATCGTTGGTCCTTCTTGGTGGTCAAAAATGGAGTTTTATGATGGGAATTTGTTTATTTCCCAGTACCAAGACAAAAATGATCCGAACAACAAAAAACTTTATCGACTCGGTGAGGGCAATCGCGTAGAGGTACCCTCGTTGGAGGTTTTGGGTTCAGAACTCGATCTTGTTCGACCATCTGTGTATGAGCCAGAGTCCGAATATTTCAAAACGGTCAGCGACTTTCTTGGCCTGGAGCTCGGATGTTCGTGCGAATATTTAGAGTGGAGCGATAAAATCATTTTGAGCTACTATCTTCGTTCTGGTAAAGTATTTGATAGACATCTGCTTGTTTTGCATGATGGCGAAAAAATGCTGAAGGAATTGCAAGATGTTGAGATGAAGGGATTCGCTTCTAGTGCTTTTTTTGTACTTAACCGTAAATTATTTTTTGTTAAAAATAGAAATGAGATTTTTGTTTATTCTGTCTAGCCTGGTTTCCTTCATGTCGGAAGGAGCAGGATTGAAATTTGATTCCATTAGAGCTGAGGTCAGAGGTGATTTGCTATACGTCATACATGAGGTAGAGGAGGAAGAGACACTGTATTCGATCGCGAAGAGGTACAAGAGTTCCATACCAACAATCATCGAAAGCAACAGCATTCGTGATAGTAGAATTGAGATTGGTCAGATCTTAAGTATCCTCTATGATGAAACACTGATCGAATCAGATTCTGTGGTAGAGATTCCGAGTGGATTTCACTTGGTTTTGCAGGGAGAGACGCTATATAGTATTTCGAAACTGTATGATGTGAGGGTTAGGGAACTTAGGAGACTTAATCAGCTTGAATCGAATGCAATATCCCCAGGGGAATACTTGCGAGTAAATGCCACTGCTGTTCAAACACCGAAACCAGATACACTCGAAGCTCTAGCGAAAGAGCCAGATTCTGTTTACGTGGAACCTGAGCCAGGAATACCGGAAGGTTTTGAGGAGTACATTGTTCAGACCGCAGAAACATTGAATTCCATTGCAAGAAAGAGAGGAGTTGGGGTAGACGTCCTGAAAGAATGGAACAATCTTGATTCGGACTACATAAAAATAGGTCAGAGCTTGTTGGTACGTCAACTAACGGACTCGATTGAAAATGCTGGTGATAGTACGCTTGTCCTTACGAAACTGAATGCTGATGGCTTTGAAAAAGTGTACCAGGAGGGAATTGCTGGTGTTATCTCAGATATCTCGACCACAAAGTACCTGGCGCTGCATCGCTCTATGCCAATTGGCACCGAATTGGAAGTGCGGAATCTGATGAACAACTTCGTGGTTCATGTGAAAGTTGTAGGGAGATTGCCAAACACAGGGCTTAATAGAAATGTGCTCCTCCGACTATCAAAACCTGCTTTTGAACAATTGGGAATTCTTGATCCAAAGTCACGAGTAGAGGTATCTCATTTTAAAAAGTGAAAAAAGAGGAATTAAAGGACTTTCTGGATCGTAAAGTAGTCGAATACAATAATCAAGATTTTATACCCGAAGATCCCATTTGTATACCCCACCTTTTTAAAAAGAAGCAAGACATTGAGATTTCTGGTTTGATGGCCGCTGTTTTTGCCTGGGGGCAGAGAAAGACCATCATCAATAAATCAAAGGAGTTTCTTCATCTGATGGATGATGATCCGCACGCCTTTGTGTTGAACCATTCTGATAATGATCTCAAACCCTTCCTGGACTTTAAGCATCGAACATTCAATGCTACGGATGCACTATATTTTATTCACTTTTTCAAATGGTTCTACTCCAAGTATGATTCCTTGGAATTTGCATTCTCGAGTCAGATGAATGAAGAGGACACTACGATTGAAAATGGCCTGATTGGATTCTTCAACCTCTTTTTTTCTTTGCCAGATTTCCCTGTGAGAACCAAGAAGCATGTTCCCACTCCGCTACGAAAATCTGCCTGCAAAAGAATCAATATGTTTCTGCGATGGATGGTTAGGGATGATCAGACAGGAGTAGACTTTGGACTTTGGAAAAACATACAACCACGTCAACTAGTTTGCCCTTGTGATCTTCATGTCGATCGTGTGGCTCGTAAGCTAGGGCTAATCAGGAGAAAGCAGATGGATTGGCTGACAGCAATTGAATTGACTACCGCCCTAAGAGCATTTGATGCCAACGATCCGGTAAAGTACGATTTTGCCTTATTTGGACTCGGAGTGGTGGAGAAATTCTAGTTCCAGTTCCCTGGATCCGTTCGCCATTCCTTCAGTGTTTTCAATATATCGTTTTCAAACATTCGCTCATCCTGAGCATATTCTAGCAAGTGATTGTAATCACTGAGGACAACCAAGTCAACATCGTGCGATTTGAAATTCTCTTCCGCAACTGGAAATCCGTAGGTGAAAATGGCTGCCATGCCTACAACTTCTGCTCCAGCCTCTCTTAGGGCATCAGCTGCAGCCAGTGAGCTACCACCCGTAGAAACCAGGTCCTCGATTAGTAGCACTTTCTGACCTTTTTCTAATTTCCCCTCAATCAAATTTTGCAAGCCATGCCCTTTCGATTTAGATCGAACATACAAGAAGGGAAGATCCAATTCATCCGCAACGAGTGCGCCTTGTGGAATCCCCGCAGTAGCTACTCCGGCAATAGCGTCAATGCCGCTAAAGGAATTTGAAATGGCTAGCGCAAGGGCTGTCTTAATTTTGGATCTTACTGCAGGTTGGGAAAGGCTTAGTCGATTGTCGCAATAGATCGGCGATTTCCAGCCAGACGCCCAGGTAAATGGCTGATCAGGGCTCAATTTTATTGCTCCGATTCGGAGTAGATCCGAAGCAACTTCGTTGGCAAGTTGTGGGTTATAAATTTTTATGCTCATGAGTCGCAAAGAAAGAAATAAATCCCTCAAATTACATATTCATAAAGTAATTCTAATATTGTTTATGAAGAGCTTGCTTGGGTTTGTAATAATGCTTTTACTTGCATCGGCTATTACCAATCGATGAAGATTTTTATCAACGACATCCCCGTCTACATTCTTTCTGAAAAAAAGATAAACCACAAGCGTATCTATGGATTGGTTGTGAGAGAGGCGGAGACGATTGTGCCAGAGGTATTGGTTGATGATGTGCTTATTATGAATGCTTCGTTTGATCAAATCGACAAGCTTCTTAAGTTGATGACGATTAAAAAATTTAAGAAAGTCCATTCAATTTTTATTTCATCTAGGGAGAAAGGGAAATTAATTGATTACCTGAAAAGTAAATTCAAAGTGGTGCTTGCCGCTGGAGGTGTGGTAGAAAAAGATGGGGAATATCTTCTCATCTATCGAAAGAAGAGATGGGATTTGCCAAAAGGGAAACTTGATAAGGGGGAGTCTGTTGAAACTTGTGCAATGCGTGAGGTAGAGGAGGAAACTGGCGTCAAGGTAGCACTCGGAAAGGAAATAACTGGGGTTTGGCACACGTACATTAGCAATAAAAAATACGTCCTAAAGAAAACCTACTGGTATGCTATGGAGTGCCTGGATGATTCCAAGATAGGGCCCCAGGAAGACGAAGGAATTAAGAAGGCAGAATGGATGGATCTGGAGGATGTAAGAAAATCGCTGCATGACTCCTACCGATCAATTCGATATGTGATGCAAGAGTATATCAAAATGGTAAAAAAGGTCTGAGAGCTTGCCTAGATCTTGTAGGGGAGGAATGTGCCCACATCACCACCATACCTGTGGACTTCTCGAATAATACTTGAACTGATCTGTGCTAGTTCAGGAGAAGTAATCAGAAATACCGTTTCAAGATTTTGGTTGATCGTTCTATTTACCTGTGAGATGCTATTCTCATACTCGAAATCGGTCGTGTTTCTCAGCCCTCGTACAAGAAATGCTGCATTCAGCTTTTTTGCAAGCTCCGCAGTAAGCTCATCATACACCATCACTTCCACTCGATCTTCATTTTTGAAAATTGAATTGATTTTATCCACCATCCAATCAATCTCAAAATAGCGACTATTCTTTTTGGTATTATGACCAATTGCAACAATCACTTTGTCAAAAAGCTGTAAGCTTCTTACAACGATATCATAATGTCCCTTGGTAAACGGGTCGAAGGAGCCAGGAAATATGGCAGTTTTCATTACTCGCAAATATAGGTGCTCATCACGTCAAAATACTGATGATCATCTATCTCGTCAAACTTGTATCCGAACTTAAGGAAAGAAGGTTTTGATCCCAGTGAGATGTTTCTAATATACTTTTTGAGCATCGTTATCTCTTCAGAGTTTTGCTTGATAAAGCCCCAAAACTGTACAGTATTTTTCTTAGGATCCATTCCCATTTCCTTAAATACGATCATGATGTACTTCAGGTAGTCTTCCTTCTTTCGAACGGCATACTGGTTGTAAAAAAGGAGTTTCCCTTCCTGGGCCACAACCTGATGCAAGATCCCTCGGTCAACGAAGCAGAATAGGGTCTTTTCATGAGAGTGGTCATTGTGCTTCAAGAAGCCCTCAATTAGCGCACTACCCTGATGAATGATATGAATTGCTTTTCTCTTGTAGATAGAGCTAATCCAATTGCACAATTTTATTTCTGTCGCAAAGATATTGACTAGCCCAACGCTTATCTGCTTGTAATAGCTTACATCCTCGAAGGAAGCCTTGATATCACTATTGACAGATAGGTAGTCTTTCGCAGAGTCGGCCACAAACATTTTAGAGGGCACAAGTGAAAACTTGTGCGTTTTGAGGCAAAGCTTAACTCCCTTCCAAAATCCAGCAGTTAAATACTCATGGTTGTCCAGGATATTCTTAATCAGACGGAGACGGCCATTTACCGTCTTGATGCCTTCCAGACGATAGTCCTCGAGACCCATTACCTGATTGTCTTGTGTGTCTGTAACAACTATCTGAAAATCACGAATACCTACCTGTAGTGTAAGCGAGTAGTCCTCCAATTCATCAATGCTGAATTTTTCGTCCTTTATACGCTTTACCAGCTTATACGTAGATGTGTCCGTGGCTGTGCTCAAATTTTGCTATTCCCAGTTTCCAGCGGTTGTTACGCTCGTTCTAGAGCCAAATCGCAATGGTTTCCTAGTGTTATATTCACTTTCCTCGTCTCTATTAGGATCTATCGGCCGTGGGTTAAATACTTCTATCACATTTACCTCCACGCCTGCCTTTGTAATCCTGTCTGCCCATAACTGGAATTTTGCTTCTGGTGACACTCCTGGCACTATTGCAAGTCGCTCCAAATCAAATTTAGGCCATTTTACTCTGGTAAACAGTGAATCGCGAACGGCTACTGTTCCCAAAGTATCTATGGTGACATTGATACTATCTGCGCCATACGAAAGTTGAAAAATCTTCTCAGTCCTTTGAGTGATGTAGAACTTCCCGCTATCGATAAAGGCAGTCAATTTACCCCAATCACTAGTATACTGCCCGTTTACAGATAAATATGCTACTTCAGCTTCACGGATCATCATCAAACTTTCAATGACATCAGCTTCCATTGCTGCAATTCTTTCTTCCTCGCTTATTGCGTAGTTAATTCTGTAGATCAAAAACACAGCTAAGCCTATTGCGACTACAAAAAATACGAGTGATAAAATTTTGGTTTTGTCCATCTCTTTACGTTAGGTTTTTGCAATTATAAATATTTAAAAGGGTTCTTGAAAGTCGCCCTAGCTATTAATGCTTAAAACTAAATAAACCACTAAGCCCAAAGACCATCTCTGGCTCCTTTACTTTACTAAATATACCATGGAGGACATTGGAATCCATACGGGAAATTTCATCATACGATAAAAAGGAAATCTCTTCCATAATTTGATTTGATGCTTCAAATTCGGGGTCAGCACCAAGTTTCAATTCTCCATCTAACTTCTTCACTCGATAGAATAGTTCAACCGCATGATGTTTACTGTTAATAAGCTCGAACACGAAAAGAAAATCCAATACCTCAATATTCAAGCCAGTTTCTTCCAAAAACTCTCTTTTTAAGGTTTCATCTGCAGATTCTCCAAAATCAACTCCGCCACCTGGGGGAGACCATAAATGCCCTTTGAGGCCAATGGAATTATGCTTGATTAGGAGGATACTACCGTCCTGATCAAGCAAACCACAGGCGCGCACCCTGACTTTTCCAGAAAAAATTGATAAGTCTTTGTTCGTTGTTGCCAACATTTAATTGAATGGTTCGTTATTTTTGAAAGAAAATTCAAGGTAAAATGAAATATTTATTATCTCTACTCTTAGTCGGTATTGCTTTTGCAGGATTCTCACAGGATGAAGACAGTGAGCCTTTGACCGGCGCCAAAATTTCTTTCGCAGAAACTGCGTTTGATTTTGGTGATATTGTTGTTGGCGACAAAGTTGAGCATGTGTTCGAGTTTGAAAACATTGGCAACGAGCCACTCATTCTTTCTGATGTTAGAACAACATGCGGATGCACCGCTCCACAATGGCCAAGAGAGCCTTTGGCTCCGGGTGGAACAGCTTCAGTAAAGGTTGTATTTAATAGTGCTGGTAAAATGGGTGTTCAAAACAAGGTAATCACCGTGATGTCAAATGCTGTCAACAGTCCTGCTAGGGTGAAAATCGTGACAAATGTGTTGAGGGAGAAACCGAACGAGTAAATCAGTTTCTATGGCCAAAAATGGAACTTCCAATTCTGACCATGGTACTTCCTTCCTTTAAAGCAATTTTATAATCTCCACTCATTCCCATCGAGAGTGTATTAAACTCGATATTGGGATGAGTGGATTTTTTTTGAATGCTGTCATAGATATTTTTCAGCCTCTTAAATTCTGTTGAGACTATGGGTTCTTCTGGGGTGTTGGTTGCCATGCCCATCAGTCCTACTATTCTGACATGTTTTAGGTCTGATAGCTCTGAACTTTCCAAAGCCAGATTCAACTCTTCCTCGTCAAAACCAAATTTAGTTTCTTCGGAAGCGATGTGAACCTGAAGCAGACAGTCAATGGAACGCCCATTCTTCTCCCCCTGTTTGTTGATTTCTTTCAAGAGTTTGAGGCTATCCACCCCGTGAATGAGATGTACAAAAGGAGCTATATATTTCACCTTGTTTCTTTGGAGGTGACCAATCATGTGCCATTTGATCTCGTTAGTTAGCTCGACTGCCTTCGCCGCTAATTCTTGCACTTTATTTTCTCCAAAATGCCTTTGACCGCAATCATAGGCTACTTTGATGTCCTCAATAGGTTTTGTTTTGCTCACTGCTACGAGCGTGCAAGTGTCGGGAAGCGTATCTTTTACAGAGGTTAATTGCTCTTTGATGGAATTCATATTTTCGAATGGCTAACTTAATTTACTTTTGGCCGTCCTTAGTAAGGTAGGACGTGACCCGTTTCAAATGGCAATTTTAGGAACTTTATTAAAAAAAGGAATCATGCTTCGCGAAAGTTTGGAGCAACTCTATTCCTCACCTATCGATCTTCAGAAACAAGAACTCAGGAACCTCTTGATTCAGACTGAACTCACCAAATTTGGACAGGCCTACAATTTCACTAGTGTTCTGGAATCCTTCAGACGCAGCGACAACGACAAATTCTACGAGGAATTTAAGCGAAACGTTCCAGTATTTGACTACGATAAAATCTACTCAGAATGGTGGTCTCAAGTCAAGGAAGGGAAGGAAGATATTTGCTGGCCTGGTAAAATCAAGTACTTTGCATTAAGCTCGGGCACCTCTGGATCGCCCTCAAAATACATTCCGATAACCAGTGAAATGGTCAAGTCAATTCGGAAAACATCCATGCGTCAAATTCTAACAATGTCAAAATATGACTTGCCAGCTGCTCATTTTTCGCGTGGCATTTTAATGTTAGGAGGAAGCACGGACTTAAAAAGAAACGGTCATTACTTCGAAGGAGATCTTAGTGGAATAACTGCTTCGCAAATACCATTCTGGTTTCAGCACTTCTATAAGCCAGGTAGGAAGATTGCTAAAAATCAGAATTGGCATGAGAAGCTCGACGAAATTGTAATGAATGCTTGCGAATGGGATATTGGAATAATAGCAGGTGTGCCAGCATGGATTCAGATCTTGATGGAGAAAATCATTGACCACTATCAGGTGAAAACCATTCATTATATTTGGCCGAATCTGAGAATTTTTGTTCACGGAGGAGTTTCATTCGAGCCATACAGAAAAGGTTTTGAGAAGCTTCTCTCAAAGCCCCTCATTTACATGGAGACGTACCTTGCTTCTGAGGGCTTCATCGCATTCCAGGCTTTCCCTGACCGTAAGTCCATGCGTCTTGTTTTGAATAATGGTATTTTTTATGAATTCATTCCTTTTAACAAGCGAAATTTTGATGAGGAGGGAGTCGTTCGTGAAAACCCAGAAACATTAAAAATCGATCAGGTCGAAGAGGGCAAGGACTATGCCCTGCTGATTTCGACCAATGCAGGCTCCTGGAGGTATTTGATTGGAGATGTAATTCGATTCGAATCCATTTTGGAGTCGGAGATAACCATAGTGGGCCGAACCAAGCATTTCTTGAGCTTGTGCGGCGAGCATCTCAGTTCGGACAACATGAATAAAGCTATTGAGCTTGCTGAGAGAGACCTAAATATTGACATCAGAGAATTTACCTTGCTTGGGGAGCCAAAGGACTCTTTATTTGCGCATCACTGGTATATTGGTACGGATGATTTGGTGGACGAAGAGCAACTTTGTCACCTGATTGATGAACAAATCATGAAATTGAATGACGATTATAAAGTGGAGCGGGGGGCAGCGTTGAAAGAAGTAAAACTTAAGGTCTTACCGACCTCTGCCTTTTATGCTTGGATGGAATTACAAGGTAAAATAGGCAGCCAAAACAAATTCCCTCGAGTGCTTAAAAAGGAGAAAGCTCAGGATTGGAAAAAATTTCTTAGTGAGCAAAACATGGTGATAAGCTAGTGCCTCCATTTATTAATGGTATTCTAATTGGTCTAATATTTTTGTTTTCGCTCGGGCCAGCGTTCTTTGCGCTTATACAAACCAGTATTCAGCAGGGATTTAGGAAAGCTATGTTTTTTGCTATCGGTATTTCCTTGTCCGATGTGCTATTTGTATTAATCATTCTTTTTGGCCTTGCAAAAATCCTGGAGACCGACAGCTTCAAATTTTGGATGGCCATTTTTGGCTCGATTATGCTTACTGGCTATGCGATCTATTCATGGATCAAGAAGCCTGTGGTAGAGGAGGTTGAAATGACGAATGATGCAAATTTTGCGAAATATGCATTGAAGGGCTTCGTTTTGAACGGTCTTAACCCATTTATCATTATTTCCTGGGCTACATGGGTAGGAACTATTGCGGTGAAATTTGATTATGATTTCCCTGAGCAGTTACAATTCTTTGTTGGGATGCTGATGTCGATTCTTAGCTTGGATTTGATTAAGGCTTTTATTGCGAATAAACTAAAGCATATGATAACTGTCAAGTTTGTTCGTAAAATGAATAGGGTAGTGGCGGTGATAATTTTTGTCTTCGCCCTGCAAATTGTTTACTATTTGCTCGATAACTACGCATAAAAAAAGCACGACCATCCGGGCGTGCTTCATGTAATATTTTTTCTCTGAACTACTTTGTTGTAAATCCGAATATTTTCTGAATGGAGGACTCTTGATCTTTGGCCTCCACCACCACCGTGTACGTATCTCCCATGGGATTTATGAAATTGGAAATATCAACTTTCAAACCTGATGCTTTTAGCTCTGCACTTCCATTTACGGAAATACTGAATTCTTTTTCCTGCGTACTTTTCACATAGACCTGTGTGTCAAGAGGATAAACGGGTTGACCACTTTCTACTGCGACTGGACTTTCAGTAAAAAAAAGCTGGATTGCTTCGGGTTTTTCGGTCTGGTTCAGACCTAACATTTCTCCAAATGAAAGGGTGAAATTGAAGGTGATTGCTGAAGTTAGCAAGACGACGAACTTTATCATAACTGTGTTGATTAAACTATAACTGGTTTACTAATTTAACATGGTTAACGAGTAAAACCCTGAGTTCGTATTTCGAAAAATGGCAAATTTCGTTGAGCTGATGGAATCGGATGCTGAACGGCCAATTTTGCAGGATGAATTAGTGGTTACCTTTTTCTCGGTAATAATGGCTTCTGAAGCCTCTATTCCTAAGCTTTCAAATCCCTCTTATTTAGGATAAATACAATGAGATAAGTGAAAATTACCAGCCACCCTGTAGCAATTAGCCACTCAAACCATAGCACGTTGTCTTGAATTTCCTGAAAGAAATATCGCTGAAAGGGTACGTGTATTAAATTGTTGATTGAATAAACTGGGAAAAATTTGACAATCCAATCAGTCTGATCCTTAATGGGATCTGCGTGTTGTAGAATAGCGGTTGCTATTGGTTCGAGGAACGACGAGTAGAAGAATAGCAAGACAATTGCGAATCCTGCTTTTTTGATTACAAGTCCGACTAGAAAGGCAAGCATACTGAAGACCACCAACTGATAGAAGTAAGCAAGTACAAATTCGAGCTCGTCGAGGACGTATTTCACATCCGTGACACTTGAGTAGATAAACCCAGTAACAAGTCCCGAGGTAAACAAGACGATCGTACAGGCAGAGGCGAGGAAGAGAACCAGCGCAAATTTTGATAAAATGAATTCCTTCTTGCTAATACCATCAATGATGTTCTGCCTCATGGTATTGTAGGACAGGTCATTGTTGACTGATATGATTACGATGAATGCAATCAATATTTTGATAAATGAACCCATCCAGGAAGTATTCTGCCAAATATCAGGAAAGTCATAGATGGGGATCATGGTCGGATCTAATCCGTCAAAATCAGCACCCAAATCCCTAAGCCATTCGAGAACGAATACACCACCGTTAGTTATAACTAATTGAGCAAGCAAGTAGATTCCAAACAAAACCCAGAAGATTCTGTAGTGCTTTAACTTCAGCCATTCCAGTTTAAATGCTCTAATCATTTTCTTTCAATATTTTCAAAAACTCCTGCTCTAGTGATTTGGACTGCTGCAGTACTTTTTTTAGCGTGATACCGTGGTCAAAGCAATACTTATTTAGATCTGCTGAGGAGTGACCTTCTTTGAGCTGTACAAGTAAAGATCCGTTTTCCACTGTCATCTTTTCCATTCCATCGTACGACTCTACACTCTTGCTGAGTGCCTTCATATCAATTGCTGAGACTTCCACAACATTCGTGTCCCCAAGAATATCAGTAACGGATCCTTCGTGGAGTTTTTCGCCCTTTCTTAATACACAGAAATGTGTACAAACTTTTTGAACCTCATCCAGGAGATGGCTTGCCATGATAATTGTCTTCCCGTCTGAAGCAATCTGCCTGATCAAATCCCGTACTTCAGCAATTCCTTCAGGATCTAACCCATTGGTGGGTTCGTCAAGTATTAGAACTGGCGGATTTGAGAGGAGTGCGGCAGCTAGGGAAAGACGCTGCTTCATGCCCAGACTGTACGATTTGAATTTATCGTTACGTCTGTCGTACAAATTAACTTTCTTGAGGATGTTCTCGATGTTGTCAGTACCGCAGTTTTTTATGTGTCCAACAATCCGAAGATTCTGAACAGCTGTCAGGTAGCTGTAGAAACAAGGTGTCTCTAGGATAGATCCAATCTGCTGTCTCGCTTTAATATTATTCATCCCGTCAAACCACTCAAATCCACCAGCCGACGGTGCTACCACTTCCAGGATCATTCCTAAGGTTGTGGTCTTCCCACTACCATTGGGGCCTAGTATACCGTACACCTGACCTGCATCTACAGAGAGATCTAAGGTGCTCACTGCTGTGATCTTACCAAAGTGCTTGGTCAGTTTATTGATCTTAAGAACACTGCTCATCTGTCCAGTTGATTTGTTAGCATGCTAAGTATGTCACCTCCCTCAAAGGTTTGTACGAGTTTGGGAATTTTTTGAAAAGGTATCGCGCCACGTAAGTAGAATGCTGCGACATTTCCGTTTGTTCCAGTCACACCAACATACTCCTCATCTTTGCCAAGAATAATTAAGTCTACTTTCCCAGACATGGCAATGTATTCCTCATATCCAATATTCCGATATTTATCTGTCCAGTCCGTGAAGGAACCAGATTCAGAGGTGTTTGAATCCAATGTGTAGATGAGTAGTTTTTCAACATCGTTCACAAGCTCATAGAAATCGGGATCCTTTTTGATGTTGACCATTCGGAGTGTACTTGGGTATAAGCACAACTTTAGATTACTTCGATCTTCTGCAAAATTCTTGATTATGGATTCTTGCGCCAGACCCGAAACCGAGATCAGGAGGAAAAGTATGGAGAGCGTTTTTGACATTGCCTTTTCAAATGTAAGTCCTTGTAAATAATAAACCCAGGCTACCAATACCATGCACGATCAGCAACCCAGGTTATATGAATAATTTCACTTATTCGTTATCGTCATCGTCGTTATCATCATCGAGATTTTTTAGGTGCTGCATTCCATGAATACTCATAGAACTGGCCAGCTTTGATATTTTTTTCAAATCAATTTCTCCATAGAGGCTCAGTAATGCAAACTTACTTTTACCCCCTGCTACTAAAATCAATTCTGAGATTTTACCACCGCTTTCTTTTATGGATATCTTAACATTTTCCTCTGCGTCTGTGATGGTCATGAGTTCCTCGTATCCTTCTTTGTCGATGTCTGCTACAGCGCTGTTAAACAACCTCTTTGATTCAGCGGATGCAACGTTCTCGCCAACCACTGCTTTCAATCCTTTCAACTTGCTGATTGCGTCGAGAAATTCCTTTTGATCATCGGTGCTCGCGTCCATCTCTGTAAAGAGCGAGAACATTTTGCTGCTGACTGATACTTTAGTGAAATTTTCATCACCTGAAAATTTCTCAAAGTACTTGGTCATTACCGTTCCTTGGCTGAAGGCAAGATTCCCTGCACCAAGAACTAAAACTATTGCTATTATCTTTTTCATTATTGTCTTTTTAAAATGGTCAATTCTTTTTCATCCTCCAGCCAATGCTGGAAGCTTATTGGTTTTGATTTCCTCTTGATTATAACGCTTCCGAGTCCTCTTGGAGCTCGTTTTTGGCTTTATTAATCTTGGTCAATTCCATCGCATAAGATTGTCCCTCGTTAAGCCCCGAGCCTATCATCATTAGAGCTCGTCTGGTTTCTTCCAGTGCTTGCTGAGGATCGTCTATTGCAAATGGATCTTTCTGGGACTCTTGCAACACCAATGCTGCGGTAATTAGTCCAACAGCTATGGTCGCAGCTGCCGAAAGCCATGTCCTTTTTGAGTTTTTACTCACCTTCTGATCAAACGTCACTTCTTGCTCTTTTTTTAAAAACCTGAAGTAGTCCGATTCCTTTGACAATGCTGGATTGTTTCTGAAATGTTTCTTCACTCTCTTTTCTTCGTCGAGAGACGTTTCTCCATTCCAATATTTTTCAATCAGCTGTTCAATTGGCGATTCCATAGGCATCTATTTTTTGCATGGCATCCTTTACTTTCTTTCGTGCTCTGTGGATATTGACTTTGACGTCACTCTCACTCAGTGCACATGTCTCCGCTATCTCTTGGTAGCTCAATTCCTCCACCTCTCTCAGGTGAAAGACCTCACGTTGCTTGTCGGGCAGGGTTTGCAAAACATCTCTCAGCCATACCATCTGGTCTGAAGTGATGGCTGCTTGATCAGCCGAACCAGAAAGTTGTAAATTGACGACTTTCTCATCCAGATCTGCGTACCTGTCTCGACGCAATGTTTCAATGCATCTATTTCTCACGATTCGAAAGGCCCATGCATTGGCTTTTTCTATTTTAGATAAATCGTGACGAATGTTCCAAATCTTAGCTAAGCAATCCTGTACTACATCACGTGCAGTCTCCGGTTCGCGTACAATCGATAACGCATATCGATACATGCCATCCGAGGCAGGAAGAATTAGGTCGTTGTATAATTTGGTAGACATTCGAAGAGATGACGCTGATGTACAAGAAAAGTTACACAAAGAGTTTCAGAAAGTAGAAAATCTGCGAATTATAACCAGATTGAACGTTGAGTTCTATTTGAGATAGCGTATCCCTACGGTGAGATCTATTCTGGACACGTCGAAAGCAACGCCTGTAATAGTGCCGGCAGGCACATCAAGTTCGTTGATCCTTGCTACGGTGAGTCCCAGGTTTATGCCTGCAGCAAAATCTGAACTAAGCTCGAAATCATAACCCATTTCTAACGAGATTCCAATTGTCTCTCCTTCCTCAAAGAAGTTTTGTCCGTCAATGGTGCCATCATCTCGGTAGGAGAGGCGGCCACCCGAAATAACATAGTGTACATCTCCAGACTCACGTCCAGGTCGTCCCAGTAAAACTGACAGAGCCAAAAACTGAAAGCGCACATCTTCTATAAAGTGAAATCCATTGTTGATATCGTCAACCTTGGTGGATATCCGATTGTACTTAACACCAATCCCTACACTACTCCAGACCATATAGTGTAGTTCTCCTCCGAAATTCCATAATGTTCTGATTTGCTGAGTATAGGATTTTGGCCGTCCTTCGTAACCACCAAATTGATACGTGAACCCTGTATTGAGTCCTACCCTCAATTTGTGTGACTCAATGGATTCGCCAAAGCGTGCCAGGGCGTCATCTTGCTTTTCCTCGACGGGGCTGTTAATGGTTGGCAGCGTCGGTTCCTCTTTCTGAAAATAGGACAGTACTTTATCCTTCTCAATTCGAGACCTGATAGGTCCTGTGCTGTCATCAATCTGGAAATGAATATAATCTGAAGAAATTCTGGTGATTTTACAATTGATCGTATCTCCAGCCTTGGTTATTATTTGGTCTTGCCCCTTTGCGACTGTGCAAACGAACATGAGAAGCAGGATGGTGATTAAGTTTTTCACGAGTTATATTAGGAAGCCTAAAATATGGCCTGAATATTGAAGATTGAATAGTTTCACGATAAATAACAACAATGAAAAAGGTTTTCCTAGTATTAACGCTATTTAGTTCATGTTTCGCATTTAGTCAAGAGGAGACAAACATTCACAATGTTCCTTATATCGAAGTGACAGGTGAAGGTAAAGTGGAAGTCTCTCCAAATGAAGTGTATCTATCTGTTTTCATCAATGAAGAAGATCGAGGAAGGTTGTCGATGGAAAAATTGGAGCAGGACATGTTGAAAAAACTCAAGGGTATCGGAATTGATACGGAGAAACAGGTGAAGGTTCTAAACTTCAATAGTGGTTTCAGGAACCGAGCCCTTGGCCAAAAAATCAGTACCTCGAAGCGATACGAATTGATGTTGACAGAGACAAAGCAGGTGCCGGAAGTATTCATTGAGTTGGAGAAATTGGGTATTTCGAATATGTATGTTAGCAGGGTTGATCATTCGGACAGAGAGATGATGGAACTTAACGTCAAGGTCGCTGCTGTACGCTCGGCAAAAGAAAAAGCGGAGAGAATGCTAGGGGAACTTGGCAAGACCGTTGGCGATCCGCTTTCTATTCAAGAAAGGAACAATGGGTACTATCCACAAAATGACGTAGCGCTGCGAGGAGTTTCGAATTTTGCTATGAATGAGGAATCAGCTCCTGATCTTGATTTTAGAACCATAACCCTGCGGTATAGTGTGCAGGTGAGGTTTTCGATCAGCAATTGAAGAAAAGACTAATCAGTGAGTACGTTGGTAATGAACGTTGATTTCATGACCAACCAGAGCAAAAGAAAGACGATTGCCCATTTCAAATAGATGGTGTAGAAGTCAGTTGTGTCCTTATATCGCGTTTCTTTAATTTCTGCTTTTTCTAATTGATCGATCTCCTTAAAAACTTGGATTAAAGCCTCTTTGTCCGAAACTCGGTAATATTTTCCATTCCCAATATCAGCGATCTCCTTAAGTGTACTTTCGTCAAAGGTGTTCTCGACATATCTGGTTCTACCAAAAAAATCAGTTCCGTAGGGAACACGTCCTTCCTTTCCAATAGCTATGACATAGATCGTAATGTCATAAGCAGACGCCAATTTCGCTGACGTGATGGGATCGATATTGCCTGCTGTGTTATCTCCATCACTCATTAGAATCATTACTTTGGACTCCGACTCTGATTCTCGAAGGCGATTTGTACTGACGGCCAATGCACTCCCGATTGCAGTTCCTCTACTTTCAATTAGATCAAAAGAAATGTCGTCGATGTAGGTATAAAGAAGGTCATAGTCAGTAGTAAGAGGTGATCTGGAGTAGGCATCACCTGAAAACACAACTAAACCTATTCGATCTTGAAACCTTCCGCCGACGAAATCTCTAGCTACTTCCTTTGCCGCTTCGAGCCTGTTTGGTCGGAAGTCTTCAATTTGCATGGATTGGGAAATGTCCACAGTTAGCATGATATCAATCCCTTCACTCCATTGTTCTGTTTGCTCGTTCGTCGTTTGTGGTCTTGCCATCCCGATGACGATCAAAATAAGAGCGAGAAGGAAGAAGATGGATGGAATGAATCTAAGGTAGCTGATGGGATCATTCTTCAGATCGGCCTTAGTTAGTGCGATCGGTAGTTTTTGCCTGAATTTTTTCATGAGCAACCACCGAAGAATAAACAACAGCGGAATCAGCGGGATTGCATAGAACCACGCAGGATTTTCCCAGTCAAAACTTTCCAACCTTGACTGGGAGAACCAATCGAAGGATAACCAGCTATTTTCCATCTCTTATTTCTTCCACTTTTTTGTTGTACCTGTATTGAGTGAAATCCTCAATTTGCTGAAAATCCTGAAATATGGTTTCGGTGTCTCTTTTTCCATAGACTAGTCGGTCGATGGAACGAAGTGGTTTTTCCAATTCTCCAGCGAAGGACTCAGCCAAAATTTCCTTTGTTGTCAACTTCGTAAAAGGAAACTTGTCCAGGCGTTCCTGATATCTCTTCCAAAAGAAAAGAGCCTGCTCAGCAGTTCCTGATTCAGGGTTGGATTTCAGATTGTGTATATATCCTGAAAGTTGATCTGAGAATTTTTCGTACTCTTTTCTCAATCTTCTCAACTTGATGAATCGTAGTATTCTCCTTCCGAAGATCAACAAGATTAGCAATACGACGAAAATGAAAGCGCCGACAATTATGTACATCAAAGGGAAGTTGAAAAACGTATTGACTGACTCGTAATCCGTATTTGCGATCAGCTGCGTGGTATCAGAAACTATGGGTGCCAATTCGGTTAGTATTATAGAGTCGATAACTGTGGGGAGGACGGTTGAGTCTAAGCCATCCAATATGACCGCAGGCAACGATAGGTATTGGACAAGGTCTATTTCGTACGATTGGATGGAGTACACGGTACTGTCAAAGGCAACGCTTCCCTCAGACTTTGTTGGGAAAAAAGTCTTTGAGGAGAATTCAAATGGAGAAAAGTTGTACAGACTATCAGGAAATACCATCTCCAGATCAGCTGGATAGGTGGCCGTAATCCAGAAATTGATATCCTGTCCTATCAGCAAGCTATCTTCTACAAATCCACCGTTTACCTTGATCTCCTGCGAAAAGACCTTAGTAGAAAGAGAAAGTAAAAGAATGATCAAAAATCTACCTCGGCCGCCTTGCATTACTTCGATTTCTGTGTCTGAATAGTTTTATGAGTTTGGGAACATAATCATCTTCCGTTGCTATGGACACGTAATTAACATCATTTCGTTTGCAGAAGATTTCAAGTGATTCTTTGTTCTCACCTTGCGTTTTGCTCACCACCTCTTTGAATGCAGCCGAGGAGGTATTTAGCCAGATCGTTTTCTCGGACTCTTTTTCGTACAGAGGAACTATGCCCAGATTTGGCATCCCGCTTTCTCGCTTGTCTGAGACGTCAATGACCACCAGGTCGTGTCTTCGCGCTAGTCCCTTTAAGGACTGTGTAAACCCTTCGTCAATGAAATCAGAAACAACAAAAACAACCGTCTTCCTTTTGAGAAGATTCAGTACATATTTGATAGCTCCGTTGAGATCCGTCTTTTTTGATTTTGGTTTTAGCTGAAAGAGGCGATTGACTATCTCGTATGCATGCTTGAGCGTTTTTCCAGGCTTTACGTAATCCTCTACTCGGTCTGAGTACGTGAGTACACCAACCTTGCTTCCTTCCTTCGTTGCTGAAATTGAAAGTAATCCAGTAATCTCTTTTGCAAGGTCAATTTTCTGTCTCTTATCCTTTCCGATTTCCTGAGAGGCTGAAACATCAACCAGAAAGAATACGGTCTGCTCTTTCTCTTCAATGTACGTTTTCACGAACGTGCCTTGACCTTTTGCTGTGACTCTCCAGTCAATAGATCGGATATCATCACCCCACTGATAGGGCCGTACATCATCATACTCAAGACCTGCGCCTTTGAATATAGATCGAAAATCTCCCTGCATTTGAGAGTTTATCGCCTTCCGTATTCGGATGTCGTACCGCCTAAGTTTTTTTAAAATATCTTTCATTTGATCATCCTACTATTCAATTGGCATTAAAATAGCTACTGAATTTACGTGTGATATGTGATCTTTGTGTTTGAACTTCAAAATTATACCCTCAGAAAATTCTAACTCCGTAGTGAAAAAACTTTTTTTGACCGTTCTTGTAATAGTTTCCGCGTGTTCCACTGAGAGCGAGGTCCCGGAAGACCTTATTCCGCAAGATCAGATGGTATCTGTTCTTGTAGAAGTGCACATGCTTGAATCTAAAATCAAGAATTTATCAATTCGCCCACTGGACTCGGCGAAAGTAGTTTATGATCACTACGAAAATCTGCTTTTTGCAGATTTTAACATTACTCAGGATCAGTATGAGCGTAGTTTCAATTATTACATTGAAAATTTGGATGAATTTGAGGACGTCTATACCACTGTGGTTGATACGTTGATGCAGCGGGAAAAAATTTCTAAAGATTGAGGTTATTCCCAAAGGATATCGAGGGAAATCTGGGCTTTGTTGAGATTAGAGAGCTACTGCGAAAATCTTGTCAAAGCCGTAGAGGTGAGGCATTGGCTGGAAGATGTAGCCCTACCGATAAGGTAGAGTTGGCTGCCAGATGGCATACTCAAACCAGAGAGATGTTAAGGCTGCTGGGGGAGGATAAGGCGAGCGTTGAATTTAGGTTTCCCGATATAGATGAGTATTTGATGAAAGTCAAAATTCCAGGATCGTGGCTTGATCCTGTAGATTTTCATGAACTTAAAATTGGTGTTAGTACCCTGTCCAGCTGGGCCCTCTTTTTCTCGAATCATCAAGAAGATTATCCAGAGTTGTCGGCTCTATCTTCAAATATTCACATCGATCCCTCACTGACACCGAGCATTAACAAGGCAATTGATGAAAAAGGAGAGGTGAAAGACTCGGCTTCTCCGCAACTTCTGGAGGTTAGGACTCAAATTTCAAAATCAGAAAGAGCTGTACGATCTGCAATCCAGAAAGTGCTTAAGAAAGCTAAGGCAGATCAATTCACAGAAGAAGATAGCTCACTAACTGTAAGGGACGGAAGACTTGTAATTCCTCTCAAAGCTGAGTTCAAAAAGAGAATTCCAGGTTTTGTGCATGATGAATCTGCAACGGGTCAAACGGTTTTCATTGAGCCTGGGGAAGTTTTGGATTTAAATAACGAAGTAAGAGAGTTGAAGTATGCCGAGAATAGAGAGGTTATCCGGATCTTAGTTGGACTCTCAGATTTGGTTAGGGAAAATCTGGATGACCTGAGAAAGGGAACCGACCTACTCGAAAAATTGGATTTTATCTACGCAAAAACAAAACTTGCGGAGTTGCTAAATGCCATTGTTCCTTCATTTACAATAGGAACTGATTTCAACCTCATCAATGCGATTCACCCACTGCTGTACCTGACGCATAAGAATTCAGGCAAACAGGTGGTTCCTCTCAATATTTCACTTCAAACAGATGAGCGAATATTGATTATTTCCGGGCCTAATGCGGGAGGGAAATCTGTGGCACTGAAGACAGTTGGCCTGATTCAGTATATGTTTCAATGCGGTCTTCCAGTGCCTGTGAGCGAAGAAAGTACGCTTGGATTCTTTACTAATTTGTTCCTGGATATCGGCGATGCACAGTCCATTGAAGATGATTTGAGTACCTACAGCTCACATTTAACTTCAATGAAACATTTCTTGAAATTCTCAGATAAGAAAACCCTTTTTCTAATCGACGAATTCGGAAAAGGTACTGAGCCTCAATTTGGAGGTGCAATTGCGGAGTCAGTGCTCATGGAAATAAATAAGAAGGGTGCTTTCGGGATTGTGACAACGCATTACCAGAATTTGAAGAATATGGGGGAGAAGGAACAAGGAGTTGTGAATGGAGCAATGAAGTACAATCTTGAGGCTCTCGAACCATTGTTTGAATTAGAAGTTGGGAAACCAGGAAGCTCGTTTGCATTTGAAATAGCTGGGAAGATAGGCTTGCCAGCATCTATTATTGATGCTGCTAAGTCCAAGATTGGTCGTTCGCAGGTTGATTACGATCAACTGCTCAATCAGCTGGAAGGGGAGAAATCAAAATTTGAGAGGCTCACTGGAAAGCTAGACATAGATAAGAAGAATTTGATCAAGGTTCGCAGTGAGTACGAGGATGTGCGTAAGATGCTTGATTTGGAAAGAAAGCAAATTCTGAAAGACGCTAAGCAGGAAGCGAGTCGGATTCTAAAAGATGCTAACAAGGATGTCGAGCGAGTGATCAGAGAGATTCAGGAGAGCAAGGCTTCAAAGGAGAAGGTAAGAAAATTAAGGGCTGATTTAGAAAATAAGAGGGGGGAGCTGGGTGAGGAGGAAAAAGAAACAGGAAAGAAGCGACAAGCCACCGGGTCAAGGTTTCAAGTGGGGGATAGTGTGAAAATGCTCGGGCAGGAAACGGTAGGGAAAGTTCAGAAGCTAAAGGGAAAGCAGGCTGAAGTTTCGTTTGGCTCATTGAAATCCATTGTATCGATAGATAAACTCGAGAAGACAACTTCGAATCAGGAGAAACAACAGCATCAGCGAAGGGTGCGAAAGTTGGGAATTGATGTGAGCAGCAAGATGGCTTCCTTTCATCATGAGCTAAGCCTATTAGGAATGCGTGCGGATGAGGCACTTGGTAAAGTAGAATCGTACCTTGATGAAGCACTTTTGGTTGGCGCAGATGAAGTGAGAATTGTTCACGGAAAGGGGCATGGTGTCTTGCGGGAGATTGTGAGGAACTATGCTAAAGATCACCCTTCGGTTTCAAACATATCTGACGAGCATGCCGATCGAGGAGGAGATGGAATTTCGATAATAAGTTTTAAATAGAGACACAAGAAGATCTGATCAATCATCACTAAGCTTTTCTATTACAATGAGATGGCTTGTATTAGGGTAGTACCTATAGGTACCTTCTTTGCTTATTAATATTTTGGAATTGGGCAGTGCCTTAGCAGTTGGGATCAGATTTTCACAATAGCCAAGTGTTTTCATTCTCCACTTTTCATAAATATTCGCTCCCTTAATTGAAGGTTCGCAAAGAATCAATCCCTTCTTGCAGATTCTCCACATTTCTCTTATAGCAATTTCAGAATTCCTTTGTCCAAGTTTAGAAGAAATTGATATTGCATTCCCGTTTACTGAGACAACACTAACCTTTATAGATAGTGTAGGAGAAGAAAAAAATATGAGCAGTATGAATATTATAGCTATCATGATACAGTAACAAGGAATGGGCAGAATAGATGTGCTTTTGGCGGTGAATATGATGAATTTTTCAGCTATAAAACTGATAAAGTCCAAAGAACATTTATTACTGAAAATGACTACATATCATTCCGATTAACAACTTATAATGTAAATGATCCTAATTATTTTTCAGGTAGTCCTGATGCAGACTCGCTTAATGCTGACTTTTTGATTATTGATGGGTATCCATATCGTGAATATGTGGCGAGTATGGTATTGTTAATAAATGATCGAGGCCTGGTGGGTCATAAGTATTTCGATCATCTGCTTGGCAGAGAGCAGTATAACTTTTTTTCAAAAGAAGAATATTCTTGGTGTCAAGTTTACAGATGCTTATGAATCACCATATAGTTGGACGGATATAAAGAGGTTTTACTACACAAAAGATCAAGGATTGATAGCAATAAAGGATAAGGATAATCATATGTGGGTACGGAAAATTTAAAGAGCCTATGCATACGGTTAGGGTTACTCCAACACTCTGACCTCCACATTCCTGAACCGAACCTCCCCAACGGAAGCGGCTTGTAGGGCAATGGGACCCTGCCCATGAAGTTCATTCATAAGATCAACTGTTTGTATCCCATTCACCCAAGCCTGAATCCGACCTCCCTCACATTTGATTTTGTAGGTATTCCATTTATTCAGTGTATGCACTTGAGACAGTGGCACAGCTATCGTTACTACCGCACCAGTCCTGTTGTCTTGATTTGGATGAAGATCCCAGATATTGATTTCGTAGCAAGTCCCGGCGCTTGGTGCATCTTCGCACCTTACAAAAACTCCTGAATTGACCGTACTATCAGGTTTGAACTCCAGGTTAAGTTCGAAATCTTTGAAAGATGTTTTGCTAATTACCAATCCGGCAATACTGTCAGCAACGCCAACCAACTCGCCGTTTTCAAAACTCCAGTCTGCACCACCCTCCACTGACCAGTCCTCTGCATTCTCAGTAAATAGAACCGTAGACGCTAATTCGGAAGACTTTGAGGTTGAGCAAGCACCCAAAAAAGCAATAAGGATACTGAGAAAGATAAGGCTGGGGTTTTTCATCGGTTTCTGTTTAAGTCACTTGAAAAGTGACAATTTAACCCCCTTGGAACAAAGAACTTGCAACTTCTAACTAATCTCACTTAATATCAATCGCATCACACGTCCCAACAAACGGAACCCCTGTCAATTCGAATGCATACGTGATCAACCCGACATACACGCTTTCTCCAAACGTGGGAGCAGTTCCTGGCAAATCTCCAGTACCGTTGTAGAGTGTCCAACTATCCCCACCGCTTTCGAAGTCAAGATTGGGTACCTGCCAATAAACAGTCAATGTCTGATCTGCATTTCCTGCAATTCGGATGTCAGCACGCGCCTGTGGTACCGTTCCTTCACCTATATCATTCACAAATGAAGACCCATCAACGGTGTTTTTACCCTCTATTGTAAAACCAGTCGGGCCTCTATGACCTACCACTACGTGTGCAGAATTGGCAGATGATAGATCCGTAACGTGCACCTGCACTCCGGCAAAATTGTATGGGTCGTTCGCGTCGCTCGGAGCAGTTTGAGAATCGGATTGAGTGCCTATTCCAATGTTTCGAGCAACAAACTCAAATGGAAAAGAAAGTAGTTTAGCATCCAGACGCCCTTGCTCCTCATTGAAATGTAGCGTTACATTATTTGCATTGCTTGTCAAATTCGCATGGTATCGTCCGTCAATTCTTCCAACCTCTGGCAGTGCAGATTCATTGTTAGTCACGTAATCAACCAGTGGTCCCGTTCCAGCAAAGTCATCTGTCAGCATTGAGACTGGATTTTCCTCTTCCATTTTCTCTTCCATGTCGGCATCCTCATCCTTGCCACATGAGAAAAAGATCAACAAAAGGGTCATGTAATAAATGTGGTATTTCATATTTCTAATTTTCAAAATCTGTAGGTGTCAAATTTATCAAAAACAATAGCTTGATACATACTATTGAATTTTACCCAGGTATACATTTGGTTTACCAACTCAATTTTCAATTCATCAGTCTTATCTCTAATTTTGCTTTATGGCGAAGTTCAATGAGTTGATTAATGGTGAGGATCCAGTTTTGGTGGACTTCCATGCGGAGTGGTGTGGTCCATGCAAAACAATGGCTCCCATACTTCAGGAGGTGAAGTCAGACCTAGGTGGTAAAGTTCGAATTGTCAAAATTGATATCGACCGTAATCCCAAAGTAGCTCAAAAATTTCAAGTGCAGAGTGTACCTACCCTTATCCTATTCAAAGGTGGAAAACAACGCTGGCGCCAATCTGGTGTGGTTCCAAAACATGCACTTTTGCAAGTTATCGATCAAAACTGATCTCACGCAGCTACCATCAAATAAGAGAATCCCATTGCGAGGATCATGTAGATAGCAAGAGAAAAGAAACCTAGAAGTAAGTACTTGATCATTGCCCAGACAGATTTTTTCTGATGAAATGAAATTGCTGAATAAAAGAGGTAAATGATAAGAAATGGCAAAGCAACCTGATTAGGTATCTCGCTCACGTAGGCACGAAAAAGCATAAACAGAGTTCCAAACAAGGTATAGATTCCAGCAAGGTAAAAACCTACCGTCACGTACTCAGCTAGATTGTATTTTTTACGAAAGAACAGCTTGTGATTGAGACCAATGGCAAAAACCAAAAAAAGCATGATATTGTTAATATTTGCCACCATATAATAAGCAGCCTTTTTCACTCGCAAAATCTCTGGTGGTGTATTCTCGTACATTGGTGGAAGCTGTCTATCTAATGGGTCATATTGAATCAACGCACGAATAATCAGGTAAATCGCGGTCAGAACCACAAAAAATGAAACGGGCTTATAATATTTCTTACGCTTCCCGGAAATAAACTCCCTTAAAAGTAATCCTGGGTTTACGATGAGTAATCGAATGGTTGAAAGCAGGGGGCCCTCAAGAGAAAATGTTGAACTGAAGAAATCGCCAAGGGTTTCACGAAAGGTAATTCGGCGAATGGACGTAGTCTGGCCGCATTGCTGACAATAAGCCCCAGTGGTCTTCGCGTGGCAATTCGAGCACTCAGAAGGGTCGTAGGCAGGTTCTTCCATGGCTTTTAGCTTCCATGAAATTAACAAAAAATCAGTGACTTGATAAGTGCCTCTTTTTCTTGATGACTAGATTTACCAACCTGATCGTTTAAATCTTGAACACAACTTCTAAAACAATAATTGGTATCTGCGGAGTAAGTCAATCTGGCAAGAGTACGCTTGCCCGTGGTCTGAAAAAAGAATTGACAGCAAAAGGCATTGAAGTTAAGATTTTCGAGATTGACCATTATACAGTAGAAAAAGATCAAATCCCCATGACAAAAGATCGTCTGGATTGGGAACATCCCGGTTCCATTGATTGGGATCGACTCGTGCGTCAGATCGAAAAGGTAACTACCCAGGTGGTAATCATCGAGGGAATCTTTGCTTTTCATGAACGACTACTCCCCTTCTATTCAAAAAAAATTCTTATAGAGCAGGAGAAGAAACTTTTCTACGAAAGACGACAAAAGGACATCAGGTGGGGTGACGAACCTTTATGGTACCTTGACCATGTTTGGGATACAAATCAAAAGCTTGTTAAGTTAGCTACCGCCGATCTGCGACTGAAACCAAACGATCAACATAAGTTGGAGACGGCATTGAAATTGGTTGAAGCGTGTTTTAAGTAAAAAATCAATGATGGATCAATTCCTACAAGAAGCAATAAGCGAAGCAAAAAAAGGACTTGAGGAAGGTGGAATTCCGATCGGTTCGGTTATTGTGCATGAAGGTAAAATCATTGGAAGAGGACATAACCAAAGGATTCAAAGCGGAAGTGCCGTTCTCCATGGTGAAATGGATGCCCTTGAAAACGCTGGTCGTCAGCCTGCAAAAGTGTACCAAAATAGTGTGCTATATACCACCTTGAGCCCTTGCTCCATGTGCTCTGGTGCAATTCTACTATATGGTATTCCAAAGGTGATTATTGGCGAAAACAAAACATTTCTGGGTGAAGAAGAGCTCCTCAAAAGCCGAGGCGTCGAAGTGGTGGTCGATGACAATTCCGAGTGTAAAAAAATGATGCTTGATTTCATTAAAGGCAATCCAACGCTCTGGAACGAGGATATAGGGGAAACGTGATTGTGGCGCTAATTTCCTAAATTGGCCTGACATGCCTGCTTAATTTTCTATCTTAATATTGAGTAGAATTGTTAAATAGTAGATTGGTTGAATGGTTGATTAGTTGACTTGTTAAATAGTAGATTAGTAGCTGTTTATCTCTGGGCACTGTTTCACCAATTAACCATTCAACCAGTAATCAAAAAAAAAGAATGAGTACGATCCAACAATACATCAACGGAATCCCCAAGACAGAACTTCACCTACACATCGAAGGATCATTCGAGCCTGAACTGATGTTTGAAATTGCACAGCGAAACAGTATTGAAATTCCGTTTGCTACAGTAGAAGATTTAAAAAAAGCATACAGCTTCAATAACCTTCAGGAGTTTCTCGACATCTACTATCAGGGAGCAAACGTCCTGATCACCGAACAAGATTTCTATGACCTGACTTGGGCATATCTCACCAAGATCCATGAACAAAATGTCGTTCACACAGAAATTTTTTTTGATCCGCAAACTCACACGGATCGAGGCATTCCTTTTGAAACCGTAATCAAGGGAATTCGTCGTGCGATGGAGGATGGGAAGGAAAAATATGGCATCTCCTATTTGTTGATCATGTCTTTTCTACGTCACCTTGATGAAGCATCTGCTTTTAACACGCTGGAGCAGGCCATGCCGTACAAAGATTGGATCGTTGCTGTGGGACTTGATTCTTCAGAAGTAGGAAACCCTCCTTCGAAGTTTGAACGTGTTTTTGCGAAGGCACGGGAAGAGGGCTTTTTGACAGTGGCTCACGCAGGGGAAGAGGGTCCAGCCGAATACATTTGGGAAGCACTCGATTTGTTGAAAATCACCCGAAATGATCACGGCAACAGATGCCTGGACGATGATAAACTGGTGGAGCGTCTGGTGGAAATGCAAATGCCCTTGACGTTGTGTCCACTGTCTAATCTGGAACTCAAAGTAGTGAAAGATCTAAGAGATCATCCGATTGTCAAGATGATGGATCGTGGATTACTGGTGACAGTCAACTCCGATGATCCAGCTTACTTCGGGGGTTACATGAACGAAAATTACCAAGGCATCGCTGACGCATTGGATTTGTCCAAAGAGCAAATAACTCAATTGGCGAAAAATGGGGTCACAGCAAGTTGGTTGTCTAACGAAGAGAAAGAGCGGCGCATTCAGGACATTGAGACCTACTATCAAAACAATTAATGGAAAAGCGAGAGGAATTCATGCGTGAAGCAATCCGTCTTTCCATTGAAAATGTAGAATTAGGAAGAGGCGGTCCATTTGGAGCCGTTGTCGTAAAAGACGGAGAAATCATCGCTCGCGGCGTGAACAAAGTCACGGACTCCAACGATCCTACCGCTCATGCCGAAGTGGTCGCAATTCGCGAAGCCTGCAAAAAGCTTGGCTCATTCCAGCTGGATGATTGTGAAATTTACACCAGCTGTGAGCCGTGCCCGATGTGTTTGGGGGCGATTTATTGGGCGAGACCTGCAAAAATGTACTACGCGAACACCAAAAAGGATGCAGCAGACATTCAGTTCGATGACGACTTCATTTATAAGGAACTGGATCTTTCCATTGACAAAAGAAAACTTTCCACAGAGCAGCTATTGCGAGAAGAAGCGATTGTGGCTTTTCAGAAATGGAGTGAGAGTACGGATAAAAGGGAGTACTAGTGGTCGAATTCATTTTAAATAATGAAACGATACGCACAGAGAAACCTTCAGGTTTTCTACTCCTTGATTTGATTCGCTATGACAAAGCGTTGACAGGAACCAAGATCGGTTGCCGTGAAGGAGATTGTGGTGCGTGCACCATCCTGATCGGAGAAGTGGTAAACGGCCAAATGAAATACATCTCCGCCACTTCCTGCCTAACACCCATCGGCAATGTCCATGGAAAACATGTCGTGTCCGTCGAAGGGCTAAACATGGAAAAACTGAGTCCGGTACAGCAAGCGATGATCGATGAATCTGGAACACAGTGCGGATTCTGTACGGTGGGCTTTGTCGTCTCACTCTCTGGCTACTGCCTGGAAAATTCCATTCCGACCTACAACGAAGCGATTGCAGCAATTGATGGTAACATCTGCCGTTGCACAGGCTACAAATCTATCAAACGGGCAGTGCAGAGGGTGACAGAAGCACTGGCAAAGAAAAATACCGATCAGACTATCAACTGGCTGATTGAACAACAGTTTATTCCCTCCTATTTCGCTCAAATCCCAGAGCGACTTAAAGAAATTAGTCCTCCAACTGAAAGCGATCGAAACAAACTTGTTGCGGGTGGTACCGACCTGTATGTTCAGAGGGCGGAAGAGTTGGTGGACATGGAAGTTGGACTGGTCAATCAGAATACAGAACTTCGATTCATCTCGGAGGAAAATAGAACGATGATCATCGGTGGTGGTAGCACTGTGTCAGACTTGTCCAATGACTCAAAACTGCAACAGGCTATTCCGCGACTGCAGCAATATGTCAAGCTGGTCTCTTCGTCTCCCATTCGGAACATCTCGACCATTGCAGGAAACTTCGTGAATGCTTCCCCAATTGGAGATTTCACAGCTTTCTTTCTTGCATTGGATGCACAGGTCACTTTGAGTTCCAATAGCGACAGTCGAACCATTTACCTTAAAGATTTTTATCAGGGTTACAAAATATTAGATAAATCAGATGAGGAAATCATCTCTACCATTTCGTTCAAATTACCAACAGCTGACTCACACTTCAATTTCGAGAAAATCAGCAAACGTGAGCATCTGGATATTGCCAGTGTAAATACAGCATTGCAAATCGAAGTGGTTAACAACACAATTACGAAGGCACATGTTTCTGCTGGAGGTGTCGATCCTATTCCAACCTACCTTCACAAAACGGTGGCATTTCTTGAAGGGAAAGATATCGCTCCATCAACGGTCAAAGAGGCAAACGAGATTATGCAATCAGAGATCAGTCCGATCAGTGACGCACGCGGTTCCGCTGACTACAAGCGTCTCGCACTTCGACAGCTATTCTTTGCGCATTTCATCAAGCTATTTCCTAATCAGATCAATATGCAGCAGCTCAAATGAAAAATATTGATTCCATAGGGCACGTAACAGGTCACTCCATCTACCTGGATGATCTCCCCACCTTTCAAGGGACACTCCATGCAGTTGTTTTTGATTCGCCTAAAGCGCATGGAAAAATCAAATCCGTTGACTATTTAGAGGCTGCAAACTTTCCTGGTGTACACCGCATTTTGACCTTTAAAGACATTCCAGGTGAAAATCAGATCGGAGGAATCTTTCCTGATGAACCGCTTTTTGCAGAAGGCGAAGTTCACTTCATGGGACAACCTATTGCGCTGATTTTAGCAGAAACAGAAGCGATTGCTTATAAAGCCAAAGAACTTATTGAAATCACAATCGAGGAACTTCCTGTTATTACCGACCCACGGGAAGCTCGGGCAAAAGATCAACTTATTTTTCCTCCGCGCACCTTTCAACTTGGTAACTCTGAGGAAGCCTTTGAATCCTGTGCGTACGTCATTGAAGGCGAGGCTGACAATGAAGGCCAGGAACATCTCTACATCGAAACGCAAGGTGCCTACTCCGTACCGATGGAAAACGGGCACATCCGCATTTCTTCCTCTACGCAAGGTCCAACACAAGTACAGCGCACAGCGGCTCGCGTGCTCGGTGTTCCGATGCACAAAATCGAAGTGGATGTTATCCGTCTAGGTGGTGGGTTTGGTGGTAAGGAAGATCAGGCCACGCCTTGGGGAGTGATGACTGTCCTCGGCGCTCAGTTGACGAAGAAGCCAGTTAAGCTTTCCATGCATCGAATGGACGACATGCGTATGACCGGAAAGCGGCATCCGTATCGTTCGGATTTTAAAATTGGCCTTTCAGAGGATTTAAAAATTTTGGCGTATGAAGCCACCTTTCACCAAAATGCGGGAGCTGCAGCGGATCTTTCTCCAGCAGTCATGGAACGCACCCTCTTCCATGCGACGAATAGCTACTTCATTCCGAACGTGAAAGCCACGGCTTACAGCTGCAAGACAAATCTTCCACCTAACACGGCCTTTCGAGGTTTCGGCGGACCGCAAGGCATGTTTGTGATCGAGTCGGCCATTGTAAAAGCTGCAGAGACTATTGGGGTAAAACCACGGGAAATACAGGAAGCCAACCTGCTGAATAACGGGGATGAATTCCCGTATGGACAAATCCTTGATCAATGTGAAGCGAAGAACGCATGGAAAAGTACAAACGCTGCATTTGATATTAAAAAACTGGAAGCGGAGGTTGACACTTTCAATGCCAACAATACGGACTTCAAAAAGGGAATCGCAATCCAACCCATTTGCTTTGGAATCTCCTTCACTAACACCATGATGAACAATGCACGGGCGTTGGTTCATGTGTACTCCGACGGAAGTGTTGGTGTAAGCACGAGAGCAGTGGAAATGGGACAAGGCGTAAATACCAAGATGGTTCAGGTAGCGGCAGATATCTTCTCCATTGATCCCGCAAAGATTAAGTTGGAAACAACGAACACTACTCGCGTAGCGAACACTTCCCCTTCTGCGGCCAGTGCCACATCTGATCTGAACGGAAAGGCATTGCAGATCGCATGTGACAAAATTCTGGATCGGCTCAAAGAAGTCGCGGCTGAAAAACTAGATGCTGATGTTTCTTCCATTGCACTGAAAAACGAAGTGGTTCTCAGCAATGCATCTAAGACTGATTTGAATTGGGCATCACTCATTCAGGAAGCTTTCGCTGCACGTGTCTCACTAACTGAAAATGGTCACTACTCGACCCCTATCATCCATTTTGACAAGACGAAGGAGAAAGGGCATCCGTTCGCCTATCACGTCTACGGGACAGCCATTCTCACAGTAACCGTAGACTGCATTCGCGGCAGATACGATTTTGATTCCGTGAAGCTTGTGCATGATTTTGGGCAGAGCATGAACCTACCCGTTGATCTCGGTCAGATTGAGGGCGGACTGGTTCAGGGCATTGGCTGGATGACGATGGAAGAGTTACTCTACGACAAGGAAGGAAAGTTGATTTCGAATGCACTTTCTACCTACAAAATCCCAGACATCTATTCCGTACCAAAAGAGATCACCGTTGAGCATCTGAAAACAGAGGGACATGAAGCGGCCATTCAAAAATCCAAGGCCGTGGGTGAACCACCACTGATGTACGGATTGGGAGCTTACTTCGCCATTCAAAATGCGGTGAAAGCCTATAATCCAAACTACCAACTGAAATTCTACGCACCCTTTACTCCTGAGAAGGTGCTGATGGGATTGTATGAGTAGAGGCGAGTACTAAACCGTGAATTGTCTCTAATTACTAAAACGGTATATTTGATTGATAATCTACATGAAAAATAATGCTCACAATGCGTCCTAGCAACTAGTTGGCGACCATAATTGAAATAAAGTAGACTTAGTAAAACGAAATATGAAATTAAAAAAAATAGGAGTCAAAAAGTTATTTGGGGTATTCGACCATACCATTCCAATAAATAAAGAAAATGGAATCACAATCGTAATTGGAGAGAAACACGACAGCAGGAGCCTGATAGGGGTTGTAGATCCATTGGTGAGGAGAATGAAAAAGCAAGGACTGGTAGTAGAGAATATTTTGGCAGATGCGGGTTACAGCAGCGGAGATAATTATGCGGATATGGAAGGAAGAGGACTCAATGCCTACATCCCGCCCCATGGTACTTACAAAGGCGGCCCGGATGGGTTTACCCATCACAAAAAGGAAGACTACTACTTATGTCCGAATAACAAACGAGCAGCCTTCAGGAAGATCAAAGAAGAGAATGGCACATTAAAGAAGTTTTATGCTACACGAACTGCAGATTGCCGGGATTGCTCACTAAAGACGACATGTCTTGGGAAGACAGAACAAAAGCGATTCAGTGTCATCTATCATAAAGATGAATATGAGCGAGCCATTGTCAGAGTCAACAGTAGAAAAGGACAATACATGAAACGTAGAAGACATGCAACAGTAGAACCAGTGTTCGGAGTACTCACCTAATATCTGGGGATGAGAAAGGTAACAACCAAAGGCATCCACAATGCGAACAAACAGTTCCTGATGGCGGCTATGGCTTACAATTTGAAAACCTGCCTGCCGGCAAAGGCAGGAGTACTTGAAGTTTGAGAAAAAACGAGTTCAAACCGCCTGTGTAGAGGCATGCAATCCCATTGTCAAGACAATTTTGCTTTTCCTGGGCCATATCAGGTTTGAGATAACTGTTAGATTGACTTTACGTCCAGATTAGACATTTGATTGGAAAATAAGATCAAAAGCACAAATCCTCTGGATTCACCTAAAACTCAGTTTTTACTTACTTGAATTAAGGGTTGCGCAACATCAACGACTGTTAGGCTCTTTACTCGAGAAGTTTCGCACCATGTATGATGCGAAGAATCACAATCTTTTCATTTTCAAAGATTCGATAAACAATTCTGTATTTGCTAATTATCAGCTCTCTTAGGAGTTCGTTTTTAAATTCAGGAACGACGCGTCCTGACTGAGGGAATGACTTGAGTTGTTCAATACGTTCAAAAAGTCTGTCACTAAATTCTTGGGCGTATCGAATGGAATCTAAAGCTATATAGTCCGTAATTGAATCAAGATCGTCCCATGCTGATTCAGCAAGAGCTATCTTGACCATTTGCTATTCATACGGTCTTTTGCTTCCTCTAGCGAAATCACTTTACCTTCTTCCGCATCTTTCATTCCCTGATCTACTTTTTCCACGAACAGGAGCTTGTCGATAAGCTCCTCCGTTGAGAATTCATTAGGGAGTCTTTCAAGTGTCTCTATGACTTTGGTTTTATCCATTATTCAAATTTAACAAATACACTTGGGAACTTAGTTCAGTGCGAAATTGAGCCTAACGACCCAGCTAAGGTGCGTATGTCCCGAACCCCGCTGATGAAAAACTAAGCTAGCAAAGCTTCGTCCCACCTACAACCTGCCCGACGTAAAACTTTTGCAGGCGGGCAGTATATGTAAAAAACTCAGTTAGAAAGATGAGGGCCAGAAGCAGAGGAAAAAGCTAAAGTGTATTGAACTTTCAGTGGCGGAGCTTTGCGGTTCGGTTAGCAGGAGAGTAGCTAGGAGCAGTTTGACATATGCACTTTAGCGACTGTGCTTGTTGCACAACTCAAATATAGTAGGGATTGATTTCATTTAATACAGTTACATAGTATATTTAAGAATGCAAGGTAAAAAGACACTTCAGCCAAAGCTTTACAGCTCCTTCAATTTGGCTGATCGGATTCCAGAAAATAATTTTTATCGCAAGCTCAAAGAAGTATTGGATCTGAGATTTCTGTACAAAGAGACCAAACCCTACTATGGTAGTTGTGGACAAAAGAGTCTTGACCCGACAGTCTTTTTTCGGTTATGCCTGGTTGGGTATTTGGAAAATATCATCAGTGATCGTCAACTTATCCAACATGCTTCCATGCGGTTGGATATTTTGTACTTTATCGATTATGATATAGACGATGAACTGCCCTGGCATTCGACTCTCAGCCGAACTCGGGATTTATTCCCTGATGAACTGTTCGAACAACTCTTTGAAAAAGTCCTGGCTATGTGTGTGAAAAAGGGGATGGTTTCCGGTAAAACGCAAGCCATTGATTCAGCACCTGTGAAAGCGAATGCGAGTATGGAAAGTCTGGAGTTAAAGGTACCCGAGGAGGAACTGGAAGATCACCTACGCAAAGTCAGGGCGATGAGCCAGGCGGATAAGAAGAAGCTGAAAGAGAACAAAGCTTCTAAAGAACAACAGACCTTACAAGCCACAGACAAGGAGCTAAATGCTCTTGAAAGCCGGACCAAAAACTGGGACAGTAAGCAGGAGACCCGTCCGGGTGCCCGCAGCAAAGGGGCCAAATACACCTCCAACAAAACCCACTACAGTCCCTCAGACCCAGACGCAAGGATCAGTGTAAAGCCAGGTAAGGCTCGCAAATTGAACTATCACGCCCAAATGGCTGTGGACACGTCCCACCATGTGATCACCAGCATGGCAGCAGACTTTGCCGATAAGCATGACAGCAGGAGTCTGATCGGGATCGTAGATCCACTGGTAAGGAGATTGAAGGCACAGGGCCTTGAGGTTAAAAATATTCTGGCAGATGCAGGTTACAGCAATGGAGAGAATTATGCGGATATGGAGCAAAGAGGCCTGAGGGCTTACATTCCCCCGCACGGCACTTACAAAGGCGGCCCGGATGGGTTTCTTCATTACAAAGACGAAGATTATTACTTATGCCCGAACAATAAGAAAGCAGCATTCAGAAAGATCAAAGAAGAGAACGGAACATTAAAAAAGTTGTATGCTACCCGGACCTTGGATTGCAGGGGCTGTACGCTGAAAGAAGGATGTCTGGGGAAGACCAAACAAAAGCGTTTCAGTGTGATCTATCATAAAGAGGAATATGAGCGAGCAATTGTCAGGGTCAACAGTAGAAAAGGTCAGTATATGAAACGTCGAAGGCATGCTACAGTAGAGCCAGTCTTTGGAGTACTGACTCAATATCTGGGGATGCGAAAAGTGATGACAAAAGGCATCCATAGTGCGAACAAACAGTTCCTGCTAGCAGCAGTGGCTTACAATTTGAAGAAGTACTTGAAGTTTGAGAATAAGAAAGTGCAACCTCAAAGAGGAGAGGGATTGACTTCTTTTCAAAATGCTCTGAATTGGCTTATTAAGCTACTAATGGATGAAACCAAAGCTCAAATCCTCGTTTTTCCATTGATCAGGACATTTTAGCATACTTGTACACTAAATCTCGATTTTCTGATTTACTGAACATTTTCTGACTTTAGAGAGGGTTGCGCAACATCAACGACTGTTGGAAGTCGTTTTATTTCAGTTCGAATACAACAGTTATGGCATATGAAACAACAATTCTCTTTATTCCGACTTCTGCTTCTGCTCCATAGGCGGTGTATGTATTGGTACTAAATTTCAGTTTGTCGTACTCATAAGCTTCAGCAGATGGCTTGGTGTATTCTTGAATAGTAAGTACCCTTCCCAGTTCATTTCCTACATGTTTTGCGAGCAGTTCTGCTTTTGCCCGAGCATTGTCTAGAGCCTCAGTGGCGACTTCCGACCTTGTTCGTTTTATCTCATTGCTCTTCAGATCCCAAACCGTGACATTGTCAGCTCCAATTTCGAAAAGATTGTTAATTAGCTCGTCCACAGTATCGATTTTTACAATTCGTAGTTTGTATGCTTTGGATAGTAGAATTTTGGTTGAGACACTTTTGTAACTTCCAAATCGAGAAGCGGAAAAATTTTCGATTACTAGGTCTCCATCTGGAATACCATAAGAATTTATCAGTTTCTTGAGCTCAATCTCCTTGAGTGTAAGTTCGTTCTCCTTCTTTACATTCTCCTTTTCATTGAAAATTATCATTAATTCAAGTTCATCGGGATCAATTTCCCGCCTTGCTTCTCCAAGCACTGTTATTGATCTCTGAAAGTCCGATTGAGCATGGGACAATAGGGGCATGAAAGCAAGTAGTAATAATAGTCTCTTCATTCGATAGTTTTTCAATTGGCTATTTCCGCAATGACTTCCAACGCCAAGCTAGCAGGAGTGCGCCCCGAGCTTGGCAAGTTCCGATAAAACTAATGAATCTGCCGGTGCTTCCAAAGTATCAGATCACCACTGCGTTCAGAAAGAGAAAAAATCCTGCAACTGAAGAAGGTAGAAAGCACCAACCTTTCCCAGCGGTAGATTCATGGTGATTTTTGCACTGAAGCCAGCAAATTGGCAGTTGGCGCATTCGTGCTAGCGATTGTGTGTGCCTTGAATGGTGAATATAGTCCATGAAGTTGGACGTTCCAATGGGTGAGAGTCCCGTAAGCGCTGGGGTCGTGCCTGGAAGCTAAGCAAGTGGCAAGCTGGTTTGGAGTGATCCATG
>Ga0316189_10000406_pt1 | contig 42715 bp, 38 predicted proteins | sample LowCovwburrow_MG_FD_204930 | JGI IMG/M metagenome (GOLD analysis project Ga0316189, IMG submission 204930) | Coastal sediment microbial communities from Maine, United States - Lowes Cove worm burrow | ecosystem: Environmental > Aquatic > Marine > Coastal > Sediment | place: USA: Maine... | reverse complement strand
TCATCAGCCGACCCAAACACCTCGCCCCAAGACCCGCCGGCTCGATCTCCGCGCCGACGACGACCTGACCAAGCCCGTCTCCGCCGCTCGGTCATCAGCCGACCTCTGGCGACGACGCCGCCGTAGCGCCGCGACGTCTCTCCAGGGCCGAACCTCAAGCCCGCTCGAGGCCAGCGGTGAGCCTGACCTGCGAGCCTTGAAGTCCGCCTCAGCCCGGCTTGACCAGGCGACCGACGAAGAGCACGGCCTCGCTCTCACGGTCACGGATCGCGAAGAGGAAGGGCCTGTCGGCGATGAACTGCGTCGGGCGGCTGACCCTCGCAGAGCGGGCCATGATGACAGCAGTGGCCGCAGCCGCCTCGGTCCCCTCTTCGTTGACCTCGACCACCGCCTGGTGGATGACCTCCGAGATCTGAAGACCGCCGCCGCTGCTGATCCCCGAGAAGTCCGCCCCGCCGAAGGCCTTGACGATCCCGAGCTGCTTGAGGACATCGCTGAGGGCGAGGCTGCTCTGGGCCTTGAAGCGCGGGAACATGACCTCGACCTCGGTCGACCGCGCGTTGTCTAGCCAAGGGCTGAGCCCCTCGGCGGCCATCTTCGCCTCGACCGCGGCGAGGCCGTCGACCTCCCGCGGCAGGACGACGACCATGCTCAAGCGATCGCCCTCGTAGGGCATCTCGAGAACCTGGGCATCGCTCCCCTCGCCGTAGAGGAACTTGCCCTTCTGGAACATCATCGGCGCCTTGACCACGCCATCGGGGCTCCGGAAGTCGCGCTCCTTGGTGTTCGCCGGGTCAAACTGCTGGAGCCATCGGCCCTTAAAATAGATCGCGTTCGTGAGCACCAGGACGGTGCTACCGTCGAGAACACCTTTGCCGATCAGCTCCGGGATCATCCCCGCAGTCTTCTCCCCGATCCAGGCGTTGATCCGCTGCCGCGATCCCTCGGGATCGCCGCCAAAGTTGAGCGCCTCGAGAGCCGCTCCGTAGTAGGAGCGGGTCAGCTGGAGATACTCCGGGAGGAAGGGCTCGCCGCTGCGGCCCCAGAGGCGGTTGGCGATCGCCAGCTCCTGTCCCTCGCCGGCGGCCGCGTCCAGGGACTCCTGAAGCGCGGCCATCGCCCCGTGGACCTCAGCCGGCGCTCCTTCGAGCTTGAGCACCGTCGCCATCTCCTCGGCGGTCGCCCCCTTGGCGCCGCCGTAGGTCATCGCCAGGGCGATCCGCACGCTCAGCGGGGACATGAAGAGGTTGCCCTCGCCGCCGCGCGACGCCGCGTAGAGAGCGTCGCCGAAGCGATTTCCAGCCTTCGCGGTGCTCTTCGCCGCCGCCCGATCGCCCTCTTGGATCACGTAGTCGATCTCGTCGACCTCCGCCGTCGACGCGCCCCCCTCGGCCGGGCTCGTCGGCCCCTCGACCGCCGGCGTCGCGCTCGGCGGCTCTTCAGTCCCCGCGCCGGGTTGACAGCCGACGACCAGCGGCAGCGCGAGCGCGAGCGCGAGACAGGAGGAGCGGAGGCGTGAGCGGTCAGGTCTGGCCATGGCTGAGCCTACCAGGCCCGGCCGCCGTCGGCGTGACACAGCGCAAGCGCGTGCGGCTCTCCCCTCGAAGTGCCCCAGGCGAGCTCGACACACGCGCGGATCGCCATCCGCCACGACCGGTCGTCCATGACCTCTCCCGCCGCCCGCCCCCTTGAGCGGGCAGATGCGACATGAGGAAGGGACGGGGCGACGCCCCTGCGCCGCCCCGCCCCTCGCCATGATCGCCGCGCTACGCGCTACTGGCAGGCCAGGTAGACGTCGACGATCTCGCCGCTGCGGACCGTACCGGCGGCGTCGCGAAACTCGAAGGCGGAGCGCTCACCGCCACAGTTGCCCCGCGCGTCGCACTCGACCCGACGGTCGAAGTTGAGGTCGATCGCGACCAGGTCGACCGTGCTCACGGGGACCAGCTCGGCCAGGTCGCCGCGACGGTCGTCATCGTGATCGGACCAGAGGACCAGCTCGGCGAAGACCGGATCGGCGGCGGTGATCTTGCCGTCACCGTCGGCGTCGAGCTCGGCGAGCGCCTCGAAGCCGTTGCTCGCACGGCCTCCCGAGGCGAGGACGGTACCGCTGCCGAAAAGCTCACGACCGTTGGCGATCACGCCGTCGCCGTCGCGGTCGAGCGCGAGCCAGGGAAGGGTCGGCCAGTCGGTGCTCAGGCACTCGCCTACGCCGGTGATGTCAAACGCGGCCGCGCCGGCGGCCTCGAAGCGCAGCGGCGCGTCGTCGAAGTTGACGACCAGCGGCGTGTTGCAGTCGGGCTCCTCCCAGGAGTACCGGTAGAGCTTCTCGCCGTCCCAGGCGCAGAGGTCTCCGAGGCAGCCCATGTCCCACCCCTCGCCGGGGTAGCACGCGTGGTCGTTGGAGCACTCTGTCCAGACCTCTTCGCCGTCGACCTCGATGCAGAGGGAGATCCCCTCCTCGCCGCCCTCGAGCTCACAGGCCGTGTCGGGCGTCTCTGCGCAGGGGACCACCGCGTCGGGCTTGGGCTCCGGCTCCGGCTCCGGCTCCGGCTCCGGCTCCGGCTCCGGCTGGTCCTCGGGATCGGTGTCGACCTCGGGCTCGGCGTCGGTGTCTGACTCGCCCTCGGTGTCGCTGTCCGACTCAGCCTCGGTATCCCCCTCCCCCTCCGTCGCGCCCTCGGAGTCGGCCTCGTCGGGGGCGCCCGCGGTGCCGACGGGATCGCCCTTGTCGCAACCCGGAGCGGCGAGGGTGAGCGCAGGAAGGAGCAGGGAGAGAGCGATAAGCGAGCGGTTCAGCATGGCGACCCCAGACAAAGCAGGGACCGTGCCAACCTTGATCCGGGCCCACGCAGCCGCTGCACGGACGGCCTCGCCGCGCCGCCGCCCAGATCCCTGACATCGACGTCAGCGCTGGCCTGACATTTCCGGCGAGCCGCGTCAGAGGAGGCGGGAGCGTCACGAGGAAGCTCACGAGTTTTCGCGGGATGATCCGGCGGCCCCCCGGCGTCGTCTAGAGGTCCACCGCCAGCATCCCGCGACTTCGCGGCGCTGCGCGATGATCAACCGGTCCCATGATCCGCGACACTCAGCGTCGTCTCGCCGCGTCGGCCCTCGCCCTCCTCCGGGTCAGCCTCGCCCTCTGCGCCCTCTCCGGTGCTCTCCTCTATAGGACTACGCTGGTCGCCTCCCTCCGTGAGCTCCTCCTGATGAGCCTCGCCCTCGTCATCCTCCTCGCCCTCGCCTTCGAAGCCCGAGCGCTGCGCCGCCTCACCGTACGAAGCTGGCCGCGCCGGACCCTCGTCGGCCTCTGGGTCCTGAGCCTCGCCCTCTTCGTCGGCGTCGAGGGGCGCTTTCGCCTGGCGAAGGCCCGGGTCCTCGGCGCCGACCCAGCCGTGCTCCAAGCGGTCGGCGCCCACTTCATCGTCGGCTTTCGCAGCCTCGACGAGCTCGCCGAGCTCGCTGAGCGCGACGCGATCGCCGGGGTCTATGTCAGCCGTCGCAACATCCGCGCGATCGATCCCGTCGAGCTCAGCGCGGCCCTGGCCAAGCTCCAGGCGGCGCGCCGCGATCGCGGAGAGCCGCCGCTCCTGGTCGCCGCCGACCAGGAGGGCGGCGTCGTCTCCCACCTCTCTCCTCCCCTCACCCGGCAGCCCTCGCTCGGCAGCCTGGTCGATAGAGGCAAGGCCAGCGCCCGCGAGATCCACACCTACGCCGATCTCCACGGCCGCGAGCTTGTGACCCTCGGGATCAACGTCAACTTCGCCCCGGTCGTCGATCTCCGGGCCCATGTCGACCGCGCCTTCGACCGCTACACCAAGATCGAGGCCCGGGCGATCGCCGAAGATCCGACGATCGTCGGCGAGGTCGCGGGCTCCTACTGCGACGGTCTCCGCGACCATCAGATCGCCTGCACGCTCAAGCATTTTCCAGGGATCGGCCGGGTCCGCGAAGACACTCACTACTTCGCAGGACACCTGTCGCAGAGCCGTGAGGAGCTCGAGGCGGCGGACTGGCGCCCCTTCAAGAAGCTCGCCGAGGGCTCACGGTCGTCGACCTTGATGATGCTCAGCCACACGATCGTCGACGCTATCGATGACGAGCTCCCGGCGTCGATGTCCGCGCCGGTGGTCGACGGCCTCCTCCGCGGCGAGTGGGGCTTTGAGGGCGTGCTCGTCACCGATGATCTCAGCATGTTCCCGATCTCGCTGGGACCCGGCGTCGGCGAGGCCAGCGTCCAGGCCCTCAGCGCCGGCGTCGATCTGCTCCTGATCTCCTACGATCCGGACCTCTACTATGAGGCCGTCGACGCCCTCCTCGATCGCTGGGAGGAGCTCCCCTCGGAGCGCCTCGAGAGATCCCGTCGACGGACCCGGGACCTCCAGCGCTGGCTCGCCGACGGCAGCTGAGCCGCTCCGCCGTCGATCCACCGCGAGCGCTGATGAGAACTCCAGCCAGAGCGCCACGCGGGTCCGCCGACGGCCGCTGATCCGCTCGGGTACAATCCGCGCCCTCGATGTCCCTGCTCCCTACCGTCGCGCTCCTCTCGAGCCTAGGAGCCCTCAGCGCGGGCGCTCCCGCCGACGTATCGGCCGGCGCTCCCGCAGGCGAGGCTCTCGCTGAGCCCCTCGCGCTCGAATGGAGCGCACCGGCCGAATGCCCGCGCAGCGCTGCGGTGGTCGAGGCGGCGATGGCTCTGGTCCAGGAGGTCCGCCTCGCCCGCGCCCGAGAGCACAGAGCCGCCGTCCACGCGCCCCAGGTCCGGGCGAGCGGTCGTGTCGTTGGCGGCCCCGCCTCCGGCTACGTGCTCCACCTGGCCTTCGCCGGCGCCGGTCTTCGCGAGCTGCCCGGAGAGACATGTGATGCGATCGCCGAGGTCGCCGCGCTCCTCCTGGCGATCGCCGTCGAACCTGCGGTCATGGGCGGAGCGCTGGGGCCCCAGCCTGGGGAGGCTCAGCCCAAGCTCGTCCCCCCGCCCCCGCTCGACTGGGCCTCCGAAGACCTCCCCGATCCCGGCAGGTCGACGCCAGCGCAGGGGGACGAAGAGGAGCTGACGGGTGAGCCCGGATGGTCCTCTCTGCCGAGCGAAGGCGAGAGCGAGCGCCCGAGCGAGGCGGACACCGGCGAGGGCGCAGCTCTCTCAGGGCCGAGTTCGGCCGCCCCACCACCTGCGCCCCCCGACAGACGCTCGCCTATCCTCGGCGTCAAGGCGCTCGGCGGCCTCAGCCTCGGGATCCTCCCGAGCCCAGCCGCCTTCGCCGGCCTCAGCCTCGGGATCGAGGGCGAGCACGCCCGTTTCGAGCTCGCCGGCAGCTACTCCGGGCCGAGCCGAGAGACCTCCGCGGTCAACCCTGAGGTCGGCGGTCGCTTCACCCTCTGGCATGCCAGCCTCCGCGGCTGCGGCGTCCTCCCGCTCACCCGCGCCGAGACTCCGCGGCTGAGCGCGCCGCTCTGCGCTGGGCTCCACGCCGGGGCGATGAGCGGTCGCGGCGAGGGCGCGCTTATCCCTCAGACGGCCCTCTCTCCCTGGCTCGGGCTCAGCCTCGCCGCCGCCCTCCGGGCCCAGCTCCATCGCCGCATAGCCCTCTGGATCGACGCCGAGGGGCTGCTCTCCGCCCTTCGACCGCGCTTTCACACCGACCCGGCGGGAACGCTGTGGCAGGCGGGGCGCGCCGGCGCCCGCTTCGGCCTCGCCCTGGAAATTCGCTTCGACCTGCAAAGAACCGTGAGGGACGGACAATAGGTGATCACAAGCCCGCCGTGCGCCCGCCCCCAACGCCAACCCCGACCCCACAGCAGGAGCTCGCGGCGCTCTACAACGAGCACGCGGACTTCGTCTGGCGCTCGCTCCTCCGCCTCGGGGCCTCCCCTGACGTCGCCGAGGATCTCTTGCACGAGGTCTTTCTCGTGGTCCGCCGCCGGCAGGGCGACTTCGATCGCGAGCGGTCGATCCGAGCCTGGCTCTACGGGATCGCCCGGGGGATCGCCGCAAACTACCGGCGCGGCCGCTCCCGCGCCGCCGAGCGGCTGCGCAACGTCGCGACCCCGAGCCCGCCGCCGACCCCCGAAGAGGGGCTCGATCGGCGCAAGGCGGCAGCCTTCGTCGCCGACTTCCTCGCCGAGCTCGACGAGCCGCGACGCCGGGTCTTCGAGCTCATCGACATCGAAGGCCTGAGCGGTCCCGAGGTCGGCGCCCTCCTCGGAATCCCGGTGATGAAGGTCCACACCCTACGACGGAGCGCCCGCCGACGCTTCGAGGCGGCGCTCGAGAAGAGGCGTCAAGGCGAGGCGAGCAACAGGAGGGAGACCGCATGACGGCCGACAACCCACAGATCCCAGGGCCGCAGCCCGCCGTCGAAGGAGCTGAGGATCTCCTCGCCGCCTACCGCGAGAGCCAGGCCCTCCCCGACACCGTCAAGGCCCGGGTCCGTCAGCGGCTCCTCGTCGCCGGCGCCCCCGCCCCCGAGCCCGCCCCGCCGGCGCAGCTCGACCAGGCGCGACGACGCCGATCCGCCGTCGATCAGCGCTGGTGGATCGCCGCGGCCGCGATCGTCCTCCTGGTCTCCGCCGCGCTCGCCCTCCTCTCGGGGAAAGAGGAGGGGATCCTCGCGTCGCGCAGCGGCGTCGACGGAGCGGCCTATACCGCCGACTCTCGAGCGACCCGCGGCGACGCGATGACCCGCGAGGGGGGCGTCGGCCGCGACACACCGGCGCGACCCAGCGCCGAGGTGAGCCCCCAGACCGACGGGACGACACCTCGCGCGGCCGCCAACGCCGGAGCGCTGTCGACTGCGACGACTACGACGACTACGACGACCCGGGCTCCGACCCCCCCAGCTCCGACCCGTCCGATGGCGGAGGTCCACGAGCAACGACCCGGGCCGAGCGCAGCCCCTGACCCTGCTCCCCCGCCGACCCCTAGCCTCGCCCTCACCGCCGAGAAGGCCCTCCTCGAGGGGGCCTGGCGAGCGCTCGCAGCGGGTGAGCATCAAGACGCCCGTGAGGCTCTACGCCGACATCGTCGCGACTTCGCCGACGGGATCCTCAGCCAGGAGCGGGAGGTCCTAGGGGTTCTCCTCGCCTGCAAGATCGCCGCGCCAGGGGCCTGGCAGCAGGCAGCGCGCTTTCGCCGAGAACATCCCGAGAGCCCGTGGAGAGCCCGCCTAGACGATGTGTGTCCAGCGACGTCCTCTCCGGAGTAGGACCCGGACAACTCTTCCTCACCTCTTCTCTCACGCTCGCTGCGACAAGAGCCTGCACCATCGGAGGCTCTGCGTCGCGGGCTGCGTGCGACGGACGAACAGTCGTGAGACGCGTCCGCGTCGACGATGGTCCTGACCGCGAGGGAGGCGCTTGCCTAGGATCGAAGGTCCCTACCTAGGCAGAGCAGGGATCCTCTCCCAGGCGAACTGCGAGGAGGCCTACCAAGCCCGCGAGAGGAAGACGAAGGGGGCGCGTCTGGAAGTTCCGCCGACGAGCTCAGTCGTCGAGGTCCTTCGGCTTGCGCTCGAAGTCAACGGAGCGCGCGTTCGGGACGAAGGCCAACGACTCCGAGACGTAGAGCCCTGTGTGGAGAATGAGGTGAGTCACAGTGCGGACGAGGCAGCCGCCTGGCACCTCCGCAACAAACGCCGCCCCGCGGTTCCCGTCGCCCTCGTGCCTGACTTCAACCCAGTTCATCGTGCATCCCTCTTGGTCGCAATCGCGCCCGCGCTATGGACTCAGCCCCTTTGCGTGAGCCTCGTCAGGGGCGGAGTGTAGTCGAGGAGGATCGCCAAGCCAAGGGGCTGGACCCCCCTGCCCCAGCAGTCCGTGGCCAAGATCCCGCGCGCACTCCAGCCCTCGTCGACCCTCTCGGAGCCGCCCAAACCTGCACGACAACCCGATAAGGCGGCGTTTTGTCGAGGTGGACGACGATCGCGGCGCAAGTGCACGCGGGACTTTCACCACGGGCTCCCAGGCTGCCATCCTCGCCATCTCGGTGACCTGGGCGTCGATTCCTGGCAACCTGCGGTTCCTACACAGGGGCCCGAAGACCCCGAAGAACCGATCTCCGATGCGCCCATACGCCCGACGGCTGCTCCTCTCCGGTCTCCTCGCGACCGCCTGGAGCGGGGCTGCTAGCGCTGCCCCAGACCTGCCCCGCGCTCCGTCGCCCGAGGTCCCGCTGGAGCCCGCCCCCCCCTCGCCGCAGGTGAGCGAGGCCCGCTCGGCGCAGCCCGCCGCGAACTCGCAGGTCCGGGCCCCGACCCCCGCCCTGGCCCCCGCCCAAGTCGTCGCTGTGGCCGATGAGCCGACGGCGATGACAGAGGAGCACGTGAGCGCTCGCTCGACCGCCGCCTCTGGCGAGGCCCCCCGACCTGCCCCAAAGAACTCCTCAGGCGAGAGAGCCCGCCCCCCGAGGAGCTCCCGGAGCGGGCGCGCGCTCGAGCTTGTGCCCCGACAATTCGGCCTCGAGCTCGGCTGGTCGAACCTCGCGATCGACAACCTCCCCGACGCTCTGATCCCCGACCCCCGGCCCCATCCCCACGGCGTCTCGAGCGGCGCGCATGTGCTCTGGCAGATCGCAGGCCTGAGCCACCGTTGGCCGACCTGGATAGGTCCTCTGATCGGCCTCGACGTGTTCCCCGCGAGCCCCGTCTCACGGCGGGTCATCGCCGCCAGCTACGGCTTCCAATTCAAGCACCAGTTCGGCCGCCAACCGCGGGTCCGACCCTTCCTCAGCTACGGCGTCGGCGCGGTCCAAACCTGGGTCAAGACGATCCCTGGCCGCGAGATCGGTCATCAGCTCCGGGCGAGCTTCGGCTCCGCCTTCCCGGTCGCCAAGCGGAGCGCCCTGACGCTCGCCTTCGTCTACAAGTACCAGGGCCTGGCGACCTTCCGCTGGGACGACGCCGGGACCCTCGCCTACAATTTCCACACGATCGGGCTCGTCGCCGGGATCACCCTCGACGCCCCCGCACGCCGCTCCCGCGCGCGAAACCGCGGCAAAAGCCGACAGCGAGAGCGCCCCCCCGACGACGGGCGAGCCGAAGGCCGGGCGCCGACAGGGCGCCGACAGAGGCCCTAGAGCAGGGCTCTGCGACCTCTCGGGGCGGATCCGAGGAGGCGCCGCCGCAGCCTTTCGCCACGACCTCCGAAGACCGGTCGCGATCGATGGCCTGCGCTCGCGGTGCGCTTCACCGCCTGAGCCACGGCGGCCTGCTGCGCCCGGTCCACTCCGGCTCGTCCGCAACCCCGAGGCCCGAGGCGAGCCGGTTGTAGTAGTTGAAAAAGCCGGCGATGTGGACGAGGCGGTGGATCGCCGCGTCGGAGAAGCCGTGAGCGCGGAGACGGTCGACGTCGGCCGGACGGGCCCCCGCCGGGTCGCGAGTCAGCTTGACCGCGTAGTCGAGGAGCGCCCGGTCTGCGTCCGCCAGCGGCCCCATCACATAGTCGTCCTCGATCGCGTCGGCGATCGCCTGACCGAGCCCGCTCGCACCTTCGACCTCAGCACGGAGGTCGTCGCCATGGGCGAGGGTTCAGCCCCCGCACTCGTTGGCCCGCGACACCGCGACCGCGATCATCTCGCGCTGGTCACGGCGCAGCGGGCCCGGGCCGTGCATCAGCTCCTGATAGGGCTGGACGGACGCGCTCAGGACCCGCGGTTCGACGCTCTGGACAGCTTGCCAGCCCGCGCGCTGGCGGCCTAAAAGATTCGAGCCAAGAGCCCCTCGGCCTCGACAGGATCGATCTCATGGATCCACGACATGGTCCCGAGCATACCCGAGCGAGCGACGTATCTCGCGTCCCCTGACCGCCACGCCCTCCTGCCCTCCTCCACAGCCGAGCCGAGCTCGGCGTCGGCGTCGAGCCGGAGCTTCGAGCCGGAGCTTCGAGCCCGCTAGTCCCCCTTGGCGTCGAGGGTTGGGCCGCCCTTCCCGTCGCTGAGCCGCGGGGCGCCGCCCCCCTGCGGGTCCGCCGGCTTGCGCACCGTACGTCCGGTCTGCGGCGGCGGATCGAGCGACCAGAAGTTCGTCTTCTCGTCGTCGGCCTCCTGCTCACTGCTCTGGATCCTGGCCCGCAGCCCGGAGTCCGACGTCGCGACGACCGTCTCCTCGACCGGCTCGATGCTGGCGTAGATCGAGATGCTCGCGACCAGCTCCCGACCCGCCGCGTTCAGGGTGATCTGCGCGGTTGCCCCCACGCCCTCGAGGGTCGCCAGCCCGAGCGCGACCAAGAGACCGCCGACCTCGGAGAAGCGCCACGTCTCGGCGGGCGAGGCCCGCTCGCCGAGGCTCACGCCGAGCGCGAAGGAGCTCGCGTGCTCCAGGAGAAGCTCGTAGAGGGCCCTATCTCTGCCTTTGCGCCGCTCCGGGACGCGCCGCTCCACGAGCACCACCAGCCACTGATCGACGCTGAGCCCGGCGATCTCTCGCTCGCCGATCGGCACCTCGACGCCCGCCCCCGTCCGCCGTCGGAGCACCCGCGCCTCAGCCGATAGATGGGCGAGCTCGGCGGCCAGGGCGACGTCGACGACGAGGCGATCGTCGCGGATCCAACGATGCACGCCCGCGTCAAGGCAGCGGAGGAGACCCTCGAGGATCGCCAGCTTGAGCTCGGCGAGGGAGTCGACCTCGGCCGCGCCGCCGTCGACGAAGCGCTGACGCAACGCCCTCAGGCGCTCGCCCCGAGGGCCTGAGAGCTTCGCCCCCTGGAGCGCGGACATCCCCTCGCCGAGGACCACGGTCATCACGGGGATCCCCAACTCCCGCGCTGCCGCGAGCTCCCGCTCGACCACGCTATCCCCCGTCGAACCGACGATCCCGCCGTCTCCGGCCCCGAGCACGACGAGCAGGAGGTCGCTGCGCCGGAGCCAGGCGGTCGAGGACGCCGGGCTCAGCTCGACGTCCGCCGCGAGCATGCCAGCGCCAGCCGGGAGCTGACCGCCGATGAGGAGCGCCTCGATCACCGCCCGCTGCTCCTCCACGAGGCCCTGCAGGGGAGCCGCGACATAGACGTGAATGATCCCCGAATCGCCGGCTATACCCATCATGATCGGTGATAGCCGGCGAGCCGGCCGGCCACAAGGAGGCAGATCTGCGCCCTCCCCCGCCCCGCGCGGGTGCGCGCCCGCGCTCGTCGACCCGGTGAACAAGAGCCCCTATCGGCCTCATCGGCGACTCAACGATCGACGGACATCGGCCGATCCGATACCTATGCTAGCCGATGGGGACCCCCGGATATCGCGAGTTCATCGCCCTCGCTTGGCCGATCGTTCTCGCCCGCTCGGCGCAGGCGGTGATCGGTTTTTCTGACGCGGCGATGGTCGCTCCGCTCGGCGAGAACGCTCTCGCGGCGACCACCGCCGCCGCGACCAACACGCTCGCGCTCTTCATCTTGCCGATGGGGATCGTCTTTATCGTCCAGAGCTTCGCCTCGCAGCTCGCGGGCAGGCGCGACCTCGACGGTGCCCGCCGCTACGCCTACTACGCCCTAATCCTGGCGGCGATCACCCTCGTCCTCTCCTGCGCGGCGATCCCAGGGCTCGGCACCTTCGTCGACATGCTCGGCTTCACCCCCGAGGTCCGGGGCCTGATGGCGACCTACATGACGATCCGCTTCGTCGCCGCAGGAGCGGTCGTCGGCAGCGAGGGGCTCGGCAACTGGTACGCCGGCCTCGGCGACACCCGGGTCGCGATGGTCGCCAACATCATCGCGATGATCGTCAACATCGCCCTCAACTGGGTGTTGATCTACGGCAACCTCGGCGCCCCGGCGCTCGGGGTCGAGGGCGCCGCATGGGCCAGCGTCATCGCCTCATGGGTCGGCTTCGCCGCGATCGCAGCCTACTTCGCCGTCGACCGCGGCCGCCGGGTCCTCGCGGAGATCGCCACGAGGCCCGAGTCCGAGGCTCCGCCGGCTCCCCCGACCCCCCCGACTCACGATCCTCCTCCGAGCCCCGCGACTCACGACCCTCACGCGACCCCCGAGACCTCCGGCGACCTCTCCAGCGCCGCTGAGCGACGTCTCTCATGGGCGGAGTTTCGCCGGATGATCCGCTTTGGTCTGCCCAACGGGTTCAACTGGTTCCTCGAGTTTTCGGCCTTCCTGGTCTTCATCAACGTCATCTTCGCCGACCTCGGGACCTCTGCGGTCGCCTCCCTGATGGCGGTGATACAGGTGAACTCAGTCTCGTTCATGCCAGCGTTCGGGCTCACCACCGCCGGAGCGATCCTCGTCGGCCAAGCGATCGGTCGCGACACCCACGACGAGGTCCCGCGGATCGTCCTTCGGACCCTCTCCCTGACGATGGCCTGGCAGGGGCTGGTCGGGATCGGCTACCTGCTCTTCCCGACCGCTCTGATGGCGATCTTCGCCGCCGAGGGCGAGTCCGCCGAGACCAGCAAGGTCGCCCTCCTCGGCGCCACCTTGCTGGCGATCTCCGCGGCCTGGCAGCTCTTCGACGCCTTCGTCATGACCCTCAACGAGGCTCTCCGCGCCGCGGGCGACACCGCCTGGTGCCTCTGGGCCCGGGTCGCGACCGCTTGGCTCGTCTGGCTGCCGCTGACCTACGTGGTCGTCAGCGTCATCTATGTGGGCAGCGCACCGGCGGCGATGTGGTGCATGGTCGCCTACTTCGTCGTCCTCAGCGGTGTGATCGGCTGGCGCTTCCGCTCCGGCGCCTGGCGTCGCATTCAGCTGACCGAAGCGCCGCGGACCTAGCAGACCACATGCGGGCAGGCCCGCACCGCCTCTCGCTGACGATCCCCTGCGCGGGAGGTCGACCCGACGACCTGCCACCTGTGCTGGAGATCACGCTCCTCCGCCGTCCGACGCGAAGAGGCTCTAGTGAGAGCCTTGCGCGCCCTCCAGCCCTCGCCCCCCCCTCTCAGCTCCGCCAAAACCCGCGCGACGATTCGAACCTGCCGCATTTCGTCGACGCCAAGAGCAGCAACGACCGCCGCGCCGGAGCAGACCGGACTTTCACCGCAACCACCTCGCGCGATCGAGCGACCGAGAAGATTGGGGCCTCCGATCGCGATCGAGCGACCGGAACCGAGTTCAGCGTCTCGCCGAGCGAGGCCTACGCTCATCCAATCGCTCGACCGGAGGGGCGTTTGCGCCCCCGAGGCTCGCCTTCTTTCCCGCCAGGTCATGGGGGTCAAAAGCCACGCCCATGGTCGATGTGGCTCATCCCCGGCGCCAGCCCAGGGTCCAGGGCTGCGGAGACGACCGCGCAGGGCGGCCGTACAGTCGGCGTTCAGTCGCCTAGCGCTCTGGCCGACGGGAGCCTGCGGCCGCGACCCCGAACTCGATCTACGCGGCGACACCTCAGGGGGCAATCCGGGACAGGTCCATGAGCACTCGCAAGTGACATGCCCAAGAGACAAGGCGCCTGCGAACCGCGCAGGTCTGCGATCTTCGAATTGGGTAATTACTACCCCTACCCCCCATTCACTCGCTATCTTCCCTTGTCATGAGGATCTCTTCCTATCCGATTATTCTTGCCACCGTATCTTCTTGGCTGGTCGCGGGGTGCACCGGCCAATGCATCGATGACGGCTTCGCCGGCAGCCAGCAGAAGGAAGCGTGCCTCACCGGAGCGAGCGCGACCGAGACCGCGACCACCTCAGCCTCCGACTCCAACAGCGAGAGCGAGAGCGCTTCGGTCTCCGTCTCGGTGTCTGTGACCGCGACGATGGGCTCGATGAGCGCCTCGGCGACCTCGACCGCGACCAACACCGCGACCGCGACCAACACCGCGACCGACACCAACACCGCGGGCGGGACCACCTGGTGCGCCGACAAGGACAACGACGGCTACGGCGATCCCGACGACTGCATCCCGGGCACCCCCGGTGAGGAGCCGCCGGACGGCTATGTCGAGGGTGGCGATGAGGGCAAGGAGGACTGCGACGACGCCGATCCGAACACCTTCCCCGGCGCCGCCGACAAGGACAACCCCGACGCTTGCATGACCGACGCCGACGACGACGGCTACGGTGATGAGAACCCCTCGAACCCCGACGCCATCCCCGGCACCGACTGTGATGACGCGGCCGCCGACACCTTCCCCGGCTCCGCCGAGAACGAGGACGCGTCGCTGTGCACCAAGGACTCCGACGAGGACGGCTACGGCGACGATATGCCGGAGAACCCGGACGTCGACGCCGGCACCGACTGCAACGACGACGACGGCTTCACCTTCCCAGGCTCCGCCGAGCTCGAGAGCGAGACCGAGTGTATGCGCGACGAGGACGGCGACGGCTACGGCGAGGCCAGCGTCCCCGAAGGGGTGATCGGCGGGGCCGACTGCTTCGACGCCAACGCCGAGCTCAACCCCGGCAACCAGCTCCTCTTCTCGGTCCTCGACGGCGGCGATATCAGCGAGGTCAACGTCGACAGCGGTGAGCTGACCGAGATCGGCCTCGTCGACATCCTCGGCCTCGAAGGCGAGTGGAGCGTGATCTCGGCGAGCGTCTCCCCCGACAACGGCATGACCTACGTCGCCAACGCGGCCCAGAACCGCCTGGCGATGATCGACTATTGCGTCGGCGGCGTGCCGACCGAGCTCCTGGTCCACGGCCGCTCGATCTGCGGCCTCGCCTTCGACGCCGAGTCGGTCCTCTACGGCATCGACTCCAACGCCGACGAGCTCGTCACCTTCGACACCGCGACCGGCAGCATTCTCACCGCGCTGACCATCACCCTCGACGATGAGGTCGTCAACATCGGCGCCTGCGGCATGGCCTTCGACTGCGCCTCCAACAACCTGCTGGTCTCCGACAGCCTGCAGAAGCGGCTGCTCAGCGTCGACCCGGCGACCGGGGTCGCCTCTGTCGCCGCCACCCTCGATGTCGCTCCCGGGGCCGGCCTCGCCTACGACGCGCTCAACAAGTCGGTCCTCAGCAACAGCCTCAAGTCGCTCTACTCGATCGCGATCGACGGCTCCAACACCTCGGAGCTCAAGTCGACCCTGACGAGCAGCGTCAACGACCTCGACTACGGCCCCATCTGCCAGTAGTTACAGCCTCGCCGACCGACGGTGCGACCGGTCACGCGCCGCCGCGGCGACCGGTGTAGGCCGGTCGTCTGCGGCCGCGTGTTGGTAGTGTGGGGTCGATGCCTCTCCTCAGCTATGCCATCGAACTCGCCTCCAAGGCCGGCGCCGTCCTCATGGAGTACTTTGAGGGCGAGTTTGAGGTCGAGACCAAGGCGTCGGCGATCGATCTTGTCACCTCCGCGGACAAGGCCGCCGAGGCCCTGATCATCGCCGGCATCCGCGACCGCTACCCGGAGCACGCGATCCTGGCGGAGGAGAGCGGCGCGGTCGCCGACGGGGAGATCCGCTGGATCATCGATCCGCTCGACGGGACCACCAACTTCGCCCACTCGCTGCCTCACTTCTGCGTGTCGATCGCGCTCTGGGATCAGAAGGGCGGCCTGGTCGGGGTCATCCACGATCCCGTCCGCGGCGAGACCTTCTTCGCCCACCGGGGCAGGGGCGCCTTCCTCGAGTCGCCGCGCGGGCCCCATCGACGCCTCGAGGTCCGCAACGCCGCGGACCTCGGCGATACGATCGTCGCCACCGGCTTCTCCTACCACCGAGCGACCGAGTCCGACCGGAGCCTGCGCGAGTTCACCTCGCTCGTCCCCAAGGTCCGCGGGATCCGTCGCGCCGGCTCGGCCGCGCTCGACCTCGCCTATGTCGCCGCCGGTCGGCTTGACGCCTACTGGGAGCGACACCTCAAGCCTTGGGACACCGCGGCGGGGTCGGTCCTGGTCAAAGAGTCAGGTGGTCTTGTACGGACGACCGAGGGTGGGCCCTGGAGCCCCGACAATCCGTCGGTGGTCGCCGCCGGCCCGACGCTCCTGCCGCACCTCCTCGGCGCTCTCCGCGAGGCGACCCCTGAGAGCGCTTCCGCGTGAATAGACGGGGCGCTCTGCATCGCTCGCAGGGGGCGAGGTCGACCGGCCAAACCGCTCCAACCTGCGCGTCCGAGCCGTGAACGCTCCATTTCCCGGTCCGGCCCCGGAGACGTGCTCAAACTCGCGGAGCACACACGACCGGGATCGAGATTTCCGTGATCCCTGGGGGCGCTCGGCGACGCTATACCCAATGGACCTGCGTAGGCCCCCAGGTGCCGATCCATGCACGCCGCTGACGACGACTCCTCGACGCTCCTCCCCGCCTCCGCAGGGATCGAGCGCAACGCCGCTGACAAGGCGGAGTCCGCCGCGAGAGCTGCGGCGAGCCGCGTCACCGCGTGGCTCCAGCGCAGCCCGACCGGCCCCCTCGCACGAGCGAGCTGCGCCGACACAGCTCCCTCCGCGAGCCCGGGCCCCGCGACCAAGGCGGCCAACGATACCTCTGGCGACAAGCCCGGAGTCCCCGTGAAGGACGCGTCGGCTGAGGATGACGCCGCCTCCGTCGAGGCCTCGGCTCCCGCCCCCGCAGCCACGCCCACCGCCGACTGACGCCCGACCGCTCAGTCGAGCTCGACCGAGTAGTTGACGACCATTTGCTGACCTTGGAAGGTTGGGAATGTGTGATCGGCGATCGCCTTGCGCACGCAGGGGACGATCCCGAAGACCTGGAGCTCCTCGGGCGCGGTGACGTTGACCCCGTCGACGCTCCCGTTCTTGCCGGTCACCCGGAACTCAAAGCCTATGGTCCCGCTGCCGAGGCCATTGTTGTGACAGGAGGCGAGGCTGAGACAGCTGTTGATCTTGTGCTCGATCTGTCGCATCTGGGCGGCGAGCTGGGTGTCGCTGAGACGCTCGCTGCCGGCGTTCATGTCGAGCACCGTCGCCTTCTTCGGATCGTAGGCCGGGATCGCCGAGTCATCGACCGGCTCAAAGGACGGAAGCGTCGACGGGTCGACATCGCAGGCGCCCCAGTTCGAGATCGGCGGCGGCATGTCCTCGATCTCCTCCTCCATCGACATCCCGTCGCAAACGTCGGTCGAGTAGTCGACGACGCACTTGGAGCCGTCACAGCGGGTCGACTTGCCGCACATCCCCGCGCATTCGTTCGGCGATGCGGTGCCCTCGCCCTTGTGACAGGAGGTTAAACCGAGCGAGAGGCCGAATGTGAGGCTTAGGAGAGCGACAACGGTCAGCAGCGGATGTGCCATAGGGCGCGAGGATATCAGCCCCGAGCGCGCGCCGACGCCCCGCGACCCCCGCAGCATCGCCCCCTCGCACCTCCACCTGCGGGCCGCAGGCCCCACATCCCAAGCTCCATGAACCTGCAACGATCGCGGGTTCGCTCGCCCCCAAAGCTCCGCTCGGCGGCGCGACAACACGGCGCCGCAGCGTCGCTCCGAGGCCGAGCGCAGTGAGTGCCGCGAGAGAGCACACGAGCCCTCACCGCGGCCTCCAAGGCCCGCGGAGAGAGCTCAGAGGATCCGCGTGCGCAGACTCGTCGGCAGAGCGGCGATCGCCCGCGAGAGATCGAGCGCTCGCAGCTCATCCCGCTCGAGCGCGAGGTCGACGATCAGAAGACCGACGTCCTCCACCGTCCCGAGGCTCTGGCCGGTGACGTTGACCTCAGACTCGGCGACCGCACGGTTGATCGCCGAGAGCACGCCCGGGATGTTGCGGTGGACATTGACGATCCGACAGCCGCTGTGCAGCGGCGCTGCGTCGAGGTTCGGCATATTCACCGCGCCCGAGGTCGAGCCGTGGAGGAGGTAGGAGCTGAGCGCGCTTCCGACCTCTCGACCGATGTTCTCCTGCGCCTCCTCGGTGCTACCGCCGATATGCGGCGTCAGGATCGCGCTGTCGACCCCGCGCAGCTCGCTGAGGAAGGGCGCGCTCGGCTTGGCGGGCTCGGCCGGGTAGACGTCGAGCGCGGCGCCGGCGAGGTGCTCGGTCTCCAGGGCCTCGCGCAGCGCGGGGATGTCGACGACCTGACCGCGGGAGGCGTTGAGCAGGTAGCTGCCGCGGCGCATGCAGGCGAGCTCGCCCTCGCCGATCATCCCCCGGGTCAGCTCGGAGTCGGGGACGTGAAGGGTGACAAAATCGCTCGTCCGCAGCAGCTCCTCCAGGCTATCCACCGAACGGGCGTTGCCGAGGGGCAGCTTCGAGACCAGGTCGTAGTAGAGGACGCGGAGGCCGAGGGACTCCGCGAGCACGCTGAGCTGGGAGCCGATATGGCCGTAGCCGACGATGCCGATGGTCTTGCCCCGGACCTCATTGCTGCCGACCGCGCTCTTTCGCCACTCGCCGCGATGACAGGCCATGCTCCGCGGGAAGATCTGCCGCGAGAGCATGATTACCTCGCCGAGGATCAGCTCGGCGACCGAGCGGGTGTTGGAGAAGGGCGCGTTGAAGACGACTACGCCGCCCTGGCGCGCCGCGGTCAGATCGATCTGATCCGTGCCGATACAAAACGCGCCGACGCCGATGAGGTTCGGGACCGCGGCGAAGACCTCAGCGGTCACCCGCGTCTTCGAGCGGATACCGACCATCCGCGGCCCATCGCCCGGAAGCGCTCGCAGGGCCTCGATCAGCTGCGGCGCCTGCATCCCACCGCTGTGGGTGTGAACGGCGACATCGTTGCGGCGCAGCTCCTCATGCGCGGAGACGTGGATATTCTCGAGCAGTAGGACGTGAGCGCGTGACACGGCGCGCACTATGCCGCAGGGCATTCTCTCGGTCACCTATCAATTCGGTTGTGGCAAACTAAGCGCGCTCCGTAGCGAGGCGCACATGAGCGCCTCCCCCCGAGCCCAAGGATCCCCGATGAACGTGTCCGCCCCCGCGAAGAAGCGACTGCTCACCGGTGACCGACCCACCGGCCCTCTCCACCTAGGCCACCTCGTCGGCACTCTCCACAACCGAGTCCGGATGCAGGACCAGCACGACTGCTGGCTGATCGTCGCAGATCTCCACTCGCTGACGACCCGCTCGCGCCGCGAGCAGATAGGAGAACTGCCGGAGCTCGTCCACGAGGTCGTGCTCGATCTCCTGAGCGTCGGCATCGACCCGGAGAAGAGCACGATCTATCTCCAGTCCGGAGTCCCGGCGGTCTACGACCTCGCGATCCTGCTCCAGATGCTGATCCCGGTGAACCGGCTGAGCGGGATCCCGACGATCCGCGACATGGCCCGAAACGCCGGCCTCAAGGATGACGAGGTCCCGCTCGGCCTGCTCGGCTATCCGGTCCTCCAGGCCGCCGACATCCTGATGGCGCGGGCCGAGGTCGTCCCGGTCGGCGGCGACAACGAGGCCCACGTGGCGATCGCGGTCGAGCTCGCCGAGCACTTCAACAAGCTCTACGGGCCGGTCTTCCCGATCCCCCAGGCGATGGTCTCGAGCACCCCGACCCTCCCCGGCGTCGACACGGTCGACGCCGGCTCGCAGCACAAGATGTCGAAGTCGGCCGGCAACTCGATCCGCCTCAAGGACAGCAGCGACGAGGTCGCCCGCAAGGTCCGCACCCTCGCCGGCCCCGCTGGCGCCACGCCAGAGGACCTCGACAAGTCCCCGCTCTTCGCCTTTGTCGACGCCTTTATGACCGACAAAGCCGCCACCTCGGCGCTGAAGTACGACTACCTCCGCGGCAAGACCAAGGCTGACACGGTCCACCAGGCGATCACCGCCGACCTCGAGGTCCTGCTCCGGCCGATCCGCGAGCGACGCGCCGTGCTCATGGCCGACCCCGGTCGGATCGAGGAGATCGTCGTCGACGGGACCATCCGCGCCCGCGAGGTCGCGTATCAGACGCTCAACCAGGTCCGCGACGCGATGGGCCTGGAGTCGCTGTGGAGCGGCTTGGTCGCGGCGACGCAGCGCCGCGCAGAGGCCCGGAAGCGGCCCTACTGAGGCGCTCGCCTCCGCGTCGAGACCATCTGTCGGGCCCCTTCGCTGGAGGGGCCCGCCGCAATTCAGGAGGACCCGCCGCTGCCCCGAGTGCGCTACAACGCCCGGCGTGTCGATCACCAAAGCCAGCCGCGGACGGATCCGCCGGGCCCTCCCCCGCAAGCTCAGCGGCGGTTGGGAGCGAGCCGTCTTCACCGCACCCGAGCGCCAAGGACAGGCCCGCGACGAGCGCGTGCTCATCGGCCCCGGAGCGCTCGCCGACGATCCCAACGAGAGCGCTGAAAAGGCCCTCCAGACAGCGCTCGCCGAGCTCCTCGACGCGGCCGAAGCCGCCGCCGAGGACGGCCTCGTCAAGCAGACGATCGTCCTCGACCAGCGCCGCCGCCTGGTCTTTGACGCCCGCCACGGCCACGTCAAGCTCAAGACGCTCGACCCCGAGACCACGCTCAAGGTGATGGGCGGCAAGGAGCGGCTCTTCCGCCCTGACACCAGCGCGCCCTTCCTCCGAGCGATCGGCATCATGAACGCGGACGGGACGATCTCGACCCGACACGCCCGCAAGTACAAGCAGGTCTCCCACCTGGCGGAGCTCTGTCGCCCGACCTGGGAGCGGGTGGGCAAGCGCCGTCCGCTGAGCCCCGAGGCGCCGCTGCGGATCCTCGATCTCGCCTGCGGCAACGCCTACCTGTCCTTTGTCATCGCCGAGGCGCTCCGCCTCGCCGGGATCCCGCTGCGCCTCCACGGCGTCGACGTCCGCGACGATCTGATCGCCCGAGCCCGCGAACGGGCGGCCCAAATCGGCCTCGATGGTGTGAGCTTCGCCCGAGCGACGATCGCCGACGCCTACGGCCAGGCGCTGGCGGAGGACGCCCTCGCCGGGCGGCCGGACATTGTCCTGGCTCTGCACGCCTGCGACACCGCGACCGACGAGGCGCTCGAGCTGGCGATCCGCTACGGCGCGCCGGCGATCCTCTGCGTCCCCTGCTGCCAGCACGAGCTGGCGACGCAGCTCGCGGCGACCGACGTCCCTGCGCCGATCCCCGCGCTCCACAACCACGGCCTCCTCCGCGGCGCCTACGCGGACGCGCTGACCGACAGCGTTCGCTGCGAGCTGCTCGCGGCCTGCGGCTACCAGGTCGACGTCGTCGAGTTCGTCGGCGCTGAGCACACCGCGAAGAACATGCTGATCCGGGCGCACCGTCGCCATCGCGGCGCCGTCGATCCCAGCCGCTGGAAGCTCGCGCCGGTGGTCGACGCCTGCGCCCGCCTCGGCGTCGATCCGAGCCTGCTCCGCCGTCTCCTCAAGCCGAGCCTCTAGTCGCCCATCCCCAGAGCGCAGCGCGCTCGCCCTCCCGATCTCGACCGCCCCCGCCTGAGCTCCCAGCTGCGCCCGCCTCGGCGCCGCTCCGAGCCTGCTCCGGCACCCCCCCAAGCCGAGCCGCTCGCAGGCCCCTCGTCACGATCGCGACCGACCCCGCCTAGAGCGGGCCTTCGCGAGAGTGCAGCGCGCTCTCACTCGACCTCACGGTCGACAGACCCCGCCTGAGCTTAGAGCGCTCGGCGAGAGGTCGTGTCCATCAGCCGAGACCGACTGCTCTTCGCCGGGGCGACGCGGCTCAGGCCGCGCCGTCGCGGGGGGCTCGGCTGGCGCTGTAGGCCGCGAGGAGGGCGTCGTAGATCATGCCGCCCATGATGTCGACGCCGCGACGGCTGAGGTGCTTCTCGTCCGGGGAGACCTTGCCCTGCTTCACCCACGTGTGCACCGAGCCGGGGCCACCCATCGCCGCGACCGAGTCGAAGAAGGCACACTTCTCCTCGTTCGCGACCTCGCGCTCGATCGCGGTCATCAGCTCCATATGCTCGCTGCGGACGTTGTAGGTGCCCGAGCGGGCGTGGTCGGTGACGCCGACGATCAGGCAAGCGAGGCCCTCCTTGCCCTGCCGAAGCTTGCGCACGGTCGTCCGGTACTCCTCCTTGAAGTCATCGGGCTTGACCGAGCCGCTGACAAAGCGCCGGAGATCGTTGCCACCGTAGCTGACCACGAGAAGATCCGGATCTCGGTGAGCGACCTGGCCGGCGATGTGCTCGTCGTCGTAGCCGTGGAGGCGGCGGACGTAGGCGCCGGTCATGCTGACGGTGTCCCAGACGATCCCCGGCCCGTCGTTCTCCATCGCCACGCCGTAGACCCGCACTGGCCCGTTGCTGCCGCCGCGAAGCTCTAGGCGGTGCTCGCCCGCTTCGACCTCGACCTGATGCCAGCGATCCTCGAGCGCGTCGGCGCGGGTGTTGATGAGCTCGTAGGGGCCCTTGTCGACCCTCAGCTTGAGATCACCGCCGCTCGGGGTCGCGGCGTACCAAAGCTCGAGCTTGGAGATCGTGCGCCCGTTGGCGGAGCTGCGATGGGGGCCGATCTTCGTCCAGGCGTCGGCGACCCCGCGAAAGGTGTGACCGCCGAGACCGTAGTGGCCGTCCTTCTTGCAGAGGTAGGCGATGTAGCAGATCTTCCAGCCGCCAGCCTCGATCTTGGCGACGTTGCTCGTGTAGTTCTTGGAGAAACGATCGATGAGAACGAAGCCAGGACCGGCGTCGCCGAAGCGCTCCTGCATCCGCGTGCGGATCGCCTGCGGGAGGCCGTCGAGACCGACCGACGAGTCGCCCATATGGAGGATCCGAGCGATCGCCCCCCGCTCCTCCGTGCGGACCCTGTCGAGCGCCGAGAAGAACCTGCCTAGCGCCTCGGGATGCTCGATCTGCGGCGCGCCCGGATCGAGCACGACGACCTCCATCGGCTCATGCTCCGGTCCTGCCTCGACCTCCGCGCCGGGCTCGGCCTCTGCCGAGGGACCTGCCTTTTCAGGCATATCATCGGTCGAGGGGGCGCCCGCCTGTACAACGTCAGCTCCCACCGCGGGCGTGTCCTCGACCTCGACCGCCGGCTCCTCGGTCGGCGGCGGCGGATGGCTACAGCCGCTCACGCATAGGCCGAGCCAAAGAGCAAGCAGGAGGGGTGTATCTCGCGACCGACGCATGTTTCGCCTCAGCTCCGAAAGGCTCGGAGATCGTCCCGGAGGATAGCACGGCGAGCGATCGACACCGGCTCGCCGAGCGGGGCTCCCACGCCGAAGACGCGGACCGCCGAGAACGTCGTCGAGAGCCCCTCCAAGAGCCCCTGAGCGGGCTCCTCCGCCGCTGCGTCGCACGATCCTCCAGCGCCCGCACACCGGCGATCTAGCCTTCCTCAGGCCCGCGCAGCGCCAGCACCGCATCGTAATTGTTGTCGTGGGATGGGCTCGCCGGCGACGGGGCTCGCCGGCGACGGGGCTCGCCGGCGACGGGGCCCTGAGGCATCACCAGCGAGCATCCAACCTTCGCCGTCGATCTCCCGCGCCTGATAGCTCCCGTCGCCCTGCGGTCGGAGCGGGCTTTCGAGCCGGGCCGCGGGGTTGAGGAGGTCGGCGCTCGTCTGGATCGTCTGGATCGTCTGGATCGTCGCCTGGCACGCCCTCATGCGCTGGGCCCTGACAATCAGAGAGTCTCGCTCAGCTCCGCTCCCGTCAACCCAGTCGTGTATGATGACGCCAGCCTCGGGGGTCCTTTGCGCCGTTATCACAGCACCGTTCTCCACTCGCTGGCCCGTCCCGCGCTTGTCCTTGCCCTCGCCACCTTCGGTGTCGCCTGCGCCACCGGCGAAGACGACACCGGCGGCTCCGGTCTCAGCGCCGGCAACCAGTCCGGAGGCGGCAGCGGTACCGACACCAGCGGCGACGTCTCGGGCTCCGGGAGCACGAGCAACTCGAGCAACTCGGGCAACTCGAGCGAGACCTCGACCGACCCGACCGCTCCCACCGACCCCACCGACCCCACCGATACCACCGACCCGACCGCGTCGACGACCGACGACACCTCGGGCCCAGGCTGCATCGACGGCGACGGTGACGGATACGGCGAGAACTGTGATCTCGGCCCCGACTGCGACGACGACGACTACAACAACTACTCCGACGAGGGCTGCGCCAACTGCATGGACGCCGACGCGGACACCATCTGGGCCGGCTGCGATCAGTACGACGAGGAGAAGCAGGGCCCCGACTGCGACGATGACAACGATGCGGTCGGCCTCGGCGACGCGGTCGAGCTGTGCAACGGCATCGCCGAGAACTGCGCCGGCGAGATCGATCCCCTCCCCCCTGAGGAGATGTGCCCCAGCGCCGGCGACCCGCCCAACGTCAGCTCCTGGGTCTGCGAGCCGCCGGAGCCCGGGGTCGACGGCTGCAAGATCAACGGCTGCGACGAACAGTTCTTCGACGTCAACGCCAGCGCCGAGGACGGTTGCGAGTGCCAAGGCACCGACCGCACCAAGAGCATCGACAGCTGCGGTGACGCGGCGCCCGGCGTGCTCGGCACCATCGCCGAGGGAGCAGTGGCCCAAAACCTCGTCGTCGGCGTGATCCCGACGCTCGACAACGGCAAGGGCAACGGCGCTGAGGACTGGTACTCCGTCGAGTTCCCGCAGGGGACACGGCCGACCTCGGGGACCATCAAGGTGAGCTTCGCCCAAAACGAGAACAGCGACTACCGCTTCGAGGCCTACCGCGACTGCAACGGTGCGGCCTGGGAGGGCGACCTCGCCTCGTCCTGCGACGACGACCCCCCGACCGTCGAGTGGACCTTCGACGACACCGGCCCGGCCAACGCCAAGTACTCGAACAAGGTCACCTGGCCGAGCAAGGTCTACCTCCGGGTCTTCCGCATCCAGTCCGACAACAGCTGCTCGAAGTACCAGCTCAAGGTCGAGCGCCTAAACGACTAGGAGCCAGGTCTCCGCAGCGCTCGTCGGCCCCTCGTGGCTCCGACGAAACGCCCCTGCGACCAGGCCGCGCCGCAGCTTCCGGCGGCCTCGCGCGAGTGCGCCGGACTTCGGCTCCCGGCCGCCAAGGCTCTCTCCGGCCCCTACCGCGAACATGAGCGGTGGTATGAGCGCCCGCTCCACGAGCCGGATCGAGCTCGCCGACCTCGCCGACCTCGCCGACCTCGCCGACCTCGAAGATCAGATCTTCGAGACGAGCTTGCGCAGGATCTCGGTCGAGCTCGGCGCCGTCGGCCGTACGCTCTGCTCGAGCGTCACGACGACCTCAAACTTCGGGTTCGGGGTCGTCGCGCTGAGCACTCCCCGGCGCCGGCGATCGTTGTACTCGAGCACTCCCGCCTTCACCGGCGGCGAGCCGGGGACCGCGATCCAGGCGACGTACGCCCGGTTCGCGGGGTCGATCTTCTGCGGCGGCGCGAGGTGGTTGATCTGGATCTTCACCTCACGATTGCCGGTCTTGTTGAGCTTGACGCTGATCTTCGCCTGGGCCGCATAGGTCGGCGAGTTGGCGTCAGCCTTGTAGCGCGAGGCGCAGCCGGGGACGGCGAGCGCGAGCCCGAGGCTGACGCCGAGCACCCAAAGAAAGTGCGACGGGACGCGGGCGTGGAGGATCGATGACAGGCCGGGCACGAAGCTCAGGGTATCCCGAGCGACAAGCCTATGCACCCGCTACAGCTCACGCCGTCGACGGGCGAACTAGGGAAAAATATCCGCACAGGTGGGCCGTCTAGCGCGGGCTCACGAGACCGGCTTCGCTCGGCGTACGATCAGGGTCTGCGCGGCGACGCCGATCCACCCGGCGCGATCATAGAGATGACCCGTCGCCAGCCCGCACCCCTCGGTCGTGAGCTCAGTCTGGGCCGCCACTGCGATCCACTCCCCGCTCAGGTCACGGACAATATTCGCGCTCAGGTCGGCGTTGATGAACGTGGTCACCCGCGGGTCGACGACCGGAGAGAGGCCATTGCAGGAGTCCGCGATCACCAGCACGCGCTCGCTCGGATCGATCGCCTCGCCCGCGACCAGGTCGATCACCGCTCGCATCCAGGTGACGGTCGGGCCCTCGCCATACACGCCCCGAGCGAGGCGCATCTCAAACGCACGGTGGTAGCCCTCTCGCTCGCGAAAGATCGGCACGAGAAAGGGCTGACATAGCTCCGGCGCCCGCGGAGGAGAGATCAGAGCACGCCCCACGCCCGAGCTCCGACGTCGAGCGTCGAGCGCGGCGACCTCTGGAAGCTCGACCGGCTCCCGCCGCAGCGCCAGGGCCTGCACCTCGATCAGAGCCTTGCCATCGACGATCAGGCGAGCCCGCCAGCGCCAGGTCGACCGCGACTTGCGGAGCTCCTCCACCTCGAAGCGCATCGGCGCCATCGGGACCGGACGGAGAAGGTCGAAGGCCAACCGGGACAGACGCCAGCCCTCGTCGGCCATCGCCAACCGAAGAGCACGGGCGAGCGCCGCGGTCGGCGGCCCGCCGTGCTGATGCTCCGGGCTCCAGGGGCCCTGACAGAAGACCGTCGGGATCAGCTGCTCACCGTCGGCGACGTAGAACGAGTGCCTCTTCGACATCGCCGGGACCTTATCAGGAAGTCGGCCACATGCGCCCGCCACATGCGCCCGCGCTCTCCACATCGCCGACCCGGCGTCGCCGACCGGCTCGCTTGGCCTGCCCTGACCCGCGCCCCCTCCCGCCCCCGGCTCTACGGCGCGCTCCTACGCGGCCCCCCGCGTGACCCGATCGACGCCGACGCCGACGCCGACGCCGACGGCCTCCTCGCCGCGCTCGCAGAGGAACCGATCCGATCGCGCGCCGACGCCAACGCCTGCGGATCGCGACGGGCCACCTCCGCGTGCCCCCTCCCGCTCGCGGCGGCGTCGGCTATCGTTGACCTCGCCCTCGCGCGACCTCCGAGAAGGGCGGTCCAAGGCGGGCGCTGAGGAGCGGTCCGAGGCGAGCGCTGAGGGGCACCACGCTCTGCGAGCGCGAGACACCATCATCGACCGCAGAGCGCCGTGCTCGATCAATCGTTGGGGACACAGGTCGACACGCCAGCGCCGACGACCCGCATCGGCGCCTTGTCGATCACCGTCGTCAGCTTCTGGTCGCCGTCGTAGTCGAAGTGGGTGACCTGGCTCTTCGAGCCTGGCCCCTTGCTCTCCGTGAAGAAGTAGAAGTCGCCGGAGAAGAAGGCGAAGGCGAAGGCGTTGGTCGGCGCGAGGACGGGGAGGGGGAGCTCCTCTAGGTAGTCGCCGGTGGTCTTGTCGACCTCGTAGAGCGCCCCCTCCTGCGACGCGCCGAAGAGATAGAGGCGACCGTCGCCGGTGCCCGTCAGCTCTGCGCCGTTGAAGGTCGTCGGCCCGACGAGCGAGAGCGCGAGCGAGAGTGAGTCGACGGAGACCAATGAACCCGCACCGGGACCCTCGTAGGGCACCCCTCCGTTGTAGGTGTTGCCGTAGAGCGTCTCGCAGGGGTTGTCGATGTCGGCGCTCGTGAAGGCCATGCCGTAGCGGGTGATGCCGAGCTGACCGGGGATGTAGCCCGGATCGACGCAGGAGGTCGGGTCGGTGACGTCGATCTTTCGCAGGGTCCCCGGGTTCGGCTGGTCGAACATCACCCAGGCGTATCCAGAGCGGTCCACCGCCATCGAGAAGGTCGAGCTCAGCCCTTCGCAGTCGAGCCCGCCGAGCTCGATAAATTCGTTGTCTATCGGCCGGTACTTCCAGAGCACAGCGTCGTCCGAGATCAGGAAGATCCCATCGTTGAGGAGCACCTCGACGTCCGCGCAGGCGCACTCGAGACCGTCGGTGTCCGTGTCGGTGTCCGTGTCCGTGTCCGTGTCCGTGTCCGTGTCCGTGCCCTCGGTCGTGCCGGTCGAGGTCACCTCCGTGGTCATCGTGTCCGTCGCGCTCAGCCCGCTCGTCCCGCTCGTCCCCCCCTCGGAGCCGCCCCCTGTCGTCGGCTCGGCGCTGGTCGTCCCTGACGATCCAGTCGCGCTCTCCGTGCCGCCGATCGTCGACTCGGTCCCGCCCTCGCTCCCGGAGTCATCCGTCACACCGAAGGTGATCCCTATCGACGAGCCGGAGCCGCCGCCGCTCCCCTCGTTCCACAACGGGTTGGACATTGAACACCCGAGGAGTGCGCATAGGAACGTCTCCACGAGCGCAACACCACGCACAACACCACCACGGACCATCGGAGATCGAGCGTACCACCGCGATTCGACGGCTCCCTGGCCGACGAACGCAGTAGACGGCACAATCGACGCTGAGCACTAATGACCCAGAGGTCAGGTAGTCCCATCATCAGGTGCCGACTGGCCGTCCCATGATCAGCGCGGGATACTCACCGACGTGTGCTCTCCCCTGCCACCTCGCAGCGCTCTCCTGACCGCACTCATCGCCCTCTCGCTCAGCGGCCCGGCCTGCCGCAATCGTGCGCCGGTGGAGGTGACGCCGCCGCCGGTGGAGGAGCCGACGAGCACCGACCGCGAACTCGCCCACCCCGCCGCACCGATCACCGTCCGAGTCCCCGAGGGCTGGCGCGATGAGATCGAGGAGGGCGTGATCACCCTGATCTCGCCGAACGACGAGGTCATCATGCTCATGCTCGCGATCGACGCCGCGGACCTCGAGGAGAGCCTCAAGACGCTCAACGTCGAGCTCGGCCGGATCGTCAAGCGCGCCGAGATCGATGACATTGAGGAGACCGAGGTCCACGGCATGGCGGCGATGGTCGCGGACGGACGTGGCTCCCTCAACGCCCAGTCGGTCGATCTCGGGCTCTTGCTCCTGCGCGCCCCCAACGGCCGGATCATGATGGTGGTCGGCGTCGCCCTCGCGGACGCGGATGAGTCGAACAAAGAGGACGCCGCGGCGATCCTGATGAGCTTCAGACCCGCCGAGTAGGAGCCCTCGACGAGCGACCAGATCGATCGCCTGCGAGCGGCGCACGCCCGCCGGGCTCTCCTCGCGCCCAGGGGCGAGCGTCCCGGGGGCCACGCTCATGCCGCTCGCCTCTGACACAAGCGCATCTCGCCGGCTCTGCGGGCTCTTGTGCGGCTCCGAAGCCCTCGCACAAGCCGAGCGCTCCGCGCCAGCGAGGGCGTCCGAGGGGTCCGCCCCTGCTAGAGAACAAGCTCGGCGAAGTGCCGGTCCCAACGGGCGATCTCGGCGACGAGCCCTGCGCCGAGCTCGGTCGGCTCAGCGTTGTCCAAGACGACCCTCGCGCCGCGGTGGTTGCCGGCGATGATCTCCTTGAGCCGGGCCTCGCCGCCAACGCCGAGCCGGGGGTCCTCAGCGCCGATCATCCGCTCGTAGAGCCTCGCCACCGGGAGAAAGGCGTGGACCGCGAAGAGCACCCCGTGCAACGGCCGCATGTCTGGTCGGACAGGTGATGCATGGAGGCTGGTGAAGGCGTTGTCGAGCACCGCGTCGACCTCGAAGAGCGCGTTCAGCTTGTTATGCGAAAATTCATGGATCACCGCCTCGACCATGGTCATCGGCTGCGGATGCAGCGACAGGTAGACCGTGCCGATCGACTCGCGATAGGAGGCCGAGAGGTGACGCTCGGGGTCGTACCCCACGGGGATGAACTGATGGACGACGAGGTCGATCTCGCGCCGCAGATCCGGGAGGTGATCGCCGATGAGCCCGAGCGCGTCGGCGAGCGCCGAGGTCCAGGCTGACGCCGGCTCCCCCCCGAGCGAGAGCGCGTTTCCCTGCTTGTCGGGGTGGGCCTCGAGGTCGGCCAGAGGGTTGTCGTCGACAGTCGCGAGGACGATCGCCCCGGCGATCCTGGGGAAGCGGGAGCGGTCCGCGCTCTCCGACCATGGCGCGAGCGCGCGGTCGAGGCCAGCGCCCGCTGGCGCGCCGGCGATCCGCACTCCCGCCGCGGAGAGCTCGACCTCTGGGCACGCAGGCGGGAGCTCGAAGACCTCAGCCGCCACGAGCGAGCTCAGCCGGGCTGGCAACGGCGCGCGGATCGTCAGCGAGAGCTCCCGGGGAAAGCCGCCGACGCTCGCGAGGCCGCGGGCGAGGGACCAGGCGAGACGACGAAGCCCGACCTCGCGATCGACCATCGCCCTGACGCCCGGCCGCATACAGCGGATCCAGACGCCGACGTCCGGTCGACGGAGCACGCTCGCGAGGGCGCCCGGTGTGCTCTTCTTGGCGACCCGGACCAACCGGCTCAGCTCGGCCCGCAGGCGCCGGTCGTCGGCGCTCCCCGGGAGCGACGGGTGGAGCTGGGCCCCGAGATCGCGGAGCAAGCGTCGCAGCGCCGCAGAGAGCACCCGCCCCGCGGTGGTCGACCCCGGCTCCGGGATCGTCAGGTCGCCCGGCGGCACCAGGGCCGCCGTCAGGCCGCGGCTCATCGCTCCGCCGATCGCTGACGGGCCGCGCCGCTCCGGGGCGGCGCGATGATCGTCGCCAGCGCCCGACCACCGCTGGCGAGCCGACCCGTGCCGACAAAGAGGCGACGGAGGGCTGCCTCCTCGGGCGCACCCCTCGCCTGTGACGGCAGCACCGCGAGCCGTGAGGCGCTCAGCTCAGCGCCGGCAAAGCGAGCGAGGTAGATCGGGTCGATCCCCGCGCAGGAGGCCTGTGCCGGGCAGCCCCTACAACCTGGCGCATAGCCCCGGGGCTCCGGCTCCGCCAGCGACCACCGACGATAGGGGCCGAGCAGACACTGCGGCGCGCCGACGATCCAAGAGGGGAGCCGTCGTCGTCGTCCGGCGTCGACGGCCCGTAGCGCGTGAGGGATCGCCATCCCCAGGCGCGGGATGACCTGCTCAAAGCGCCACCTTCCGCCGCCAGAGACCCGCGGCACGACGAGCGCCCAAGCGTCGACCCCCCGCGCTCGCAACCACTCGGGCAGGCGCTGGAGGTTGCGAAAGTTCGAGCGGGTCAACACCGTCACGACCGCGACCTGGACGCTGCGACCGCGGAGCGCCGCGAGGGCCTGCATGACCCGGTCCCAGGCGCCGGCGACCCCGACGTGATGATCGTGGACCGCCGCCCCATCGCCGTGGATCGAGAGCTGGACGTCCGTCAGGCCCGCGTCGACGAGGCGAGCGAGCGGCCCCGCGGGCGTTGCGTCCGCCAGGTGTCGGCCGTGGCTCTGGAGGCCGACCCGGCGAAAGCCTAGGGCCCGTGCGCTGGCGACCGCGTCGACGAGGCCGTCGCCGAGGAGGGTCGGCTCGCCGCCGACAAGGGTGACCTCGTCGGCGATCTCGCGGGCCGCCGCCAGTCGACCGACGAGGGGCCCAGGCTCGTCATCGTCGTCGTCGTCGTCGAGCCCCTCGCGACAGCAGAAGAGGCAACGATTGTCGCAGGTCTCCGCGACCTCGACCGCGACCCGCCCTGGCATGACCCGCGGCTCAGGCCCGGGGCGAGAAGTGACCATCGGGGTAGGCCCGATCGCGCTCGCGGAGGGTCATCACCTCCGGCATCGCCAGACCTGCCGCGGCCATGTCGAGCTCGCGACGAGCGAGGTACTTTCGCAGCGCCAGGACTCCGCGGCCCTGGGCCTCGTCGGTCGCGGTCGCCCCGTCTCCGCGGTTGATCACGAAGATCGCGAAGTGCTCGGTCTCGCCGATCGCCTGCGGTCCGGTCGGATCGTGGCGGAGCAGCTCGACGTTGAAGTGGACCCCCTCCGGAGTCCGCATCTCTAGCGGCACGGCGCCGAAGCGGACCGAGCCGGCCGAGGTGATCTCCCAGCCGTGGAGCGCACCGCCGGCGAGCGCCGGTCCGAGGAGCACCTCGACCCGCGCGCGCTGACTCTCCCGCGGCTTGTTCACCCCTGCGGCCTTGGCTGTCGACGCCGCTGACGCAGCCGCGACCGCACCGACGGTCGCGCCGACTGAAAGAAGGACCTGACGACGACCTAGCGTACCCACTCCATCTGACATCGATGCACGACTCCTGGCGTTCGTCAGGCTATCCCGCGCTCCTGCGCCCGGTCAAGCGGAGGACCCCCAGACAAGGCAGTCCGGCCCACAGGTCCGCCGGCGCAGATCGGCCCCGTGCTATGGTCCGGCCCCGGCCATGAAAGCGCTGATCAAGGTCGGCTATGCCTGCAACGACCACTGCAGCTTCTGCCACACCCTAGAGGTGCGCCACATCGACGGCGAGGTCGACGAGATCGACCGCAAGATCCGTCGAGCGGCGGCGCTGGGCCACAGCATGATCGTCCTCTCGGGCGGCGAGCCGACGATCCGCCCCGAGCTGACCCACTGGGCCCGCCTCAGCGCCTCGCTCGGCCTCGACTTCGGCCTCGTCACGAACGGCCGGATGCTCTCCTACGGCGCCCTCGTCGACGATCTCCTGGGCCTGCGCCTGCGCTACGTCTACCTCTCGCTCCACGGCGGCAGCGCCAAGATCCACAACCTGATGGTCCGCTCCGACGCCTTTGAGCAGACCTACGGCGCCCTCGACAACCTGAGCGGGCGCGGCCTCGATCTCCACATCAACTGCGTCGTCACCACCCGTAACGTCGATCACCTGCGACCGCTCGTCGACTCGGTCCTCCCCTACGCCGACGCGACCGTGAAATTCTCGATGATCGAGCCCAAGGGCGGAGGTTCGCGCCTCTTCGATCATCTGATGCCCCCTGTCGCCAAGGTCGCCGCCAAGGTCGCCGAGGCGATCGAGTACGGCCAGGCCAAGGCCGGCGCCACAGGCCCCCGCTTTCGCCACGGCGCCCTCCCCCTCTGCCTGATGCCGGGCAAGGAGCGCCTCTTCGACGACCTCAAGACCCACGCCTACCGGACGATGGTCGAGATCGGCGAGGCAGACCTCTTCCCCGTCGACGACGACAACAAGCTCCACCCCCCGACCTGCGACGGCTGCTCGCTGCGCGGCCCCTGTCCGGGGCTCTATCGCGGCTACCACGAGGTCTTCGGCGCCGGCGAGCTCCAACCGAGGCGCGATCGCCCGCGCTCGAACTCCTTCAACTACATCTACGAGGCGATGGTCACCAAGACCGCCTCGCCAGAGCAGCCCTGCCCGATCCTGAGCGATGGCGTCAGCCCCTGGGATCGCGGCCGCGATCTCTTCGTCGAGCACGGCCCCCGGATCGCGCGCTATCGGGCGGAAACCCGCGACTTCAGCGACGCGGAGCTGGCCGAGATCAAGCTCGGCACGGGCCAGGTCTACGTCGACATCAGCCGCAAGCCTGCGCCCGACGACTTCGCCCGCGACCTGGTCAAGCTCCGCCGCTCCCCCCGCTGCGGCGAATGCCCGGCCTACGAGGTCTGCACCGGGCTCTTCGTCCCGAGCGAGGTCGAGGTGTTTCGCCGCGACGACGCCCGGGTCCGCGCCCACCTCCGCGCCCTCGAGGGGGAGGTCATCGATCTAGGCTGCGGCGAGGCCCCCTACCTTGACGAGCTCGCCCCGCGGATCGCCACAGCGGCGATCTCCTACCTCGGCGTCGATCCAGACCGGGCCGCCCTCGCAGCGATCCGGCGCCGAGCGCCGGGCGCCGAGCTCATCTCTGCGACCGCGACGATCCTCGAGGACAGCGGCCCGAGCCCCGAAGAGACCGAAAGCGCCTCGGGCGCCGGGCTCGGCGATCGCAGCTTTGACCACGCGCTGATCCTACGTGCCTGGAATCACATTCAGGATCCGGTCGCGGTGATCAAGGCGCTCAACCGGCGCCTCCGCCCCGGCGGCACCCTCCTGATCGTCGACAACGTCGCCTTCGGCCTCGCCCGAACCGTCGTCCAGGGCCGCCGCGGCGAGTCGTCGAGCGCCGCCTTGGAGCACTACCGCAACGACGACGCCGCCTCCGCGGCGGCGCTGGTCGAGGCCGCCGGCACCGACCTCGTCGAGCGGGGGCGCAGCGAGGTCGGCGAGACGACCTCCAACCAATGGACGCTGCTCTACAGGCGTCCAAACGGCGACGCGCCCGCGACCTGATCGAGCTCCGCCGAGCCCGCCCCCGATGAGACCCCCGCACGCCGACAGGCCGGTGCTATACATCGCCACGACATGATCTGGCGCGCGACCCTCGGCCTCACCACGACCTTCGTCCTCCTCCTCAGCGGGTGCTACGGCGACGCCGACTCGTTCATCGTCGCCAAGGCGAAGCAGGACTGCAAGCGGCTCTCCAGCTGCAACGCTTCGTTCTTTGAGGACGCCTATGACGGTGACATGGACGAGTGTCGCGCGACCCAAGAGGACATCACTGAGGCCGCCTACGACCTGCTCAACGTCTTCGGTGACTACGATCCCGAGGAGGGGCGCAAGTGCATCTCGGCGACCCGCGCCGCTCGCAACGACTGCTCGGACGCGGGCGACGACGAGATCCAAGACGCCTGCGACCGCGTCGTCAACTGACCCACGAGGGGCTCTCGGACGACGCCTCTGCGAGGATCACCGCAGGGACCCATCTTCATGCCTGCGCCGCTCGTCTTGCGATGGACCCCGCGAAGACCCCCCGCATCTCGCGCAGAGGCCGACGATGGGCGAGGTCGCCCCCCCAACCACCCACAGGCGGCCGCAAAATGACCGCACCACGCCTGTCGCGGCCGATCTGGTAGGATGCTCGCCCGCGAGCACCCGATGACCGATACCCCCGCAAACGTCAAGGCCGAGCTAAGCCGCGGCGCCGTCAACCTCGAGGTTGATCCGTCGATCTACCCCCTCGAGGCTGTCTACGGCGCCGCCTACATCTTCATCGATCGCTGCTACGTCTACCTCTACCGGCCCTCGGAGACGAGCCTGCGGATCACCCTCCAGACCAAGGAGCCCGAGCCCGGCGAAGAGGCCCTGCGGGCGCTGGTCGGCGAGTTCTCCAACGAGCTCCTCTCCTGCGCCTGGCGCCGTCAGATCACCCAGGAAAACCGGACCCTGATCGAGGCCGTCACCTCGCAGGCGCTCTCGGGGGCGATGGGCTCCCCCTCGCTCGACGACCTCGCCGACTTCGACTTCTCCGACGACGAGTTCGAGGATCCGCTAGGGATCGCCCAGTCCTGGGAGGAGAAGCACGGGCGCAAGACGCCGAAGGAGCCCGCGCCTGAGCCCGCGAAGACCGAGGATGAGGGGGCGGCGTCGTGATCGAGCTCCGCTTCCACCGCGACCTGTACTCCGCCAAGGCCGTCGATGAGACCGCCGAGGCCTTCGCCGCTGTGGCGGCGATCGAACGCAGTGAGGACGAGAGCGCGATCACCCTCGCCGTCGAGCCCCGCTACACCAAGCCGGCCCAGGTCCGGCGGATCATCGGCGAGCTGCAAAACTACGCCCTCGCCAAGACCATCGACGAAGGGCCGCGACGATGAGCGTCGACCTCCAGCGCCTCTCCCTGAGCCCGACCAAGCCCGCCTTCTTCCGCTGGCGCGAGGTCGGCGACAACGTCGTCATCACCAACTTCGAGGGGAACTTTCTCATCCTCTCGCGCGACGAATTCGAGGCCTTCGCCGAGGGCCGGATCAACGCCGGCGAGGAGCTCTACGAGCGCCTCAGCGCCGCGAACTTCCTCCGCGCGACCTACAACGTCGACCGGGCCGCGGAGAGCTACCAGCGGCGCAAGTCGTTCCTCAACAGCGGGGTCAACCTCGGGATCCTCGTCGTCACGCTGCGCTGCAACGAGAGCTGCGTCTACTGCCACGCCTCACGGGCGAACATGGACGCGGTCCACACCGACATGTCGCCAGCGGTCGCCGAAAAGGCGGTCGACCTCTTCCTCGCGAGCACCAGCCACTTTGTCACCCTCGAGTTCCAGGGCGGCGAGCCGCTGGTCAACTTCCCGGTGATCAAGCACATCATCGAGTACGCCCTGGAGCAGAACAAGACCGCCGGCAAGCGCCTCGAGTTCACGATGGTCTCGAACCTGGCGCTGATGGACGACGAGAAGCTCGCCTATCTCCTGGACAAGAAGGTCCAGATCTGCACGAGCATCGACGGCCCGGAGAAGCTCCACAACGCCCAGCGCAAGCTGGCGACGATGGACTCCCACCAAAAGGCGGTCCACTGGATCCGGCGGATCAACGAGGAGTATGAGGCCGCCGGGCTCGACCCGACGCTCTACCACGTAGAGGCCCTGCTGACGACGACGCGGGCGACCCTGCCGCTGTGGAAGGAGGTCGTCGACGCCTACACGAAGCTCGGCTGCCGGGCGCTCTTCCTCCGCCCCCTCGACCCCTTCGGCTTCGCCGAGCGGACCCGCAAGCGGGTCGAGTACGACCGCGAGGACTATCTCGACTACTACCGTCGCGCGGTCGACTACATGATCGAGCTCAACAAGCAGGGCGTCGAGATCCTCGAGCGCTTCGCCGCGATCTTCCTGACCAAGATCCTCCGCGGCGAGGACCCGAACTTCCTCGACGTCCGCGCCCCCGCCGGCACCGGCATCGGCCAGCTCGCGGTCAACTACGACGGGGCGGTCTTCACCTGCGACGAGGGCCGGATGCTCCACGAGATGGGCGATGACACCTTCCTCATCGGCCATGTCGACACCCACCGCTATCGCCAGCTCGTCGGTCACGAGACGGTCCACACCGCGGTGATCGCCTCGAACCTCGACGGCCAGCCCGACTGCACCAACTGCGCCTACAGCCCCTACTGCGGGACGATCCCGGCGACCAACCACAAGTCCTCGGGGAGCGTCTTCGGGCGGATGCGCGAGAGCAACGTCTGCGCCGTCCACAAGGGGATCCAAGACTACCTCTTCCAGAAGCTGGCGACCGCCGACGCCGAGACCCGAGAGATCCTCGAGCGCTGGACCACGGCCCGACCGCGCGAGCACTTCGTCCAGGTCGCCGAGGGGGTCGAGGCCGCCGAGCCGACGCCCTGACCCGTGAGGTCGACCATACTCCCCCCTAGGAGACACCAGCGTAGGTCCGGTGCTCGACTCCATGCGATGTGAGCAGGTCTCGGGCGTCAGCACGACCGAGGATGAGGATCGCCCCCCCGTGGCCCACGGAGCCCAGCGACCGATGCGGGTGTCCAGCGAGATCTCCTGGCAGACCCGCCGCCTCCGCGGCCTGCCAGCCCTAGGAGGCCGAGCCTCGGCCGCGGCGATCCGCGGCCCGCGGCAGGTCCATCCAGCGTGCGAGAGCGGCGGTGGTGATCGGGTCCTCGCCGCGGAGGAAGCGGCCCAGGTCGTCGATGCTGTCGTCGCCCCAGAAGAGCTCACCGTCGACGATCATCGTCGGCACCCCGAAGACCCCGGCGCGCAGCGCTGCCTCGCTCGAGCTGCGCAGGCGCGCCTTCGCCTCAGACGTCGACGCGGCGGCGACGAGACCTGCTCCGTCGAGCCCGGCGCGCGTCAGGACTCGGGTGATCGTCGCCGGATCGCCGATCCCAGGGCCTCCGCCCCAGGTCGCGTCGAAGAGGGCGCTGATCACCTTTGCCTGAAGCTCCGCCCCGAGCGATGGGTCCCCCGCGATCCGCAGGGCCAGGAGCGGGTTGAAGGGGTGGGCCGGCGGCGGCTCGATGTGCAAGCCACGCTCGTGCGCCCGCCGCAACACCTGCTTGAAGATGTAGACCCGCTTGGGCGCGATCTCAGCGGGACCGAGGTGACCAAAATGGCCGAGGAGCGCCGCGAAGAGCACGGGGATCGGCCGAAGCGTTCGGCCATGGGCCTCGGCCAGCGCCGGCATCCGCTGCCACGCGAGATAGGCGAAGGGCGAGATGAAGTCGAGATAGAGATCGATGGCGCCGCCACCCTCGCCCTGGCTGCTCACCTGCTCCTGCATGCGGTCGACAATACCAAGCGCCGCGCTGCCGCCAAGCTCTCTTCCTCCCCCTTCCACCCCTTCCTTCCCCGGCCTCTTCCGGCTTCTTCGCCTAGCCAGCGACCGAGTCGCAGCCCCGACACTGAGCGCCCTGTTCGCGCGGGTCTTCCCTCCAATCGTTCTGCTAGAGTGTCAGCGTGCGCCGATTCGCCGCAATCCTCGCCACCCTCACGCTCGGCGCGCTGCAACTGACCTGCGGCGGTGGGCTCATCGAGGCCGAGGTCCATGACGTCTGCGTCGAAGATCCCGACCTATGCCCCCCCTGCACCGCCGACAGCGAGTGTGTGTTTCAGGGCAACTCCTGCACCGACTACGTCGCCTGCGCCCACCCGGACGCGGACTTGGCCTTCGTCCAGATCGGCTGCTCCGAGGCGCTCGAGCGGCGCTGGCCTGAGAACGAAGCCTGCGCGTGCGTCGACCAGGTCTGCCAGAGCGGCCTCGACGAGAGCCTCTAGGAGCCCGCTCGCGATCGGAGGCGAAGGCCCCGCTCGCGAGGAGAGAAGAGCTAGCTCGCGACCGACGCCTCCGCCGCGCGGACCACCGCCGCGGCGAAGTCCAGGCCCGAGAGGCTACCGCAGATCGTCCCGCCGGAGACAGCGAGGACCCTACGGGCGCGGGTCGCCAAGGCGAAGCGCGCGGCTCGATCGACCGGCGTCCCCGCGTCGAGGCAGATCGCTGAATAGCCGACGATCGCCCCCGCGGGGGTGTCCTTCGCCAGCTCGCGAGCGGCGAGGGCCTCCTGCTGGGTGACGATGCCGACGAGCTGCTGCCCGTCGAGAACGACGACGCAGGCGCCGCTCGCCCCCTGGACCAGGTTGATCGCGGAGCTCGCAGGATCCGTCCGCTGAAGGAGCGGGACGTCGCGGACCATCACGTCGAAGAGCGGCAAACTGACCCCTGAGATAGCCAGAGCCCGCATGAGGTCGCGGGTGCTAAAGACACCGACAGGCTTGCCGCCTTCGATCACGTAGAGCCGCTGCACCTGATTCTTTAGGAGAATATGGGCTGCCTCCGTCAGCGACGTCTCGCCGTCGGCGTCGATGACCTTGGTCCGGATCAGATCGCCAGCGCACATCGACGGCATCTTCAGGAGGCCGAGGCTCGGCGTCCACGGGGTGAAGGTCCGGCCGATCTGGAGCATGTCCGAATAGGAGAGAACGCCGACCGCCTGTCCCTCGCGACCGACGACCGCCACCGAGGAGACACGGTACTCGCGGAGCGTCGTCAACACGTCGTCCAGCGATGCGTCAGCGGTCACGACCGTGACCGGCGAGCTCATATACTCACGGAGCGGACTGTCGAAGATCATCGGCGAAACGCTATCACAGGCCGACGAGCGATCCCTCGCCGGAGAAGCACGCCCCTGTGCGCACAGCGACGGTCCTGAAAGGAAGAGAGACCGGCGCGCGAAGGGGCACGCGCTGTGCGCGGCAGAATTTGCTGTCCGCCCCGGGGCGATCCCGCCGCTCCTCGTCTTGACATCTTTGCCCCCAATCGCTGGTCCTGACGAGCGCCAAGAGCCCTCTTGAGCGAGCTCTCGCAGCCCCCCCGAGGCAGTCTCTCGCCTCGCAGCCGGCGGCAGAATTCCCGCGCGCTCTCCGGCCCCGTCGACCCGCTCAGATCCGCCACAATCAATGGAAAGGGGCGATGCAGCGGCATCCTGTCGAGCCGCCCGGGTCGACATTTTCTCGGCGCGAGAGCGCTTCACGGGGGCAACTGGACGAGCGAGTACAAGCTGGCCTGCTGCGACGACGCACTCTCGCGAGAGCCATCGAGGGGGCTCGGGCGACAAGCGGCCCGACACGTGCAGCCCCGTGCGCAGCCCCGTGTGCAGCCCCCGGTGCCGACACCTCGACTCGTCTCGTCGGCGAGACCGAGACCGGCCCCGCTCTCGCAGGCGCAGCTCTCCGAGCCGTCGAAGGCGACGGCGGACGATACCTGCTAGGGTGCGGCCCGCAGGAGCCGCCAGGTGAGCAAGAACGCGAGGAGCAAGTTCGCAAGCGGAGCCGAACGGAGCCGAGGACGCGAGGGACCCGCGACCGCGACCGCGACCGCGACCGCGACCGCGATCTCGACGCAGCTCCTACAGCTCGGGGTTGGCTTGCTCTTCGCCCTCGCCTGGACGCCCACCCAAGCCGCTGCTGCGGTCTCCGCTCCGGCGCCGCGCTTCTTGCCGGTCGGACCTGACGAGCCGGTCGGACCGGTCGAGGACGGGGAGCACGACGCCGGTGACACGCCGAGCGACGCGTCCGCCGACACGACCTCCGACACGACCTCCGACACGCCGAGCGACGTGTCCGCCGCCGCGAGCGAGGCTCCGAACGCTCCGACCAACGAGGCCGCGCCCGCTCCTGAGGATCGATACCCCCTCGACAGCCTAGACGTCCTCGAGGCGCCGGCGGCCACCCCCCCGGCGAAGCCCGCGACGACCCCAGCGAGCGAGGCTCCTCCTGGACGGCCCCCCCGCTCCGACCCGAGCAAGGTCACGGTCGTCGACATGACCAAGCCTCGGGAGGTCCCTACGCGCCCCACGGCCCCCACACTGACCCTGACCCCGAGCGTCGAGTTCAACCTCCGCAGCCAGGGCCGCTACAACGCGAGCTTTGATCCAGAGCCCGGCGACCGCAGCCTCGACATCTTCCAACGCTCCCGCCTCGGCCTCGACGCCGCCTACGGCGATCACGTCGGCGTGTTCATCCAGGCCCAGGACGTCCGAAGCTGGGGCTTTGAGAGGTCGACGATCGCCAACATGGCGAACACCGACCTCCACCAGGGCTTTCTCTATCTCCAGGGCTCGAAGGGCGGCGCTTCCGGGATGATCAAGATCGGTCGGCAGGAGCTGATCGTCGGCTCAGGGCGGCTGATCGCCAACCGAAATTGGGTCCCCGTCGCCCAGAGCTTCGACGCCCTCCGCCTCATGGGCACGGTCGGGCGCTGGTCCGCCGACGCCGGCCTGATGCTCCTCCGAGGACCCGGCGCCTTCACGATCGCCCACCCCAGCGGCGACCCGACCCTCGCCGAGACGGTCCAGAGCTCTGGCACCTTGAGCGGCTACCTCCAGCTCAAGCTCGACCTAGGCCCGAGCGTCGCGATCGAAGCCCTCGGCATCGGCCTCCGCGAGCGCCCCTCGCCCGCCGCCCCGACCGCGAGCCGCGATCTCGTCAACGGTGGTCTCCGGGTCTACGGTGAGCCCGTGCGCGGCCTCTCCTATGATCTCGAGGGGTACGCCCAGGGCGGCCGCAACCTCGGCCTCGCCCATCGGGCCTTCGCCGCCTTCGCGACGCTCCGCTACGCGCTCGACGTCCGAGCTCGGCCGACCTTCACGCTCCGCTACAACTACGCCAGCGGAGAGAGCTGCGAAGAGGGGCCCGAGGTCGGCTGCGGCAACCAACAGAGCCGAGAGTTCTACCGGTTCTACGGCGCCCGCCACCCCTTCTACGGGCTCCTCGATCGGATCGCTCACTCCAACCTGCGCAACCTCGAGGTCGGCGGATCCATCCGCGGGTGGACCCACTACGTCAACAGCGAGACCACCTTCGACCGCCTGATGGCGTCGCTCAGCTACAACTTCATCCAGCTCGACAAGCCGACCGGCGCCTGGAAGAGCGCCCCCGATCCGCTGATCGGCGCCGGCTGGGATCCGACCAACACGAGCCGCAACCTCGGCCACGAGCTCGACCTTGTCCTCACCTACAAGCCGATCGAAAAGCTCACCGTCCAGCCGGGCTACGGGCTCTTCATCCCGCTCGAGGCGGCTCAGCGGATCGCAGGACCCGCGACCCAGCACCTCGCCTACCTGATGCTCGTCGCGATCTTCTGAGCTTCTGGGCTTCCGGCGAAGCACGTCACCACCGCGCCGGAGCCCAGCGCCCGCGCTTGGCCCCGAACCGCGCGCTCAGCTCTTCTTTTCCCGAGGCACCTAGGTACCTAGGTCGAGAGCGCGTTGTTCCGCGCCGGAGACCGCCGCGCCAGGGGCACCTCCCACTGCGAGCGGAGAGCGGCGAAGATCCGGGCGCTGGGCTCCGGCGCGATGGCGCCGGGCTTCAGCACACCGAGGCGCTCGAGCGCCTCACGACCGGCGCGGATCCTCCGGCGAGAGCTCGGGATGATCGTCGCTGGGGCCCAGACCGCGCGGAAGTGCGGCGCTTCGTTGGCCGTGGTCGCGAGGATCGCATACGAGGCGTCGCGCTCCGGCTCTCCGAGCTCAGGGATGTACTTGTGGGTCTCACGGACGAGCGACACCTCGTCCGTGTTCGCCTCGAGGTGGGGGCCTCCGTCGAAGGGATCGATCCGCCCCGAGTACTTGAAGCCGATCCGCTCGAGCAGGCGCTGGGCGCCGATGGTGTTCGGGCCGACCTTGCCGATGATCTCGCGGACTCCCTCCGGAAGCAGGCTCGCGTGAACCGGCGACGACGGGAAGAGCCGCCAAATGAAGTCCTTCGAGGTCCGGCTGAGGGTGTCGGCCTCTTCGTAGGTGAGCCCGGTGAAGACGCTGCCGAGCGCGTCCCAGAGCGGCGAGCGGGTCGCCCCGCTCGGCCCCTTGTAGAGCGGCGGCAGGAGCTCGGCGAGCAGACGCTCGCGAAACCATCCGCGGTAGCCGGCGACGAAGACGAAGCGTCCGAGGGAGAGCAGGCGCCCGAGCTTGTCGGGATGACCGCGGAGCTCCGGGCTTAGGACCAGGCCGCCGAGCTCGCTCGGACCGTCGTAGGTCTGGCCCAAGTGGAGCATCGTGTGCAGCATGTGCACCTCGTGATGGTCCCCGCTCGGACCGACGAGATCAGCGTAGCGCTCCTCTGTGATCACCCGAAAGAAGACGTGCGGCTCGTCGAAGTCGCCGTGCTGGGCGTGGATCATCGACGTGCCGACGGCGCGCCCGTCGGGGCCCTCGAGAACGAAGAGGAAGCGGCGCCCCGGGTCAAAGTCCGGCGTCCCGCGAAAGGAGGCGATCGACCGCTTCAGCAGCTGCGAGATGAAGGAGCGCTCGGGCGGCAGGTTGAGGGTGTTGAGGTGGCGCGCGAGGTCGAAGATCGAGTCTTCGTCGCTGGGCATGGCTTCGCGGAACAGAAACATGTGCGACCTCTCGGGACCGTCCCCGGGTTGGCTAGCATGCCACTCTTCGACATGCGACCGCTGCCCTCAGAGGGGGACGAAGAGCGTTGTCCGGACGGATTCGCTGGAGACGTGGGGTTTCGCTCAGAGAGTGCGGAAGCCGCGACATCGCGGGGGCCGTAAGCGAGCTGCGGGCGGTCCGAGGTGGCGCACGACGACGACGACGACGAAGAGCGAAGTCCGAAGTCCG
>Ga0316189_10000405_pt1 | contig 42720 bp, 33 predicted proteins | sample LowCovwburrow_MG_FD_204930 | JGI IMG/M metagenome (GOLD analysis project Ga0316189, IMG submission 204930) | Coastal sediment microbial communities from Maine, United States - Lowes Cove worm burrow | ecosystem: Environmental > Aquatic > Marine > Coastal > Sediment | place: USA: Maine... | reverse complement strand
AGAGGTAGTGGAACTTTAGTAACGCTAAATACTAAAGACGGAAACGATGTTCGCATTTTAGATACACAATCGGCACAGTACTTTTCTTTTAGTAAGAGTGTTTTATCGCGACAATCATATCCTGGTTCTATTATGGGAAGTATGGCTTTATTGCGTCAAATGTATTACGATGCTGATTGGTACGCTAAAGGCTATAGCAAAACAAAAGATTTATCATTAGAAGCTTTAAACAGCAACAAAAATCTAGTTCAAATATTTGGAGCTGGTAGCAGAGCCAATGGTTTGCGAGCAGATAAAGTTGGTGACCTTTTTAATATACAATACGTTATCCTTGGAGGTGGCGATGAATACGAACGTATTGCGGATGTGAAAGCGACAAACGCTACGTACATTATTCCTGTAAACTTTCAAGACGCCTACGATGTAGAGAATGCGTTTTTAAGCGAATTCTTATCGTTGAGTGATATGAAGGCTTGGAATCAAGAACCTACAAATCCTAAAATTCTTGCAGAAAATGGTGTGAAGTTTGCATTTACAACCCATGATTTAAAATCACCAAAAACGTTTATGTCAAATGTGATGAAAGCGATTGACTACGGACTTTCTAAAGAAAAAGCCTTGGAAGCTTTAACCAGTGTTCCTGCACAACTCTTAGGGAAATCCTCAGAAATTGGTTCACTTCAAAAGGGGACTTATGCTAATTTCTTGATTGCTTCTGGAGATATCTTTGATAAGAAAACAACCCTTTATGAAAATTGGGTTCAAGGACAAAAAACGGTTCTTGAAGATATGACATCTCAAGATATTCGTGGTGATTATGAATTCCGTTTAGCCGGTGAAGACTATAAAATGTCACTAAAGGGAGAATTGAGTAAACTGAAATCTGAAATCACAAGTGAGGGTAAAACCAGAGGTTCTAAAATAGCTTATGCTGATGAGTGGGTGCAGATTTCAATGACAACAAAAGATTCTACCAAACAAGAATTTATCAGACTGGTTGCGAATGTTTCCAACGAAAATTCCCTAAACGGAAAAGCTGTTTTTCCTGATGGTAATGGCATGAGTTTTTATGCTAAAAAAATAGAAAAAACTGAAACGTCTTCCGAAACATCAGAAGACAAAAAGAAAGATAGTATTACAGATTCTAAAGTTAAAGAAACTGTCGCTATCACCTACCCTAATATGGCTTATGGTTTTACAGAATTACCAAAAGCTGAAACTTTACTATTTAAAAATGCAACGGTTTGGACCAACGAAAAGGATGGTGTTTTAAAAAATACAGATCTTCTTATAAAAAATGGAAAAATTGCTAACATTGGTCAAAACTTATCGGATTCAAATGCTAAGATTATTGATGCTACAGGAAAGCATGTAACCGCTGGAGTTATTGATGAGCATTCACATATTGCTGCGTCTTCAATTAATGAAGGTGGTCATAATTCGTCTGCTGAAGTCACTATTGAAGATGTGATTGATGATGAAGATATTGATATTTACAGAAATCTTGCAGGAGGTGTCACTAGCATTCAAATTTTACATGGTTCGGCAAACCCTATTGGAGGACGTTCGGCTATTATTAAATTAAAATGGGGAGAATCTGCTGAAAATTTGATTTATAAAGAGAGTCCGAAATTTATAAAATTTGCGTTAGGTGAAAATGTCAAACAATCTAATTGGAATAGTTTTGCGAGATTCCCTCAAACGAGAATGGGTGTTGAGCAATTATATGTCGATTACTTTACACGTGCAAAAGCTTATGACGCTGCAAAGAAAAGCGGACAAACCTATCGTAAGGATATTGAAATGGAAGTCCTTGCTGAAATATTAAATAAAGAACGATTTATTTCATGTCACTCGTATGTACAAAGTGAAATAAATATGTTGATGAAAGTTGCCGAACAATTTGATTTCAATATCAATACATTCACACATATTTTAGAAGGTTATAAAGTTGCCGATAAAATGAAAGCACATGGTGTAGGTGGTTCAACTTTTAGTGATTGGTGGGCATACAAGTATGAAGTTAATGATGCGATACCTTATAATGCTGCGATTATGCATAATGCTGGTGTTGTCGTTGCGATTAACAGTGATGATGGCGAAATGGCTCGTCGACTTAATCAAGAGGCTGCAAAATCGGTTAAATATGGAGGTATCAGTGAAGTTGATGCTTGGAAATTTGTCACTCTAAATCCCGCAAAATTATTACATATTGATGATCGTGTTGGAAGTCTGAAAGTTGGAAAAGATGCAGATGTGGTTTTATGGACAGACCACCCGATGTCCATTTATGCAAAAGCTGAAAAAACAATTATTGAAGGTGTCACTTATTTTGATTTAGATCGTGATAAACAATTACGTGCGCAAATGAAAAAGGAGAAAAGCGAACTCATTAATCAAATGATGCAAGCCAAAAACAAAGGTTTAAAAACGCAACCTATTAAGACGACTGAGAAAGACCAAATGCACTGTGATTATTTAGACCATGAACAACACTAAACTGATGAAAATGAATTATAAAAATATAAAATTACTAGTTGTTGCCGTTTTGACTTTCTCATTAAGTTATGCGCAACAAACACCAGCTTCAAAACAAAGTAAGGTAATTGCTATTACTGGAGCAACGGCACATCTCGGAAATGGGACTGTGATTAACAATAGTTTAGTTGTTTTTGAAAATGGTAAACTCACAACTGTTGTTGACATGACCAGTGTTAAGATGGATATGCAAGGCATGGAAATCATTGACGGAAGCGGAAAACACGTATATCCTGGATTTATTGTACCAAATTCTACTTTAGGATTAGTGGAAATTGATGCTGTAAGAGCAACAGATGATGATTCAGAATTAGGAACTTGGAATCCACATATTAGAAGTTTAATTGCCTATAATGCCGAATCTAAAGTTGTTGAGTCTATGAGACCTAACGGCGTTTTACTAGGTCAAATTACACCACGTGGTGGACGTATATCTGGGACCTCATCAATCGTTCAGTTTGATGCTTGGAACTGGGAAGATGCTGTTATAAAAGAAGATGATGGCATACATATGAATTGGCCAAATAGTTTTTCTCGAGGTCGCTGGTGGCTTGGTGAAGATCCTGCGATGAAAATCAATAAAAACTATGACAATCAGGTAACCGAAATAGCTGACTATTTTAATAATACAAAATCGTATATGTCTGGAGCTAAAACTCCAAAACATTTACCTTTTGAAGCAACTAATGGATTATTTGATGGTAGCAAAACACTGTACATTCATGTGGATAATGAAAAAGAAATTACTGATGCTATCAATCTTTGTAAAGCGCATTCAGTAAAAAATGTAGTTATCGTTGGAGGTAATGAAGCGCATAAAGTGGCAGAATTACTTAAAAGAAATAAGATTCCTGTCTTATTACAACGGGTGCACTCAAGACCATCTCAAACTGATGATGATTATGATATGCCCTTTAAATTGGCAAAACTATTAACGGATAAAGGTGTCGTTGTCGCATTACAAGTTAGCGGACAAATGGAACGTATGAATTCTAGAAACCTTCCGTTTTATGCGGGAACAACGGTTGCTCACGGTTTGACAAAAGAACAAGCTTTACAACTCATCACTCAAAATCCTGCAAAGATTCTAGGTATTGATAAAGATTACGGAACTTTAGAAATTGGAAAAAGTGCCACACTATTTATTAGTGAAGGTGATGCCTTAGATATGCGAACCAATATCTTAACCCATGCGTTTATTGATGGTCGACAAGTAAGTCTAGAAACGCATCAAACAAAATTATGGAAACGTTATTCTAAGAAACTAGAAAATCAGGAATAAACGAAACTAGTTCAGTGATGTTTTATGAATTATTAAAACTAAAAAGACCTTTCAAAACATATGTTTTGAAAGGTCTTTTTTATTGAATGATGTCTAGTAATTATTCCATAGTCTTCGCTCCTTCTGGTATGTCAAAAAGCGTTGCGTTTGGCTCATTAGGGCTAACTACAACATCTGTAAATTCCATAGTGTTACGTTTCTTAACCGGTAGATTATTTTCGTAAGTATACCAATCCATACTTTTTGGTAATACTAAACCATTTACTGTTTGCCAGTTATTATATCGTATAAAGTGAAAGTCTTTACTTTTTTCGTCTTTTCCGAAGGTTACTGTATAGCCTAACCATGCCATTTGAGAAGTTTCAGCATCATAATAAATTATGTATTGATCATCTGGTGAAGCGCCTACTCCTGCTTCATAAGAAATTAAAACTCCAGGATAACTCTTACCCTCAAATTCTAGGGGTTTGGTATCTTCATAAATAATTCCGTCGTCACCAACGATAAAAGGCATCGTATAAAAATACATCATCAAACCTTTATAAAACTTCGCATTCCCTTTGTATTCCTTACCGTCTTTCTCATTTAACCACAGGGTGTTACCATCAGAACCCAAGGTGTAATTTGGTGTATCTATAAGTTCATCTCTAGTTCTTAAATTTGTAGTCGTCACCTCTTTACCATCTGGCTTTTCAATAGTAAAGGATAAAGTTTTCATGTTGTTCCAGGAGTCAATTCCACCATGAGCATCAAATACTTTAGTAATATTTTCGGGATATGTACTTGTGGTTATATCTAATTCTTCTTCGTAATAATCAATAGTTTCAATCGTTTCAGGAGTTTTGTTGTCTTTACAAGATGCAAAAATAACAAGTGCTATTAATACTAAACTTTTTAGTTTCATGTGTTAGTGTTTTTTGATTTCGTACTTAGACGAAGTTAAAAAGAATAGTTTACAAAAAAGCCTCAGAAAATTCTGAGGCTAATTCTACTAAATATTTCGATTTGGACTATTCAATAATTAGTTTCTTTACTACATTTTTAGTGTCTGAATTCACTTTCACAAAGTACATTCCGCTCTGTAAACCTGAAACATCGATATCAATACTATTTTCATTAGAAATTTTAGTTTCTAAAACTTGTTTCCCTTGAAGATCAATGATATTAATCGTTGTATTTCCGAAGGTATTAGAATTCAAATTAATATTGACAAGGTGCTTGGCAGGATTAGGAAACATATTAAATGTTGTGAAATTGGTCTCTGATACTGATAAGGTTTCTTCAACAAACTCTGTATCGAATCTATTGGTGATTACTGGAGCGTTAAAGTCGAAATAGATCGCCGCTGTATTCGGTATGATATCTCCAATAGCATAACCTGCTTTTGGTTTTATTCTGAAATAAACATAACCTTGACTCCCTTCGGCATCATCTTGTTCTGCTGGTAAATTGATATCATTAAAAAACCACTCTAGGTTATTGTCAATTCGTGTCACTACATTATCATGACTTGAGCGCAACATTTGGAATGTTGTTTCATCAAGTTGATTATCTAAAGTATCATCAATTTTTACAAATGTTGCTTGAAAAGTTCCTAAGTTTTGGAAACGGATTGTGTAATACAACCACTCATCTGAGATTACAAAATTATCATATAAAATTCGTGGCCCATGAGCTTCCATTTTATCATTTGGGTCCCAAGACGCCACAACTAATTCTGATAAGGTTGAATAGTTATTGACTTCAACCAAATCATTACTTGAAGTAACGTATGTTGCCGAATTAGTAACGATATCACCCAGCTCTACTGAGGTTGGGCACGATAATGAAATTTCTATGGCCTCAAAATCTCCAGGTTGAAGATTTACAAAATCAACGGTAAACCCATTGGCAGTTGTTGTTATAGCATAGTTAGGGTTGACATTAGTAATACCATTAAATACTAATAAGGGATCAGCTACAAATTCTACAGTTCCTGATGCTATCGTTGTAAATCCTAAGTTTTCAAGAATTAAATAGTTTTCATGAGTAAAGCCTGGTCTTGGAGGTGTCCAAGTGTTGATGAGGTACACCGCTAAATCTTCACAACTTTGTTCTTCAACAACAGGAAATTGAACCGTTACAGTATTTCCAGTAGCTACAGAAATATCATTAAATACAGGTATTGTCACCTCATAACAACCTGCTGATTCTTCATAGGTATTTAAAGTTATGTCATACGTATCTGTTTCATTTGCACTTATAATTTGGAAACTTCCAGTTGATGAATTTACAGTATTGATAATCCCGTCGTTGTTCATTTCATAGGTAAAATATCCATTATAAAAACTAAACTCATTAGCATCAAAAACACTATTTGTATTAGCATCCACAAAAGCATTCACTTGAATAAACCCTACGGAAGAGGCACAGAATACATCAAAATCAAAATCTGCTGTTGTATTACCATTTACGCAACTAATAGAACCATCAGAATCAAAAAGCACAGAAATACGGGATCCTGAAGACGTATAGCTCAATCCTGAAAAATCACCATCATTACCATAAGGAAGCGTAGGATTCAAAATCGAACCGTCAGAATCAATAATTTCAATGGTATCGAAATTAACTTCTGTTTCTCCCGTGTTGAATACTAAAGTAAGTGGTAAACCATCACTACTTTCAAAAGCAAATTCACTGTTATCATTATTGGTGTAACAATATGTTGTATTTACTGCACCATCTTCACAAATTACAATTTGATTTGGATTTGCTCGTGTTGTAAAACTTTCCTCTGTACAATCTTCTGCATCTCCATTATCATTATACGCTGTTATGGTTATATAATACGTCACCTCATAATCTAAAGTTTCTAAATCATAGGTTAATACATTACCAACATCTAGACCATCTAAAACCTCTGTTCCTCCAGAGGTTATTCCTAAGGATAATTTATACCCATTGACTAAACCAGATGACGCTGTCCACGCAACATTTGTGTTTTCATTGACATCAATCGCTCCATCCGTTGGTATTAATAAAATAGAACTACATACAGGTATTGCCGTATCATCAAAACAACTTACAGTATAATCTAAAGGAATATAATTTTCTGTTGTACAACTAAATATTTCATCAGAATCTACATAAACAGTAATAGAATTTCCAGATGAAATAAAAGATAATCCAGTTAAATCTCCATTGTTTCCGTAGGTGGTTGCTTCTGGATTTAAATTTGTAATCCCATCAGAATCTAACACTACGAGTTCATCCCAATCTACTTCAACTTGACCTGCATTAAAAACAACCTGTAATCGAGAATCATCAGCGCTTTCATAAACATAAGCCGTAGCATCATTAATATCATAACAATAACTAGTGTTAACTGGATTTTCCAAGCAATCAACTATAATGGGACAACCAGGTAATGTAATGATTTCGAACTCAACGATGTTGAAACACGCGTCTCCAATATTTTGAACTCTTACAAATACGGCATTGAGATCTTCCGCAGGAACATATGCGCTCGCGTTTGTAATAGAATTTATATTTAAAAGTACATCATCATAAATATTAAAAAAGCTTATGATAAAATCCTCAGCATTTTGTCCTTGCAAGACTTCAGGGATTACAGAGGTTAAATCGTATGTTGCATTAGGGTCACAGCTCGTTAAATCTGCAGGATTTGTAATTGCTGGTAGATCTCCTTCCGATACATCAACAGTTCCTGTACCAGAACACCCTGAATTCAAATCAGTAACTGTTACCGTATAAGTCCCTGGGTCAGCTGCAAAAATTTCTGGACTAGTTTCACCTGTATTCCATAGGTATGAATAATTATTATTGTTACCATTTCCTGATATCGTTGGAAACAATAAAACTTCTTGACCGTTACAGATGGTATAAGTATCATTAAAACTGACCTGCGGATTTAAACTGAAATTGACAAATATTTGAACGATGATTGAGTTACCCGTTTGATTATCTTCTATAAGTACATATACTATTGAAGAATTACCACTCACCTCGTAAACTTCAGGATTTGTAATAGGATTGATTTGATTATCAGCATCTTCTTGAGAGAAATAATATGAGAAGGTAAAATCTGAAGTATTTTGTCCATTAACCATATTAGTTTCCTGAGACGTTAAATCATAATCTACAGGTATATTTGGATCTTCAGCACATACAACAACTGCCAAAGAAGAGGCTGAAACACAATTAATATCAACAATTAAATCTAAAGTTGTAGTTGTAGCACAATCACTAATAATACTACTCACTCTTACAAAAACAGTTTGGCTAAATATAACGATGTTATTATATGGAGATATTAAAGCATTAATATCATTTTCAGCATCTACTAACGTTTCATGATACGTAACAATAAGTGTTGGATTTTGATTACCACCAAGAATTTCAGCAGTTTTACTATCTAAATCAAATTGGTAGAATCCATCATTATCATCATCACAACCTACTAAAGGTGTTGGCGTATTTATATCAATACTTTCTGAAACATTCAAATATAAAATCGCATTGTCTCCAACATAAAAACAACCCGTAGTCACATCATCAATTCTTACAAATATGTTTTGAAAAAAGGGTGTTGTATTTGTATAAAACGAAGGGTTTGAAATTGGATTCGTACCAGAAAGTGCATCTTGAAACACTTCAAAATACGACACGGCTAAATTAGCGTTACCTTGAACAAATTGATCGTCAAATATGGTCAAATCAAATGTCCCAAAACCGTTACCTTCATCACAAACTATCACATCTTGCGCAAACGTATTTATAGGAAGCGAATTTACTATTAATTCAAAAGAACGCAGCTCTAAATTACCCGTAGAGTTTTCAAAAACAGCTACATATATCGTTTGTGGATTTGTCACATTTGTATAAGGCGAAGGTACAGGATTCAACTGTTGATCTGCATCTGCTTGAGTTACATGATAAGTAACTGTGTAGTTATTTGGACTCAATTCACCTAAAATATCAGGCGTTTGAGAACTTAAATTAAAAGCTTCAATACCATCGTTATTATCATCACAAAGTATCATATCGACTGGGTCATTGATCGTTTGAGAAAATGCGAGCACACTGAAGAAAAGGGCAAAAAACGGAACTAGTAATTTTACTTTCATAGAATAGATTTTTGATTAGTCTAGCTATCAAATGGTTGATAACAATAATATAACAAGTGTATGTAGGATTTTACTACCTTTTATTTTAAATGAAGTAAATTCTATAATGCAAATGACCTTGCCATTGCCTTATAAAACTGTAAATTTGTGGTGATTCAAATATATTGAATAAATATCAAAATGCAGTATAAAGAGATTACAAGCACACAAAATCAATTGATAAAGCAAATTCTTGTTTTAAAGGAAAAATCTCGTGAGCGAAAAAAAAGCGGTCGTTTTGTTATTGAAGGTCAGAGAGAATTAATGCTAGCTTCAAAAGCAAATTATCAAATACAGACGGTATTATTTTATCCTGAATTGATTTCAGAACGTGATTTAGATGAACTTATTCCTTCGGAAATCGAACGCATAATAATTTCAAAAGACGTCTTTCAAAAGTTGGCACATCGTCATACAACCGAAGGTGTTATTGCTATTGCTGAAACTAAAGAGCATGGTTTGAAAGCTTTAAAATTTCCGAAAAATAATCCCTTAATTCTCATTGCTGAAGCACCTGAAAAACCAGGGAATATTGGAGCAATCCTTCGTACTGCTGATGCTGCAAATATTGATGCGGTAATTATTGCAAACCCTAAAGGTGACCTTTATAATCCAAATATCATAAGATCTAGTGTTGGTTGCGTATTTACCAATCAAATTGCTGTTGGTGACACTTCAGAGATTATAACATTTTTAAAGCAACATAATATTGCAATTTACTGTGCAGCGTTGCAGGCCAGCGTAGGGTATCATACTCAAGATTTTACTTCTGCAACTGCCATTGTTGTTGGTACTGAAGCTACCGGATTAAGTGATGATTGGATTAATAATTCTACACAAAACATCATTATCCCGATGCAAGGCGAAATTGATAGTATGAATGTATCTGTAGCTGCAGGAATTCTTGTTTTTGAAGCGAAACGGCAGCGAAACTTTAAGTAGATTCTTTAATATGTAATGGTTTCTATTAAAGTACTTCGACTACGCTCAGTGTGACAAATTGCTATTATATTTGTACTTCAAAAAAAATAAATGACTTCAACAACCCTATTCTACATTATTATCGCAATTATAACATTCAATTTCATTATTGATAAAGTATTAGAGTATTTAAATGCGAAACATTATGATGACGCTATACCTGCCGAATTGCATGATGTTTATGATGAAACCGAATACAAGACATCACAAGCCTATAAAAAAACCAATTATAAATTCGGAATTTGGAGTTCGCTCTTTTCAATAGCGCTTACTTTAGGGTTTTTGTTTTTTGACGGATTTGAATATGTAGACACTATCGCAAGAGCTTATTCCGATCACCCTATTGCTATTGCTTTAATTTTCTTCGGAATTATTATGTTGGGAAGCGATATCATTTCAACACCATTTAGTTACTATAAAACCTTCGTGATTGAAGAACGTTTCGGATTTAATAAAACTACAAAAAAGACCTTCATTATAGATAAACTCAAAGGCTTGCTAATGACCGTCATTGTTGGAGGTGGAATTTTAGCGCTCATCATTTGGTTTTACCAACAAACTCAAGACGTATTCTGGCTTTATGCTTGGGGAATTGTAACCCTTTTTACAGTGATTATGAATATGTTTTATTCAAAACTTATCGTCCCATTATTTAATAAACAAACACCGTTAGAAGACGGTTCGCTTCGTGATAAAATATCTGAATACGCAACATCGGTAGGCTTTAACCTCGATAAGATTTTTATTATTGATGGCTCCAAACGAAGCACTAAAGCCAATGCCTATTTTTCAGGTTTTGGTTCTGAAAAACGAGTGACTCTTTATGATACGTTGGTAAAAGAATTAGACGAAGACGAAATTGTAGCAGTACTCGCTCACGAAGTTGGTCATTATAAAAAGAAGCATATTATTTTTAATTTGGTGGCTTCCATAGGTCTTACAGGATTGACACTTTATATCTTATCTGTTTTTATATCAAACCCGTTGCTGTCAAATGCTTTAGGTGTTGAAATCCCGAGCTTTCATGTGGGTTTAATTGCATTCGGACTCCTCTACTCGCCTATTTCGGAACTCACAGGTTTAGTGATGAATTATTTCTCAAGGAAATTCGAATATCAAGCTGATGATTATGCAAAAAACACATACAAACCAGAACCTTTAATTACATCACTTAAAAAGCTATCCAAGAATAGTTTGAGTAATCTTACACCTCACCCGTCTTATGTGTTGGCACATTACTCGCATCCTACGTTGTTAGAAAGGGTTAGAAACCTAAGTAGAATTTAGAGTTGATGACATTAAAACTTTTTAATACGTTGAAAGCGCATGATTTAATGACCTATTAAAAATTAGGAAGCCAATGAAGTACCTCATTAAAATCTTAAAAACTCTTTTATTTTTCACTATACTTATAACGATAGGTAGTGTTGTCTTATTTGGTCATAGTGATATACCGTTACATGAATTAAAATCAGAGTATACCAATCAAGCCTCGTCATTCATGTCTGTAAATGGAATGAGTGTTCATTTTCGTGATGAAGGCGTGCAAACTGATTCTATTCCAATCATCCTCATTCACGGTACAGCATCTAGTTTACATACTTTTGATGAATGGACCAGCAATTTAAAAACGACTCATCGAGTTATCCGTCTGGATCTTCCTGCGTTTGGACTAACAGGTCCTTTTCCAGACCGCAATTATTCAATTACGCATTACACGTCGTTCCTAAAAGATTTTTTGAAAGCTTTACAAATCAAACAATGTGTAGTAGCAGGAAATTCCTTAGGAGGTGAAATCGCTTGGAACTTTTCCTTAGAGCAACCAAATATGGTTGAAAAATTGATTTTAATTGATGCTTCTGGATATCCTAAAAATTCAAAAAGCGTTCCAATTGCTTTTAAATTAGGTCAGACTCCCGTAATCAACAAGTCACTTACTTATATCACACCTCGTTTTATGGTAAGATCCAGCATTGAAAATGTATATTATGATACTTCAAAAGTGACAGATACATTAGTGAACAGGTATTTTAAACTGACCCTAAGAAAAGGAAATCGTCAAGCTTTTGTAGATCGGCTTAACAGTATTGCAACCTCTAATTACAAGAATATTAAAAATATTACACAACCAACACTTATACTTTGGGGCGCAAATGATTTATTAATTCCAGTCGAGAATGCGTATCAGTTTCATAAGGATATACCAAATAGCAGATTAGCTGTTTTAGATAATTCAGGTCATACACCGATGGAGGAAAGTCCTATTGAAAGTTTGGAGCCTGTGCTAGATTTCTTAAAAAAGTAACTTTATTAATTTTCAAACAAAACCTAAAAAACTCGTTGCACATTACATTTGTTATTCATACTTTAGTTCTATGACAGAAGAAGCCATAGAAAAAGAAAATGCAGAGATAGCTAAAGCCTACAAAGATCTTCTTAAAGTAAGTTATCAAACACTTACAAAAGAGGACAAAAAACTCATACGTCATGCGTTTGAAGTCGCTGTTGATGCGCATAAAAATCAGCGTCGAAAATCGGGAGAAGCTTACATCTTCCATCCTATTGCTGTGGCAAAAATTGTCGCTGGCGAGATAGGATTAGATGCCACAAGTATCGCTGCTGCACTTCTTCATGATGTGGTTGAAGACTGTCCGGAATACACAAAAGATGATATCGAGCGTCTCTTTGGAGAAACCGTTGCACGAATCGTCGATGGTTTAACAAAAATCTCATCCCTAAGTAAGGATACAGATGTCTCTACACAAGCAGAGAATTTTCGCAAAATGTTGCTCACGCTCAATGATGATGTACGTGTTATAATTATCAAAATTGCCGACCGTCTTCATAATATGCAAACCATGGATGCCATGCGTCCCGACAAGCAAGAGAAAATAGCTTCGGAAACATTATACATTTATGCGCCTTTAGCTCACAGAATAGGTTTGTACAACATCAAAACCGAACTCGAAGATTTAGGATTAAAATATACAGAACCTGAAGTTTATAACGATATCCTTGAAAAAATTCAGGAAAGTAAAGCAGATCAAGACGAATATATCAATGCGTTTTCAAAAACCATTGTAGATTCTTTAGACAAGGAAGGCTTAAACTACGATATTAAAGGGCGACCAAAATCGATTTATTCCATCAGAAAAAAAATCTTGAAGCAAGGGGTAGATTTTGAAGAAGTATATGACAAATTTGCCGTTCGGATTATTTATAAATCAGATTTTAAAAACGAAAAATTTCTCGCTTGGAAAATTTATTCCATAGTCACCGACCATTTCACTCCTAACCCAACGCGATTACGAGATTGGATTTCATCTCCAAAATCTACGGGATACGAGGCATTACATATTACGGTTATGGGTCCAAAAAACCGATGGGTTGAAGTTCAGATTCGTAGTGAACGCATGAATGAAATTGCAGAAAAAGGATACGCAGCGCACTATAAATATAAAGAAGGAAATGCTGAAGATGCTCTCGATTCATGGATTAACAAATTACAAGAAGCTTTAGAAGGCAACGAGGCTAATGCCGTAGACTTTGTTGAGCAGTTTAAACTCAATCTGTATTCCAAAGAAATATTTGTATTCTCACCAAAAGGAGATTTAAAATCTTTACCCAAAGGTGCTACTCCACTTGATTTTGCCTTTAGCGTGCACACCCAAGTGGGTATGAAAACCAGAGGTGCAAAAGTCAATGGTAAACTCGTACCTCTAAGTCAAGAGCTCAATAGTGGTGATCAAGTAGAAATTTTAACCTCAGAAAATATAAAGCCAAACCGAAACTGGTTAGATTATGCTACCACATCTCGAGCGCGAAGTAAAATTAAATCCTCATTAAAAGATGAGAAAAAGGATGTTGCTCTAGATGGTAAAGAAATTTTAAGACGCAAGCTTAAGCAGCTAAAAATTGCTCTTGATGAAAAATCAATAAACGAAATGGTAACTTATTTCAAACTCAAAACGAGTTTAGATCTATTTTATCGTGTTGGTATTGGCACGATTGATAACAAAATGCTCAAGGAGTATGCGTCGTCAAGAAGCAATATGTTTATGAGTTATATCAAGAATAAAATTCGTAAGCCTTCAGTAGCACCAGATATCGACAAAGATGAAATCACTGCTAAATATGACCAACTCGTTTTTGGGAAAGAAGAAGAAAAACTAGATTACAAATTATCAACATGCTGCAACCCCATTCCTGGAGATTATGTATTTGGTTTTTTAACAATTAATGATGGCATAAAAGTTCATAAAAAAAATTGTCCAAATGCATTAAGTATGCAATCTAATTATGCCTATCGTATCATGCAAGCCAAGTGGATTGATTCCTCACAGCAAGAGTTTGCAACGCAAATCGTGCTATCAGGTATTGATAATTTAGGATTGGTAAATAATATTACGCAAGTGATTTCTGCCAATATGCATGTGAATATGAAAAGTATCAGTTTTGAGACTGATGGTGGTGTTTTTAGCGGAAAAATCAATGTCGTTGTCACTAACAATACCATCCTTAAAAAACTCATTGAAAATCTTAAAAAAATTAATGGAATACATAAGGTCACTAGAGTTTAAAATTGTGTAAATTTGTGACTTGAAATACTCAATATGAGTTTACATGAGTGAAAAAACAAAACAAACAAATCAAGACATAGTAAAAAACGTTTTTACAAAATTTCTAGAAGAAAAAGGCCACAGAAAAACACCTGAGCGCTATGCTATTCTTCAAGAAATTTATAATAGCGAAGAGCATTTTGATATAGAATCTTTATATATCAAAATGAAAAACAAAAACTATCGTGTAAGTCGTGCAACACTGTATAATACCATTGAAATTTTAATGGAATGTGCCTTAGTGAGAAAACACCAATTTGGTCAAAACCAAGCACATTACGAAAAATCATATTTTGATAAACAGCACGATCATGTCATTATGACTGATACAGGTGAAGTTATCGAATTTTGTGATCCACGAATTCAGTCCATCAAGAAAACAATTGAAGAAGTGTTCGATATTTCAATTTCAAATCACTCACTATACTTTTACGGAACAAAAAATAAACCAACTAATTAATATTTCACAATGGCAGTAGATTTACTACTTGGACTACAATGGGGAGACGAAGGCAAAGGAAAAATTGTTGATGTACTCACCTCTAAATACACGATTATCGCACGTTTTCAAGGTGGACCAAATGCTGGTCATACACTAGAATTTGATGGAATAAAACACGTTTTGAGAACCATTCCTTCAGGAATCTTTCATAAAAAATCTATTAACGTAATTGGTAATGGCGTTGTCATTGACCCTGTTGTTTTTGTGCAAGAATTAGATGGTTTAGATCAATTTAATTTAGACTATACATCCAATTTAATCATTTCTAGAAAAGCACATGTCATTCTACCAACACATCGTTTATTAGATGCAGCTTCAGAAACCTCTAAAGGAAAAGCCAAAATTGGTTCTACTCTTAAAGGGATTGGGCCAACTTACATGGATAAAACTGGACGTAATGGAATAAGAATAGGTGATTTAGAACTTCCTAACTGGAAAGAAAAATACAGAGCTTTAGCCAACAAGCATGAAGCGATGATTGGATTCTACAATGTAGATATTCAGTATGATTTAAAAGAGATGGAAACCGAATTCTTTGCAGCCGTAGAACGTTTAAAAGAATTAAAATTTATCGATAGTGAAGAGTATTTAAATCAAGCCCTAAAGAGTGGAAAATCTATTTTAGCAGAAGGTGCACAAGGGTCGTTGTTAGATATAGATTTTGGAACTTACCCGTTCGTAACCTCCTCAAACACAACAGCTTCAGGAGCTTGTACAGGTTTAGGTGTTGCACCAAATAAAATTGGTGAAGTTTTTGGGATTTTTAAAGCCTATACAACACGCGTTGGTTCAGGACCATTTCCTACTGAATTATTTGATGACACCGGAGCCGAAATGGCACGTATTGGTCGTGAATTTGGTGCTGTAACTGGACGACCACGTCGCTGTGGTTGGTTAGATTTGGTAGCACTTAAATATGCATGTCAAGTTAATGGTGTGACACAATTAAGTATGATGAAAGGTGATGTACTCTCAGGTTTTAAAACCTTAAAAGTATGTACGGCTTATAAGTATAAAGGCGAAACTATTACACACTTACCATTCAATATCGAAGAGGAAAACGTCACTCCTATCTATACAGATTTTAAAGGTTGGAAAGAAGATTTAACCAAAATGCGTAGTGTAGATCAGTTCCCAAAAGAATTAAACGAGTATATCGATTTTCTTGAAAAAGAATTAGAGATTCCGATTACGATCGTTTCTGTTGGTCCAGATCGTACTCAGACTATTAATAGATAGTTCATTAGTATTCAGTTTCTATGTTCTCCAAGTTCCTCTGTGTAAACTCCGAGAAACTCGGTAAAAATAGTACAACCTGAAAGTTCGAGTAATCACACAACAGTAAGAATTAGTGACAATCAATGAAATTCGTGTCTGTCAGTAAGGGCCTAGTCGAGAACCATCATTTTTTTTATGTAGATCAATCCTCTACTAAAAATCTGTTAACAGTTATATTTCCGAAGAGATTATAGTTATTTTTGGAGCTAAACATTACACCTTGAATCTAATTTTCAGATACATACTTATTATCGCTTGTTGTTTTTCGATAGGAACAATCTACGCTCAGCAACCAAAGAAAATCTTTATTGAATATTCTGGATTTACGGTTAGGGATAGTCTAAAAGGCGATAATGTTACTGCCTTTGTTCGCAGTGACCAAGGACAAATTCATATCGTTCATGAAGGTATTGACATGTGGTGCGATAAAGCGTTATATTATCAAGATGAAGATTTCATAGAAGCCTTTAGCAACGTGAGGATGAAACAAGGTGATACCATCAATATGACCTCAAAATATGTCGAATATAGCGGAATCACTCAAATGGCATTTGCCGCAGGTGATGTTGTTTTAACAGAGCCACAATCGATACTTACCACAGATACACTCTATTTTGATAGAACTAAACAGCAAGCTTTTTATAAAAGTAAAGGTCAAGTTGTAAGAGATTCTTCAGGAACCATAACAAGTCAGATAGGTCGCTACTATATGAATGATAGCAAATATCGCTTTCTTAAAAATGTTGTTTTAGTCAATCCTGAATATACTTTAGAAAGTAACCAGCTCGATTTTTATTCTGAAACTGGACATTCTTATATGTACGGACCATCAACGATTGTTGGAGATTCTAGTAAAATTTATTGCGAACGCGGTTTCTATGACACCAATAATGACATTGGTCACTTTATAAAAAACTCAAAAATTGATTACAATAATCTTCAAATAGAAGGCGACAGTTTATATTTTGATAGAAATAGGAGTTTCGCCTCAGCAGATAATAATATAACGGTTACTGATACTATAAACAAAACAATTATTAGAGGGCATCATGGCGAAATATTTAGAGCTAAAGATTCTTTATTTATTACAAAACGTGCTTTAGCGATAACGGTTCAAGAAAAAGATTCGCTATATATACATGCGGATACATTGATGGTGACAGGAAAACCAGAGCATCGTATTACGAGAGCCTATTATAACGCCAAAATGTTTAAAAGTGATATGAGTGGAAAAGCAGATTCCATTCATGCTAATCACAAAACAGGATTAACGCAACTCATTAATCTCAAGCGGCTTTCAACAGGTGACGCCTTTTCAATTGAACGTAAACCTGTACTCTGGAATTTAGGAAACCAAATGACAGGAGATTCCATACACCTCATTTCTGATGTCGAAAAAGAGCAATTAGATTCACTCAAAGTCTTTAATAATGCATTTTTAATAAGCAAAGACTCCGTAGGTGACGGTTTCAATCAGATTAAAGGGCAAAGACTCATAGGATTATTTGAGCAAAACGAACTCTATAATGTCGATATCATTAAAAATGCTGAAATCATTTTTTACACAAGAGATGATAATGACTCACTAATAGGGATTAATAAATCAAAATCAGGAAGTATCAATATGAAGTTTGACGGTCCTTATAAAATTATTACGCTGCTCAACCAAATAGACGGTGATATTTATCCGGAATCAGAGTTTCCAAAAAATGCCAGAACATTTAGAGGTTTTGATTGGAGAGGTCCGGAACAGCCACAAAGTGTCGAAGACTTATTTAGAGACGATCCTCCATTAATTTTACCAAAAATAAAAGGTTTAGAGGCGTTTGTTCCTGAAGAAGAATTCTTTGACGATGCCTTAATGGAGCGTGTAGATGCTGCAGAACAAAAAGATAAGGATGACATAAATAAAGCTGGACGACAAATTCCAAAGAACAAAACAAATCAGGATAAAATACTTCCGAATAAAAAGATTCAAAAATTAAAACCTGAAAAACTACCCAAGTCTTTAATAAAAAAAGATAATTGATGTCAATTGATTTTTTTAAATATCAAGCACAAACTACACCTCACCCATTGGCTATGACGATTTCACATGCCGAAGGGTCTTACATTTATGATACCAATCAAAAAGCGTATTTAGATTTTGTTGCTGGTGTTTCTGCCTGTAGTTTAGGTCATAAACACCCTAAGGTTATCGATGCCATTAAACAGCAACTCGATCGTTATTTGCATGTGATGGTTTATGGTGAATATATACAACAACCTGCTGTAGAACTGGCAAAATTGTTAGCGTCTCACCTCCCTGAAAATTTAGAAAAAACATATCTCACCAATTCAGGTACCGAAGCTATTGAAGGCGCGCTCAAACTTGCAAGACGTGTTACAGGTCGTAGCGAAATCATCGCAGCTCACAAAGCATATCATGGGAGCACTATGGGTGCATTGAGCGTCATGGGATTTGAAGAACGTAAACAAGCATTTAGACCATTGGTTCCAGATATACGGTTTATACATTTTAATGCTGCGGAAGAATTATCACAAATAACAACTAAAACTGCTGCTGTAATTTTAGAAACCATACAAGGTGGTGCTGGTTTTATCGAACCAAAAAACGGCTATCTTGAAAAGGTTAGAGAGCGCTGTGATGCAGTTGGAGCGCTATTAATTTTAGATGAAATTCAACCAGGAATTGGTCGGACAGGAAAACTATTTGGTTTTGAGCATTATAATTGTGTACCTGATATTTTAGTTACTGGTAAAGGTTTAGGAGGCGGAATGCCAATTGGAGCCTTTACATCATCTGCCCAATATATGGATCAACTTCAAGACCATCCTAAACTAGGACATATTACAACTTTTGGAGGGCATCCAGTAATTGCAGCGGCCGCTTTAGCAACCGTAAAAGAGATTACTGAAAGTAATTTAATGCGACAAACGCTTGAAAAAGAACAATTAATTCGAAAGCATTTGCAACACCCTTCAATTCTTGAAATTAGAGGAAGAGGTTTAATGTTAGCTGCAATAACTAATTCTGAAACACTCACAAACGAGGTAATATTAAAGTGTCAAGACGAAGGATTAATTTTATTTTGGTTGCTCTTTGAACCAAAAGCAATTAGGATTACACCACCTTTAACCATCTCAAATGATGACATTATTAAAGGTTGTAAGATAATAACACAAGTTTTAGATTCTACTTTGGCATAATTTATGCTATTTTTATTATTGTTAAGTATTTGATTTTTAAAACTTAACAATTCATTATTTCAACACAAACTCAAACTGTTAACTATTTTGTTGAAAACATTAAACTTTAAAATCGATACTTTTAGTAGTTAGCAGTACTTTTATTTAAACAACAACGCTACTTGCTTATGGAGTTTAGTCTACCTGAAGACAACAATAATATTTCACTTACTCGATTTGAATCGATGCTCAAAACCAACAGTGTTTTGTTCTTTGACTCGAATGAATTTGAAAATATAATTCACCATTACCTAGAAACAGGTAAAATCGCATTAGCAAAAAAAGCCGTTAAATTAGGACTTGAACAGCATCCAACATCTGTAAACCTAAAGTTATTTCTAACTGAAATGTTTGTGCTAGAAAACAAATTTGAAGAGGCAGATAAGATCCTTGACCAACTTCATATCATAGAACCTCTAAACGAAGAAATATACATACAAAAAGCTAACGTCCTATCAAAACAGGATTTGCATGAAAAGGCAGTAACTACATTATTAATTGCTTTAGATTTGGCTCAGGACGATGACGGTATTGGTGATTTATATGCCTTAATTGGTATGGAATATTTGTTCTTAGACCAATTTAATAACGCAAGAACTTACTTTAAAAAATGTTTAGATATTGACATGGAAGATTATTCGGCACTATACAACATAGTGTATTGCTATGATTTTTTAGATGAAAATGAAGATGCGATCATGTTTCTTAATGTATACCTAGATAAAAACCCGTATTGTGAAGTCGCATGGCATCAACTGGGTCGTCAATACTATACAATAAAAGATTATGATAAAGCATTAACAGCATTCGATTTTGCTATCATATCTGACGATAGTTTTGTTGGAGCGTACCTTGAGAAAGGAAAAGTTTTGGAAAAGAAAAAATGCTATCTCGAAGCCATAGAAAACTATAAAATCACACTAGCCTTAGACGAACCAACGTCTTTTGCTTTATTGCGAATTGGCTATTGTTATGATAAATTAGATGATGGTGATTTAGCGGTTCAATATTTTTATAAAACAGTACATGAAGATCCATTATTAGATAAAGGTTGGATTGCCATTACAAAGTTTTATAACAAGAAACAAGACTACCAAAAAGCATTATTTTACATCAACAAAGCCATCAATATAGACAGTGAAAATGTAGTGTATTGGAAACTTTATGCGCAAATAAACCAACGTCTTAATTACCTTGAAGAAGCAGAACGTGGTTATAAAAAAACCTTAGATTTAGGTAACTACGAGTTACAAACATGGTTATCTAGAGGAGATATTCTTATTTCTTTAGGTGAATATGAAGCTTCAATCATCAACTTAATTCAAGCGGCTGAATTTCATCCAGAAACAGCTGAAATTGAATATCGTTTAGCAGGTTTAAACTTTACACTGCATCAAAGTAACAAAGGGCATTATCATCTCAAAAATGCATTGTTACTCAATAGTGAATATGAGTTTATCATAGAAGAGTTATTTCCAAATGTATTACAGAAACCTTTGGTGCAGCAAATTATTTCCGACTCTAAGAAATAAACATCACTCCTATTTACATCACAATTTTAGTTTGAAATCATCCCTATTTCATACATTTACACACACGATTTATAAAGCCCATGCAAAGACAAATTAAAGACTATATTATCCTCTCTCTCAAAGGTGTTGCTATGGGAGCAGCTGACGCAGTACCTGGAGTTTCAGGCGGCACCATTGCTCTTATATCCGGTATATATGAAGAGTTGATTTCTACAATAGGAAGCGTTGATTTATCACTTATTAAAACATTACGAAAAGAAGGGCTTAAAGCCTTTTGGACTCAACTTAATGGTAACTTTCTTTTAGCCCTATTCTCTGGCATTGCAATAAGTTTTGTAGTGTTTATGCGTATTGCAAAATATTTACTAGAACAACATCCCGTTCTTATTTGGTCGTTCTTTTTTGGACTTATCATAGCCAGTATTTATTTTGTAGGAAAGCAAATTAAAAAGTGGAATATAGCCAACGTAATAGCACTCATTTTAGGAGTAATCATTGCATTTTACATCTCTACTCTACCGTCTTTAGGTGCAAACAATAATCCGTATTTTTTATTTTTAGCTGGAGCTATTGCCATTTGCGCTATGATTTTACCTGGAATATCAGGATCTTTTATATTGGTCATATTAGGTGCATATAAAACCTTAAGCGACGCTTTGCACGACTTTGATGTCAAAAAAATAGTAATCTTCATGACAGGAGCCATTGTTGGTTTATTAAGTTTTAGTCGCGTTTTAAAATGGTTATTTAAAAACTATTATAATACCACACTTGCCTTACTTACGGGATTCATAATTGGATCTTTAAATAAAGTATGGCCTTGGAAAAAAACCATTTCTGTATTAGATAGTCATACAGGTAAAGAAATAGAGTTTAATAGTCTATCTGATTTAGGTAACTTATCCATTTTTCAACAACAAACCAACGATTTTGAAACGTATAAGACTGTTTTAGAAGAAAGTATTTATCCATCGTCATATACTGGAGATCCTCAAACCTGGTATGCCATTGCCTTAATGATTATAGGCTTTTTAGTCATTTTTATACTTGAAAAAACAGGAAGCAAGCACTAATATGGAAAGCACTAGAACTCTTAAAGATCGGATTTTCTTGGTTATTAAAGGGCTTGGTATGGGAGCAGCTAATAAAGTTCCTGGTGTTTCTGGTGGTGTGGTTGCCTTTGTAGCTGGCTTTTATGAAGAATTCATTTACTCCTTGCAACGTGTCAACAAAACAGCTTTTAAACTTTTAATAAATGGACGATTTAAAAGCTTTTTCCTCTATATCAATGGACGATTTTTAGGACTTTTATTCCTAGGAATGATTGTTAGCTATTTTAGCGTTTCTAAAATTCTAGATTATTTTCTTCAAAATTATGAACTGTATGTTTGGAGTTTATTCTTCGGAATGATCATCGGCTCGATTTATTACATCAACAAAGATTTTAAAGATTGGAATTTTAAAAGTATTCTCTCGCTCGCTATTGGAATTATTCTAGGAGTTGGAATAAGTTTCCTCGATCCAGCAACAGAAAATGATAATTTACTTTTTGTTTTTTTCTGCGGCATTATTAGTGTTTCAGGGATGACACTTCCAGGCTTTTCGGGCTCATTCATTCTTATTATTTTAGGAAATTACGTATTGCTTTTAGTAGATTCGGTAAACGCCTTGTATGATACCTTTGCTGAAATTTTTACAGGCGATTTCAGTTTTATTCAAAATGAAGTTCGTTTACGATTACTAAAGGTTTTAGGGATGTTCACATTAGGTTCTGTTGTTGGACTTGTCACATTTTCTCATGTATTGAGTTACGTTTTAAAGCATTATAAAAGCATTACAACAGCATCTATAATTGGATTTATAATTGGTTCCTTGGGAGTCGTATGGCCATGGAAAAACACAATTTTCAAAAGCCAAGATAATGGTGATTTTTTATTAGACTCAAGAGGTGAAAAAATTGTCTCCAACTACGAACGTTTTTTACCAGAATTGAATTCTGAAACCTATATTGCTATGGTCTATATTGTTCTAGGAGTTTTAGTGGTACTCGCTTTAGAATGGTATGGCCAACGCACAAATAAAAGCTTATGATTAGACTTGGTTTAATAGGAAAAAACATATCATACTCATTTTCTAAAGGCTATTTTTCTAAGAAATTTAATTCTGAAAAACTACCATTTACATATGAAAATTTTGATATGCAAAACATTTCAGAATTTAAAACATTGGTAGATAAGCATAATGATATAGGTGGTTTTAATGTAACCATTCCGTATAAAGAAGACATCATTCCTTATTTAAATTCCCTTGATGAAAAAGCTAAAAAAATTGGAGCGGTAAACACAATTACAATCTCTTCAAACGGACAACTAAAAGGCTATAATACAGATTGCTATGGTTTTAAAAAATCAATAAAACCATACCTAAAAAAACACCACAAAAAGGCACTCATTCTGGGTACTGGTGGTGCTTCAAAAGCCATTGCATACGCACTTAAAAAACTTGATATTCGTTTTGATTATGTGTCTAGAACAGAAAAAAAAGGTGTAAAATTCACATACGACTCACTCACTGATAAGGATATTGATGATTACAAGGTTATCATCAACTGTACACCTATTGGCACGCATCCTAATATTGATGAGTGTCCAAACATTCCATATCACGCGATTACAAATAAACATTTATTATTTGATTTAATTTATAATCCCGAACAAACAAAATTTTTAAAACAAGGGAAAGATAAAGGCGCTAAAACTAGTAATGGTTACGAAATGCTAGAATATCAAGCAGAAAAAGCTTGGAAAATCTGGAATTCTACCTTTTAAAGCGTCTAAATAGCTCATCTTTTTTGTAAATCAGTCTCTTGTTAGTATCTTAGCCTTCTAATATAAAAAACATTGAAAAATGTCTGAGAATGATAACCTGCTAAATGCAGATGGAAACACGAAATTAAATAGTACTGAAAATCCTCAACCAACCGAAGAAACTACAACTTCAGTAGAGGAAATTTCAGAAGACGTAAAAGAAACTACAGAAAAAGTTGCTGAAGAAGTAACCGAAGTTGTAGAAACGACTACTGAAGATGTACAAGAAGCTGCAACCGAAAATGTAGAAGAAGTAACGACATCTGTTGAAGATACTACTGAGGCTTTGGATGACACTATTGAGTCTTCTGAAACGGTAACCGAAAACACAAAAGAAACTACTACTGAAGTTTCAGAAAGCGTTGACGAGGCTGCCACTAAAATTTCCGAAGAAAAAGAAGTTAAGACAACTGATAGCTTAGAAGCTGATGAAAAGACAGCAAAAGCGGATGCTCACGTTGAAGAAATTGAAGAGTCCAATGCTGAAGACGCTGAAGATGAAACCAATGCTGAACGTCACGAATTAGAGACCAAAGACTACCATGCAATGTCTATGGAGCAACTCACAATTGAATTTGAGCAGCTTATAGAGAATCATAAAATACAGAATATAAAATCACAAGTAGACGAAATCAAATCTGAATTTAATTCAAAATTTGATGCCTTGCTTGACGAGAAAAAAGAAGAGTTTTTAAGTGAAGGTGGGAATGAAATAGATTTCTATTACTCATCTCCTGTTAAAAAACGATTTGGTAGTGCATTTAAAACGTACAGAAACACCTTAAATGCGTATTACAAAGAGCGCGAAAACAATTTAAAAGGTAACCTAGAAAACAGACTAAAAATTATTGAAGAAATCAAAAGTCTTGTCCATCTAGAGGAAAATATCAACACCACTTACAAGCATTTTAAAGACTTGCAAGAACAGTGGCGAAATGCTGGTCCTATACCAAGAGATCGCTATAATAATGCATGGAATTCTTATCATCATCATGTAGAGATTTTTTATGATGTACTGCATCTTAATCGCGATTTGAGAGATATGGATTTCAAACATAATCTTGAGCAGAAAACGAAAATCATAGAGCGTGCCGAAGAATTAGCAGCAGATAATAACATTAATCGCTCATTCAGAGAGTTGCAAGTACTTCACAAACTTTGGAAAGAAGATTTAGGTCCTGTAGCTAGAGAACATCGTGATGAAATTTGGGAACGTTTTAGCAATGCAACAAAAACAATTCATGATAAACGTCAATCCTATTATACAGATTTAGATAAGGCTCGTGAAGTAAACTTACAGCGCAAAGAAGAGATTATTACTAAAATTGAAGAGATTGCGGCAGATACTTCTAGCTCTCACAAAGCATGGCAAAATAAAATAAAATCTATTGAAACTTTAAGAGAAGAATTCTTCAATGCTGGTAAAGTGCCACAAAAAGTAAACGAAGCTACGTGGTCTAAATTTAAAGGTGCTGTTAGAAATTTTAATCGCAATAAAAACACGTTTTATAAAAGCCTTAAAAAAGACCAATACGACAACCTTGAGAAAAAGAAAGCTTTAATACAAATTGCGTTAGACAATAAGGATAGTGATGATTTTGCAGCGACTACTCCCTTGATGAAAAAAATACAGGGTGATTGGAAAAAAATTGGACATGTCCCGAGACGCGATAGCGATAAAATTTGGAAACAATTTAGAGGTGCTTGTAATCATTATTTTGATCGTATTCATGCAGAACGTAATGAAGCTGACAAAGAGTTAATGGTTGCCTATGAGAAGAAAAACGCGATGTTAGAAGAAGTTAAAGCGTTAGAATTATCTGGCAAACCAAAAGAAGATATTGCAGTTATAAAAGAAAAAATAGCAGCCTGGAAAACTATTGGTCATGTGCCACAAAACAAACGTTATATCGACGGAAAATTCAATAAAGTTTTAGATGGTTTGTTTGGTAAACTCGATATGGATAAAGGGAAATTGGAAATGATTAAGTTTGAAAACAAACTTGAAAATTTATCAAAACCAAACGATACAAGATTACTAGATAATGAACAGAATTTTATTAGAAAGAAAATTACTGAAGCAAAAAGTGAAATTAACCAGTTAGAAAATAACATGCAATTTTTCTCAAATGTAGATGAAAGTAATCCGTTAGTTAAAGATGTAATCAAAAATATTGAGAGGCATAAAAAAGGCTTATCCGTTTTAGAAGATAAATTAAGAAAGATTAAAAGTATGTATTAATTATTTTTAACTGTTATAACTAAAAAGACCATCCCTAAAGATGGTCTTTTCTCTTTCTCATAGTAATATTTCCAATCAATTTTATCACTATACTTCTATTTACGTAATTATTGAGCTTATGGTTTTATCTAAGAATATTTACTAACTTTAAAACATGGATGTACTTATAGAAAAATTTTACCAAGCCTTTAAAGAATTAGATGCCGAAACTATGGTGTCATGCTACCACGATGATATTATTTTTGAAGACCCAGCTTTTGGTGTTTTAAAGGGAGATCGTGCTGGAAATATGTGGCGCATGTTATGTAAAACTCAAAACGGACAAGACTTCAAGATTAATCATTCAAATATTAAGTCTGAAGGACATACTGGAAGTGCATCATGGGAAGCTTTTTATACGTTTAGTAAAACAGGGCGAAAAGTACATAATGTCATCAATGCACGCTTTGAATTTAAAGATGGTAAAATCATAAAACATACAGATGATTTTAATTTACACAAATGGTCAAAGCAAGCGATGGGATTTAAAGGTGTTATGCTTGGAGGTACTCGATATTTTAAAAACAAATTAAAATATCAAACAAATCGGTTACTCACAAAATTTGAAGAAAAGTTGGCATAACAAAAAAGCTGCTTGAGATGGTCTAAAGTAGCTTTTTGTAATAATCAATATCTGTTTCTTTTTAGGGACTTATCGTTTACTTTATGTTTCAGTGTTTGATTACAACTTATAATATTCAAAATCTATGCCGAAATTGTAATATATCATAAAAAACACATGACTTTCAGATATTCAAAAAACAGCTTTAGGAAAAAAAATTAGCATTTTAATCTGGACATGCCTACCACTCTACAATACTCCCAATCATTACTTTAACTTGTTTGAATACTTACCGGATTATAGTATTGAATTAGAAAACACAGCTGACAAAACTGCAGATTACATTCACGTATTTTTCGCAACACTAGAAGAATTAAAAACGACTATTAGAACATTTAAGCCTTTAATAAAAATGAATGTATATCGATTAAAGGATAGATATTAAGAATATTCCGGTTTTTTTCCAACAACACCCTTATAAAAAGCTTTCATAAATGCAAAGTCTGCTTCAACATCATCTGTTGGATAAAACGGTTCTGAAATGTGGTTTTGTTTATTTTTAAAATCTAGAGTAAACATGATAATTGGTACATGAGCGGCTTTAGCAATATAATAGAAACCTGTCCTCCATTGCTCTACTTTTTTTCTAGTGCCTTCAGGAGCTAGTGTGAGTCTGAATTCTTCCTTATCATCAAATAATTTTGCAATGGCATCTACTTTGTTTTGACCAGAAGTACGGTCTAATTCTGCTCCTCCAATAGATCTAAGGTACCAACCTAAAGGTCCAACAAACAATTCCTTTTTACCAACAAAATTGGTTTTTACGTCTGTGATTTTCCGAAGAAAAAGTCCAATAAAAAAGTCATGCCAACTGGTATGAGGTACAGCAATAATTACTGCTTTTTTAATTGTGTCTTTGGAGAAATTGGTATTACCTGTGACTTTCCATCCCCAAATTTTGTAGTAGATAAATCGCGCCAACCATCCCATATTACATCTTTTGGTATAAGGCTTTTATTTTATCTCTGGTCATGACTTGTTTCCAGTTTTTACCTATGGCATTTTCCCATAAAGGCTCTAAACTTAATGCAACATCAATCATCGTATCAAATTCCTCATCATGTAAATGAGCACATATACCTTGAGGAATCAAAATATTGTGTTTTTTTCGCATGGCCTTATACATTGCTACGCCTTCAGGATAATATTCTTCCAAATGCTCAAAAACGATACAATTACCAACGCCGTGTTTTATGCCGAGTAAATAACCTAAACCATAACTCAACGCATGAGCAACACCAACTTGAGAATAAGCAATACTCATTCCACCATGCCAGGATGCCATCATTAATTTATCGGCAGACTCTTCTTTAGATAAGGAGTCTCCAAGAAATATTTCTTTACATAAGCCTAAAGCTTTCTCACCATAACTTTGGCTAAACGCATTTAAATAAGTTCCGTTTAAAGACTCAATACAATGCACAAAACAATCCATTCCTGTATAAAACCACTGATCTTTTGGTACACCATTCGTTAATTCTGGATCTAAAATGACTTGATCAAAAGGAGTGAAATCACTATTTATGCCCAGCTTTCTTTCGGGTCCAGTTAATATAGTTGTTCGGGATACTTCTGCACCTGTTCCAGATATTGTTGGAACACCTACATGATAAATCGCAGCTGTTTTCACTAAATCCCAACCTTGATAATCTTTAGCTTCGCCACCATTGGTTAGCATAATAGCAACCGCTTTGGCAAAATCCATGATTGTTCCGCCTCCAATACCTATAATACCTGAGGGTCTGTCTTTGTGGTTTAAAATAATCTGCTCTACCAGTTCATCTACTTGAGATGTTTTTGGCTCTTCTTTTGCAGAAATATATAAAAGTTGGTCATCGTACGCCAAAGGAACTCTTGAGGTTAAATCAGGATTCCCTTTAAATACATCGTCAACCAAAAATATAAATGGTGCTTTTCTATTTAATCTCTTAGGTGCAATAATATCGCCTAGTTGATCAAAACTGCCTCGTCCAAATACAACTTTGGACACCATTGGATGATTTTTATAACTCATTTATTAGTCTTCGTGTAACAAAAATAAAAACATAGTTGGATTTATCTTCACTAATTTTAATAATGTTAAAAATTTTACTATTTCAATACAAATCATTCCGTTAGCTATTAACTTAACATCTGATTTAACTCAACTAAGCTTGAAATTGTTTTATAATCTTGTTGTCTGTTTTCCTGTTCAGTCACTTGTTCATGCAACCATGTGGTATGAAACGGAACATGTACCGCTTCAGCACCAATGTTTACTAATGGCAAAATATCAGACTTTAGTGAATTTCCTACCATCAAAAATGCTGAGGGCTTAATATCTAAATGGTCTAATAATTTTGAATAATTAACTTCCTGCTTATCACTCAACACTTCTATATGATGAAAGTAGGATGTTAAATTAGACTTTTCTAGCTTTCGCTCTTGATCTAACAAATCACCTTTTGTAACTAAAATTAAGCGATAATTTTCAGATAAGATTTTTAATGTATCTTCTACGCCATCTAATAATTCAACAGGTTTATTAAGCATGTCTTTACCTATATTTAATATCTTTTCAATAGTTTGATTTGATACTGAATAGTTAGATAATTCTAAAGCCATTTCGACCATAGAAAGCACAAAGCCTTTAATTCCATAACCATAAAGCGGAAGGTTTTCCATTTCCTTTTTAAACAACTCTTGATCAATTTTATTTGCAGTTTCGTATGGTGCTAATAATTTAGCAAACTCCAATTCGGCATCACGAAAATAGGTTTCATTTACCCACAGCGTGTCGTCTGCATCAAAACCAATAACTTTTATATGTTGATAATTTGTATTCAATTATTCATTCTTTTCTTTTTTGAAACGTTTACTAATTTCAAAATTATATAGCAGAAATGCTATGTTACTTTATTATTTCCATAATTTTTTAGCGCGCTCTAAATCTTCAGGTGTATCAATTTCTACGCCTTCTATTGAAGTTTCAACCATTTTTATACGTTTTCCGTATTCTAAATATCTAATACATTCAATTTTTTCGGTTGCTTCAATAAATTGCATCGGCAGCTCATAAAAGTCAAGTAATGCTTGTTTTCTGAAAGCATATATACCCTTGTGTTTAAAGTAACGCGCTCCTGCTTCTTTATCTCTTGGAAACGGTATTGGGCTTCGCGAAAAATACAAGGCAAAATTATTTTGGTCTACAATAACCTTAACAGTATTAGGATTACTGATTTCTTCCCAATCATGGATTTCAACCATCAATGAGGCTAAATCAATTTCTTTATTATGATCACCTTTAAAAACTTCAAGTACTTTTTCTAAACTTTCACGTTCTGTAAAAGGTTCATCCCCTTGAACATTAACAACGATATCCGCATCTAAATCTGCCACAGCTTCAGCTATACGATCACTTCCAGATTCATGCTCCTTTTTGCTCATAATAGCTTTTCCTCCATTAGAAGTAATTTCATTAAAAATAGTATCACTATCCGTAACGACATAAACTTCATCAAATAAATTTGTGGCGACTGTAGCTTGATATGTTCTTAAAATCACAGATTTTCCCGCGAGATTTTTCATAAGCTTTCCAGGGAAACGCGACGCACTATATCGTGCAGGAATCATTGATATTATCTTCATTTGAACAAATTCATTGCGTATAAAAATATAACTTTTATGCGAAATTAAGCATTCCTTTTTTTAATCTTTTTATAAACTCTAAAAATGACATATAAAATGATGAGAACAAAGATAAAACCTAAAACTGGAATAAATAGGGACACTATTGACATAACAATTGAAGTACCCGTTTCTACAGTTGAAACCGCAGGGTTTGCAATTCCTCCTGTAATTGCTGTAGATGTTAAACGTGTTACACTTGAGCTTCCTGCAACTGCCGCTGCTGTTCCGCCTCCAGCTATGATGGCTAAAGCCCAAGTTATTGCTGGACTTAAATCGGCAACTGTAGAGACCATAACTGCAGTTCCGGCGATGGTTGCTAAAGGAATTGCAATAGTATCTAATACATTATCAACATAGGGAATAAAATAAGCAAAAGCTTCAACCAAGGTTGCAACTCCAAGAGTAACTACAGCCGTTAAGCTGCCAATCCATTGCCAGGACTCATTGAGTTCCCATAAATTAAAATAAGCGGCTAGACTCAAAGCAAATAAAGGCACGAATACTCGAAAGCCCACTGATGCTGCTAAACCTATACCTAGGCATATACTAACTATTGTTTCTTCCATGTACTAATTTGTAATAGTGTAAGTCACTATAATATGATGTATGGTAATGTTCTGTTGAATCGTCCTCTTTCCGAAAAAAAGAAGTTCACAGTTTTTAAATTTAAGCAAAACTATAATGGTATCGAAAACGCTACTTAAATTATTCCTCAAAAAATTCATCTCTAAAGCCAATAAGATACAATTTCTCTTTTGCTCTAGTGGCTGCTGTGTATAACCAGCGCATATAATCTTTATCAATTCCGTTTGGCAAATAAGGTTGCTCAACAAAAATGGTATTCCATTGTCCACCTTGTGATTTATGACAAGTTATAGCATAGGAAAATTTCACTTGCAAGGCATTAAAGTGTTTGTTTCCTTTAATTTTTAAAAACTTCTTATAGTTTGATGTTTCGTCTTCAAAGTCTTTTTGTACTTCTTGATACAATCTATTACTATCTTCATAGGTCAATGACGGTGTTTCGGCTTCAATAGTATCTAATAATAAAACGGTTTCAAAAGGTTTCATTTTTGGATAATCTACCATTTGAACTTTTACTTCCGCAAAACGAAAACCATACAGTGGCATAATAGAAAAAATTTCTAGTACTTGAATGATATCTCCATTGGCGATAAAACCAGCTTCGGTTGTGGGTTTAATCCAGAAGTAATTATTTTTTACTACCATTAAAAAATCTCCGACGGTAAGTTCATTTTCATTAAATAAGATTCTATTTCTAATTTGCTGATTATACAAATTTGCGCGCTTATTGCTTCTCACAATTATAGCGGTGTCTTCATGACCTAGTTCACTATAAGAGTCATTGATGGCATCCATAATTTCGTGACCATCAATAAGTCTAATAATATCAGTAAAGCCATTGAGGTTAAACTTAAAGGACTCGAAGAATTCATTTTCAATAACCTCTCTAATTCGTGTGGCATTACTTAAAATTCCGGAATCTTGATTTTGTCGAACAACTTCATCCAATTCAATTGAAGTCACATTTTTATTATAGTTTAAATCGAGTTTGTCTTGATTTAATGCTGGTGAAAATTCAGATTTTATAGGTGGTAATTGAGCCTTATCGCCAATTAATAACAGTTTACACTTATGACCAGAATATACATATTGCATTAAATCGTCTAATAATGAGGTGCTCTCAAAACTCTTAGAATCATTAGGTGTATCAGGAATCATCGATGCTTCATCAACTATAAAAATAGTGTTACGATGTTTATTAGGTTGCAACACAAATTTTACGCCTCCTCCTCTATCTTTCTTTGGAAAGTATATTTTTTTATGAATAGTAAATGCTTCTTTTTTTGAATAATTAGAAATTACTTTTGCAGCTCTACCTGTTGGAGCCATTAAAACAGCACTCTTTTTTGTCTCCCATAAATTAGAAACTAAAGTTCCAATGATACTTGTTTTACCAGTTCCTGCGAATCCTTTTAAAAGATATAAGGCATTTGGAGCATCGTCATATACAAATTTTGCCAATTGCTCTAAAGCTATACTCTGCTTCATTGTAGGAGCAAAAGGAAATTTTTTATGAAGCAATTTATAAAAGTCAGATGGAGTCATTAAAGCCAATATAGATTTGAGAATGCAAGATATGATTTAATGTTATACCGTTTTATGCCTTTTCTTGGCAAATGCATATTTTTTAGGTTAAAACAAAAAGTCTAGATGAGTTCATAAAATATCAAAGTAATTTTATATCTTTCACCTTTGATTGATTTTTATCTACAATATTTTAACGAACAAAAAAAAATTGTAGATTTGCGTAACTCCTTAAAACAATAAAAAAAACTAACTATGTTAAATGTAATTCTTGTAGTTGTAGGTCTCATTTTACTTACAATTGGTATTGTTTGGTTAATTGATAGGTTTGTACCTAAAAAATTAAAACCTATACTTAATATATTACTATGGGCTCTCATTGTCTTTTTAGGATATATTACATTCATGTCTGTTTATGGCGAAATTAAATTCAATAAATTGAAAGAAGAACGTTATCGAATAGTCATCAAAAAACTAGAAGATATTAGAGAAGCTCAATTGGCACACAGAACAGTAACTGGTAAATTTTCAGGTGATTTTGACAAATTGATAACATTTGTTGATACAGCAAAATTCACGATTACGCAACGTAGAGATACAACTGTTGTTGATGAAGAACTAACAAAACGTTTTGGAGGTGTAGAAACCACAAAAGATATTGTAATCGTTGATACTTTAGGTTTTGTACCTGTAAAGGATTCTCTTTTTGGTGTAGACACAAGGTATAAGACTATGATGAACGTACCTGTTGGTGAACCAAACGCTAAATTTGAAATTAAAGCTGGAAAATTAGATGATTCTAATATTTCTACTTTTGAAGTTTCTGTAGCTAAAAAAGTAATTTTATTTGATCAAGATAAAAACTTCATTGCTAAAGAAGAACAAGTTGTAGCCGTTGACGGTGTAAATGGTCCTAAATTACAAGTAGGCTCTTTAGAAGAAGCTAGTACAACTGGTAACTGGCCAAAAAATTATACAACGAAATCCAAAGACGACTAAACCGTTGAAACAAAATAGTATAAAAGCACTGTCCATTCAAATTCGTTTGAGTGGACTTTCTTTTTGCATTCTTAATCGCACAACAGCGACTATAGAATTACTCAAACACGTCAATCTCGAAAAAAAGGTAACACCTTTTGAGGTTCTTAATGAATTAAAAACAAGCATTGAATCGCTGCCTGATTTTAAACAAAAATTTGAAACGGTAACGTGTATTTATCAAAATGAATTGTCGTGCCTCGTTCCGAAAGACATATTTGATGAAAATAACTTAGCAGACTATTTAAAATTTAATGCGAAAATTCTAAAAAACGATTATATAAGCTACGACACTTTATCAATCAATGACAGCGTAAATGTTTATGTACCTTTAGTAAATATCAATAATTATGTCTTTGACACGTTTGGAACTTTTGAATACAAGCACTCCTCTACTGTTTTAATTGAAACCTTACTTGGACTGAGTTCTAAATTTTCCGAAGACAAACTATATATCAATGTCAATACGTCAACATTTGAATTGGTATTTATAAAGCAACAACAACTCATTTTGTATAACAGTTTTGAGTATACAACAAAAGAAGATTTTATTTATTACATCCTTTTTACTTTAGAGCAACTAAAGCTAAGTCCTGAAACTATAAAAACGGTTCTTACGGGAGAGATTGAGAACAATGATGAGCTCTATAGTATTTTATATAAGTATATTAGATTTGTAGATTTTGTATTCGCAGATCACAAGTATACAATTCCAGAGGAAATGGTTCAAAACTCAAAACACAACGATTTTATTTTACTAAACAGCTTTAACTAATGCGTATTATTTCAGGAAAATATAAATCACGTCGTATATCAGCTCCAAAAAAACTACCGGTAAGACCAACAACTGATATGGCAAAGGAATCACTGTTTAATATTTTAAATAATAAATATTATTTTGATGCCGTTTCCGTATTGGATTTGTTTTCGGGAACAGGAAATATAAGCTATGAGTTTGCCTCTCGTGGTACTGAGCAAATCACTGCTGTTGATGAAAATCATGGTTGTATCAAATTCATTAACGAAACTTCTGATAGTTTTGAAATGAATATTTCAACAATTAAAAGTGATGTCTTTAAATTCCTAGAAAAAACACGACAGAAACACACCATTATATTCGCTGATCCACCTTATGATTTTCCTACTGAAGAATTTGCAAAAATTCCGCAGTTAATATTTCAGAACGAATTATTAGAAGAAAACGGGCTCCTTATCGTTGAGCACTCAAAACATACAGACTTATCACATTTAGACCACTACAGCCATTCTAAAAGTTATGGTGGTAATATGTTTAGTTTTTTCGAGTAAATCTACCTTCCTATTATCAGTATTACTGCTAGAAACTAGTTATTAGTTTCGAGGCCAATTAGTGTTAAAAATAAATTTGCTATCTTTAAAATGCTGAATAAACGTTTAGCTTTCAAATTCTTATAGATTGCCCACAATTTGCAGTGCACCTCCATGATATGGTTAATTATTGGCTATTAATGCAATCAACATTTTAACTTAAAACTATTATTATGAAAATTTTCAAAAGTACACTTTTGGCACTATTAACTTGTGCAATGCTATGTCCAACGTCATTTAATGCGCAAGCAGAAGAAACCAAAGTAAAACAACCTGAAGCAACAACATCTTTAGAGTTTAAAAATGCAGCAACCGCTAATAAGTTGATACAAAATTACATCGCTGCATTACAAAAAGGCGACATTGATGCCATGAATGCACAACTAAACGAAAAAGCAATGATATATGGCTTAGGAGGCGGATCTGACTCTTTAACTGTAACACAGCACAAAGAATATTTCACGAACAGCACGAATCAATATACCCATACTATTAGTGGTGATTTATATTTACCTCTTAAAGTTGAAAATAACTGGAATGCTGGCGAATGGGTCTTATCTTGGGGAACAAATACGATCAAAGATAAAAAAACAGGAGAAATCATTGAAATACCTTACCATATTGCCGCTTTAGTAGATGGAGGTAAGATTGTTTGGATGCGATATTTTTATGATATGCTAGATATTGTCCAAAGTCAAGGTTTTACCTTAATACCTCCTAAAAAGTAACCTATGCTAAACATATTTTAGCATTTTAACCCTAAAATGCTATTAAAAAACCCTTTACAAAAAATGTAAAGAGTTTTTATAGTTAAGCAAATCTATAAGCCGAATCTTGTATACTGACGATGATTTACATCATGTCAGCATCCTTATCATTTATCTACGTTTACTGTTACCAGCAAACTTTAGCTGTCTACCCTCTAGTATCGCGCGTGTACGCTCAAGCACTAGTTTACATGACATTGCACCTCATAGAGTTTACCTGGTTTCACTACAGCATGACCTGTACATACTTTCTGTTGCACTTTTCCTCACCTTACGATGGATGGCTGTTAGCCACTATGATTGCACTACGGTGTTCGGACTTTCCTCCATCCCAATACATCAGGACAGCGATAAGGCGATCTACTTAGGGCAAAAGTACAACATTCATTAAAATAGAATTCTTATATTAGTTGAAATTAATTATGAAAAATTAAATATGAAAAACACCATCATCTATACCTTCATTGCACTACTCTGTTTTAGTGCAAATGCACAAATGGGTGTACTCGGAAAAAAACCTGCAAAACAAATTGAAATGTTACGTCAAAGACCTTTGCTTGTAGTGCTTTGGGATGAAGGTGAGCTTGATGATTTTAATGAGAATATCAAAAAAGCAATGGATATAGCTTGGACATTTTCTTCTGATATCCAGTATATCACTAAAGATGAATGGAAAACAATCTATAAGGATAAAGACCAAGTTGAAAAGTATGCGGTTATGTATTATACTCAAAAAATGCTTGGTGGGAACGCTCCCAACAATAGTTTATTGATAGGTCTAACCGAAAATAAAGTGTGCACCCATTTTGCATTTACACCAAATCTAAGCATAGCTGATTTAATATTTTCATTAAAGAATATACAAACTGATTTTGACATTGGTGACGACTATAAAAATATGATGAACGACATGGGTAAAAATGCCTCTAAATTTCTAAATGATTCGCTAGAAACCAAAACTGTATATTTTGATGAAGCTGAGCTTTCGAAAAAGTTTTTAAAAAAAATTCAAGAGACATACCCATACAAATATGAAGTTGTTTCTAAAGAAGACATCGATGAGGCCATACTAAATAAAGATTCGGATATTTTGTTTTTCAGGCAAGTGGTAAGAGCTCAAAGACCTATGACAAAAACGAGAACAGATATTTCGGGAACCACAACAGCCAAGACGGCAAGTATGAACGTTCCTGTAACGTTTGTTTACAAAGCCTCTAATCTGGAGTCTTTTCCAGGTGTTGGAATGGGTAATGGCATTAGTATTAAAGATGTCGAACGATTTTTAAAATTAATGGACTAATAGTCTGTATTTTTAATCATAAACTGTTAATAACTCCATAAAACAAGGCTCAAATTAAGATTTAATTTGAGCTTCTTTTTTTAAATTTGTAATTCAGTAAATTTTCAATGGAACACTTCGTAGTATCAGCTCGTAAATACAGACCACAAACATTCAAGGATGTTGTTGGTCAGCAAGCGATTACGAATACTTTAGTAAATGCAATTGAAAATAATCATTTAGCCCAAGCACTTTTGTTTACTGGACCAAGAGGCGTTGGAAAAACGACTTGTGCTCGTATTTTGGCGAAAATGATTAATAGCGATGGTACAGAAACCGAAGATGAAGATTTTGCATTTAATATTTTTGAATTGGATGCAGCTTCCAATAACTCGGTTGATGATATTAGAAGTTTAACGGATCAGGTTCGTATTCCTCCTCAAGTTGGGAAATACAAAGTGTATATTATTGATGAGGTACACATGTTATCGCAAGCCGCTTTTAATGCATTTTTAAAAACTTTAGAAGAACCGCCAAAACATTGTATTTTCATTTTAGCAACAACCGAAAAACACAAAATTATACCAACCATATTATCACGTTGTCAAATTTTTGATTTCAAACGTATCACAGTTAAGGATGCAAAAGAATATTTGAAATACATTGCAAAAGAGCAAGATATAAATGCTGAAGACGATGCTTTACACATAATTGCTCAAAAAGCAGATGGAGCCATGCGTGATGCACTTTCAATTTTTGATCGTGTCGTTAGCTTCTCAGGAAAAGAACTTACGAGACAAGCTGTAACTGAAAACCTGAATGTGCTTGACTACGAAACGTATTTTACAAGTACAGACTTCATTTTAGAAAATAAAATACCTGAATTATTACTTCAGCTAAATAATACATTATCCAAAGGTTTTGATGGTCATCATTTTATTACAGGTTTGGCTTCCCATTTTAGAGATTTATTAGTGTGTCAAAATGAAAAAACCATAGAATTACTAGAAGTCGGTGATGATACCAAAGTTAAATATTTAGAACAGTCCAAAAAATCACCTCACGACTTTCTCATCAAAGGCATTACGCTAGCAAATGACTGCGACTTAAAGTATAAAAGTAGTAAAAATCAGCGCTTACTTGTTGAACTTTGCCTTATGCAGCTTGCCTCTATCACTTTTGATGGAGAAAAAAAAAATAGCAAATATTACATAATACCGGCTTCTTATTTTAAATCAAAAGGAATTGCACCTATTCCTGTTGTTGTTCCAAAAAAAGAACCTTTACCTGAAGTGTCACTAGAACCATCTACTCAAGTTTCAAATGAAAATGAAGAGACTAGCAATTCACCCATTGGCGCCGAAAAGTCGCGTCCTGTAATAGATCTTAAAAAAGACCAACGGACTTCTGGACTCTCTTTAAAAAGTATAAGAGCAAAAAAAGAACATCAAATCAGACAAATGGAAGTTGTCATTGATATTGACGACTTACCAACAGAAGCATTTACAGAGGAGCAATTCAATACGGCATGGACAGCGTACATAGGACAACTCCATAAAAAGGGAGAAAAAATTATGGCTTCTATTCTTGAAATGGGCTCTCCTAAACTTAAGGGTACCGATATTCAATTGCAGTTTCCAAACGAAACTTTAAAACTCGAATTAGAAAGAGCGCAATACCCGTTAATGGAATTTATTCGGAAACAACTCAAGAATTTTGATTTAAAACTTGATATTACTGTTAATGAAGAGATCTCAAAAAAGTATGCCTTTACTGATGAAGACAAATACGAAAAACTAAAAGAAAAAAATCCAAATATAGAACTGCTTAGAAGAACATTTGGATTGGATATTTAGCACCGTAATTATGAAAAAAATCTGGCTTTTATTTCCTTGTATTTTGTTACTGATTCTGATATCTTGTGATAGAAAAACGAGTAAAAAGGAACGTTTAGAACACGCTATTTCTGAGTTCAACAAAAACCAGAACTTACGAGGTGTAAAAAACTATTATCCTGAAAGTTATACAGAAATAAAAACAGATTCAATAATTTCAAACACCTTTAAAGTTAGCATCAAGAACTATGTGTCTTCTGAGGCTGGAATCCTTATAAAAAAACCTCTAAATGACGTAACTCAAACAGCTCAATATCATCGTGTTTTTGAGTCTGATATTGTCGTGGCTGTAGCGGATAAAATTGTATTTGAGAAGCATATTTCCGTAGCAAAATTCAAAGCTATTTCGGCCTCAAAATTTTGGGATGATGCCACATTAGAACACGTTTGGGTGAATCAAGATACATCAAATACAGATAAATTATCATTAGCAATTTCGTTTATAAACCCAAAACATCAGACTTATAAATTGTTTGAAATGGAAATTGATAAAAGCGGCAATGAACGTTTAACACTAATTGAAGACCATAGTTAATATGCTTGGATTAAAACTACCAACCGATCCACGTTGGGTAAATATCGTAGAAAAAAACATTGAAGAGATTCTTACGGATCACGCATATTGTGAGCAAAAAGCCACCAGTACTGCCATTTCGTTGATTGTAAGTTTTCCTGAATATACTGAACTTGTTACTGAAATGATTGCACTCGTAAAAGAGGAAATCAGTCATTTTAAAATGGTTCATGATCGTATTATTTCAAACGGATGGGTTTTAGGACGCGATCGCAAAGACGAGTATGTGTTACAACTCTTGAAATTTTTCCCTAAAGGCGGAAGCAGAACCACACAACTTGTGCATAGACTTCTTTATGCTGCCTTGATTGAAGCGAGAAGCTGTGAGCGTTTTAGACTACTCTCAGAAGAATTAAAAGACAAAGAACTGGCTGAATTTTATAGAAAACTCATGGTAAGCGAAGCCAATCATTATACGATGTTTCTTGGATTTGCTAGACAATATGGTGACCGTAAAGAAGTGGATCAAAAATGGCAAGAGCTTCTTGACTTTGAAGCTGATATCATGAAGAACCTAAGCAAGAGCGAAACTATTCACGGGTGATATCCATCAAACAATAAGACATAAAAAAAGCTTCAGGAACTACCTAAAGCTTTTATTATAGTGATTATTCAATTAGATTTTAATACCAAATCCAAATTGAAATGTTGTGTTTTGAGCTTCTAAACCTGAAATATCTTCATCAAGAACATTACTTAAACCATAGTGAACACGAGCATCAACGAATAATTCTTCGTTAATCATATATTCGATTCCTCCTATAGCTGAAAATGTAAATGTTGAAAACGCATCTTGGTCTTTCCAAGTTTTTAAACTTGCCATGGGTCCAACACCAAGTGTGAATTTTTCACCTAGAGCAAAACGTGCCATAATTGGCATTTGAATATAATCGGCTCTAAGGTCATCTGCTTTTGCACCTTCTGCTGAATATTGAATTTCAACATACATTGAAAAATTATCAGAGACACCATAATCCACAAAGCCACCAAAGGCAAATCCGTTTCGATGCTGATTTGTAAAAGTCGCGTCAGGATCAAAATCTAAATTAGAGATGTTAACACCAGCTCTTACACCATAACTCACCTCTTGTGAAAAAGATACTGTTGTTATGGCTACGAATAATAAAGAAAGTACAATTGATTTCATTTGCATAATTATTTAAATTTGGGTTCTCATTATTTTGAGATGGATATCAAAAATATGCTAGTTTTTAGCAAAGATTTGAGATGGCTAATATAGAATGAAAATTAAAAATACGAAATAAATATTGGCTATTAAACCTAAAAACACGGCAAACCGACTAATTATTAGATGTTTATACTAGATACTGTATTGTAATACACACTTTTTATAATTCCGTCAGACAAACCAATTTTTGGAACATAAATATCTTTTGCACCACTCCATTTCATTGCAGAGAGATAGATTCGGGTGGCTGGAATAATCACATCGGCTCGATCTTGGTTAAGTTCAAGTTCTGTGATTCGTTCTTCATACGAATAGGTTTGCAGTTTATTATAATACGATGTTAAATAAAAGTATGTCAATGGCTTGCCCATTGCTTTTCCTGAAATTTTAAATATTTTATTAATATTCCCACCAGAACCAATTAAATCTATAGCATCATAACCCTTTGTATTCGTTTTTATCCAGGTTTCTAACTCTAACCATGTTTCCTTTTTAACAATATCATTAAGCAAACGTACTGTCCCAATTTTAAATGATTTTGATGCTACTGTATTTCCGAGATGAATAACTGAAAACTCAGTGCTTCCACCACCTACATCAACATACAAATAAGTTTTATCCTCCTTTATATAGGAGTGTAAATCTGTGGCTGCAATAATGGCTGCTTCTTCTTCACCATTAATAATATCGATACTTATTTCTGCTTCATCATAAATTAACTGAGCTACTTCTTGTCCATTTTCTGCTTCTCGCATTGCAGACGTTGCACATGCTTTATAGGTCAGGACTTTGTGGGATTTCATTAATAATTTAAACGCAATCATAGTATCTAACATGCGTTTTTTATTTTCTTCGGAAATTTCCCCATTCAAAAACACATCAGATCCAAGACGTATTGGAACACGAACCAATGATGTTTTTTTGAATTTAACAGGTTGTCCCTTTTGTTCAATGATACTTGCTATTAATAGTCTTACAGCGTTAGAACCTATATCTATTGCTGCATATTTCTTTATGGTTAGCATACTAAGAATTCAGTTTTTCTTCAAAATAGTTGTAAAGTGCAAATTGCGCTCTCACTTTTTCCTTATTATTTTTTCGATAATTATTACTCTGTGTTTCTTCAATCACTCTAGCTTTTACATTATCATTCCAGCAAATATCGAAAATATCCAGCAATTCTTGCTTAATATCCTGTTGATATATTGGACAAGTGACTTCTACCCTGTTTTCAATATTACGTGTCATTAAATCAGCCGATGAAATAAAGACCTTCGCATCATTGTTATTACAAAACACATAAAGTCTCGTGTGCTCTAAAAATTTATCAATAATACTAATGACTTCAATATTTTCACTCATGCCCTTAATTCCGGGAATTAAACTGCAAACACCTCTCACAATCATTTGAATTTTTACTCCAGCTCTACTCGCTTCGTAGAGTTTGTCAATCATTTTATAACTTGATATACTGTTTAGTTTCAGCTTAATAAATCCAGGTTTTCCTTGTCTTACGTTTTCAATTTCGGTATCTATAAGTGCAAATAGTTTTGACCCTGTGTAATGCGGTGACGTAATAATATGCTTATAACGATAGATGCGATAATTGGTTTCAAAAAAGTTGAACACCTTATTGACGTCTTTTAGTAATTTTTGATTTGCTGTAAAAAGTGTGAAATCTGTATAGATTTTAGCCGTTGACTCGTTGAAATTTCCAGTACTTACAAACCCATATCGTTTGATATTTTTATCTTCTTCTCGCTCAATGACACATATTTTGCTATGTACTTTTAAACCAGCAACACCAAAGAGCATCTGTACACCTTCATCCTGCATTTGCTCAGCATAATCAATATTAGCTTGCTCATCAAAACGTGCTCTAAGCTCAATGACAACCGTAACTCTTTTCCCGTTTTTTGCTGCATTAATTAAAGAAC
>Ga0316189_10000404_pt1 | contig 42729 bp, 44 predicted proteins | sample LowCovwburrow_MG_FD_204930 | JGI IMG/M metagenome (GOLD analysis project Ga0316189, IMG submission 204930) | Coastal sediment microbial communities from Maine, United States - Lowes Cove worm burrow | ecosystem: Environmental > Aquatic > Marine > Coastal > Sediment | place: USA: Maine... | reverse complement strand
TGATGAGCACCTTGCTGAAATGGATCGACAATCAATGACTGTTCAGAAAGCAGACATGGCCCCAACGACTGTCGCTAAAGCAAGTGATGTTGCTCCGGAGGAGGTAAAAACAAAAGAAAAACCGGTGGAAGAGAAGAAGGAAAATGTGACAGAAGAAAAGACAGTAGAAAGAGTACTAGATGAAGCAGATAGTATAGAAAAATCCAGTCGAGTGGTTTGGGCATTTGGGGCGGGGCTCGTCATCGGCGCGCTTATCATATCTCTTCTAATTTAACTGAAGCCCCATGAATCAGTCCATTTACTTCGATAGATTTCAAAAAAGAGTGTAAGGTAAAGGGTTGGAAGAAGTAAAAAAGAAAAAACCACCTGACACAAGAGGGAAGGGAAAAGAAAAGCCGTCCACCGAGATGGACTAAGCCATTTCATTGATGGACGGCGGTGCGCTGTGTCTTTGGTAATGGTGTGGCGATTCGCACAGCATCTACTGTATATGTTTTCTGCAAATCTGTGAATGTTGAAAGCTCAATATCACCACCTTTACCATAGACGGAAACAAATAAGTTTTCAGCAATGCAAATTGCAGTATGAACCATACGAAATGGTTTCCCGTCTTCCAGGATTTGTATCTCACTATTCTTTGGAGCTCGGTCTCCATAGAGGAAAACGGTGTCGCCTGTTTGTAATTGTTCTGGATGACACGGACGAGTTTCCCAATGGTAAGACCATAGAGGCATCATGTGTGACTTAACACCAGCTGCCAGATTCGCAAACGCATGACAATCAAAACTCGTTCCTTTACCTCTGTGTTCGATAATGAAAGTTAGAATAGCCTGCGCCATGTTGGAGTCGATAGTAATTACCCCAACATCTTTAATAGTATCGTTAGCATGGTCAACTTCGCATTCCATGAGTTTCAATTCAGTTGGTACTGAAGTAAGTTTTTCAGCGTGGGCGAAGAATGCACGTGCATATGCGTCCGTACCAGCTTCGGTTTTCCAAGTCAGCTCATCATCAGGAACAAAATAAAGCGTTAATAACATTTGGTTACTCCCCGTAGTTGTTAATATTCGTACTCGAAAAATATTACCATAAAAATACCTAATGTAAAGAAAGTGTCTGTAAGTGGGCTTTAAATTAATTGTGGTATTCAAGTTTAAAACCGTATGTTGTCTATATAAAAGTGAGTGTCAAGGGGGGGGGTGATAGTCATGCTTTGGGGAACGGGTGGAATGATGCTACCGTATTGGAATGTATATCCAACTGATACTCATTGGCATTTTGGCAACTGTAAATTTGCTTTCTTTTTTTGTCATGGCGTATGACAAACGTAAGGCGATTCGCGGTGGTACTATAGAACGCACCCCAGAGGGGTTTATTTTCTTTCTTGCAGCGTTGTTTGGCAGTATTGGTGTGTATGCTGGTATGCTGGTTTTTCGTCACAAAACTCAAAAATGGTACTTCCAACTTGGGATTCCTTTGTTGATTCTCCAAAATTTTGCCACACTCTATTTAGCTAGAGAATTCTTCGCCTTATACTGAACAACAGCACGCTAACCTAACATAGTTTGTATTTTCAGTTTGGTTGGTGGTGTGCTTATATATTAAAAACCCCAGTGCAAAGCACTGGGATAATGAAGATTCGATTGGTCATTAAATCAGTCCGTCAAGACAACCCTGGCTGATAGCCCGCTTCACTGAATAAGTGACATCGTTAGGGTATATCGGCCACCCAGATTTTTCGACTGCTTCACGTCTTTTGTAGCTATTTACAGCCATGACCTCAGCTAATTTCTCTGGGTCAGCTTTAGCATTAGCGATACATAGTGGTGTCAATGCTGCTACGGTTGCATCTTGGCTTGCTTTCTTTGCCATTGAGGAGGCTTTACTGTTGGACATGTATCCAAGCCCAAACGGCATCAACAACATTCCTACGATTATGCCGACCGCCACTGGTAGAATCAATCCTTTTGATTTTTCCATCGTTACTTTCCTCTACATGTCGTCTTGATTGACGACCTGTTGAGGAGTATACACCGTTTACTGTGAAAAGCTCTTGCTGTTATGCTTTTGTTCTGTCATGACTCAACTAGCCTGTAATGAGTGACACAATTAATAATGACATTATTCTTTAGTCTGAGCATTGGGTGAGTTTCATGGAGCAGTTGAGTAACCGTCCCCACAGGGGACACTCGGTGTCCCCTGTTATAGAGGAAATTGTTGAAGGGAGGTAATAATGAAGGAAGTAGGGGAATTGCCTGATAGAAAGAATTGCGCAATTAATTGCGGTATTCTTTTTGTTTAGGTTTGTGGATATTTTGTGTCTGAGTGGTTGTAGTGGTTATGTGGTTAAAAGAAAGCGGTTGAAACGGCGGGTAGGTATATACTATGAGTATGAATGTATCAAAAGTATCCAAAGGAAAATTGAATGATGAGGTTGATAGCAATATAGATGTAGAAACAAAATTTTTTGCTGTATCAAACAAAAAATTTATTATAATGTCTATAGCGACATTGGGAATATATGAAATATATTGGTTCTATAAAAACTGGAGTGCGGTTAAAAAAGCTCAAAATAGTAAAATTTTCCCATTTTGGCGTGCCGTATTTAGTGTGTTTTTCTGCTATTCATTGTTTAAGAAAGTACTAGTCTCAGCTAGTAATCATAATTATCGAGAATCATTCTCTCCTGGTTTATTGGCCATACTGTATATCTTTTTTATTATTATTGGAACTACATCAGGCGATGATGTGAATATTGATTATCATATTTTATCAACCTACCTATACTTAGTTAGCTTTTTATCAATTGTACCTTTGGTTATAGTGCAAAAAGCAATCCACTATAACAACAAAGCCATCGATGATACGTATGTCCAGTCGGATAAATTTTCTAAGCTTGAAATCTTTTTTGCTGTAGTTGGGAGTATCCTCCTGATTATTACGTTGATACCGTATTAAAATCTAGAGGTAAAATAGAATCAGTGTAAAAGAATACCGCAATTAATTGCGGTATTCTTTTGGTTTGACATTTGAGTGTGTTGGTTAAATCTCGCAGGTTAGTCCGCAGGACTCTGGGGGAGGGGTACCGCGTTCTGGGCATGTGCCAGAGTAGATACAGGCTTCGTCAGTGACTTCATGTAAATAGTTTGCAATTAATGCTGATTCTTTATTTCCATAATACAGAAGTACTTGGTCACCCTCGCTGGTTACGTAATCACTAATAGGGATATGACTTTCATTATTTACATAGAGTGTTAGAGAGTTTGTTTCGTCTTGGCAGTATTTTTCGCCGGTATCTATGGTGAGGCAACTTTCACTCAAGGAGAACCCGATGGAGTTAAGAAACTCACAAGGGTAATGTCTTCGGCATGTCGGTGGACTATTGTACCTTGATTGTCATGTAAATGAACTTCTGTAGGTCTTGTTTCACCAGCTTTTGCTTGGAACCTGTCTACTGTGAGGTCGATTGGTTTATCATTTACCACTATCAAAAAATCAGTGTGGACATGCACCTCATCTGAATGTTCATGTGTCTCGTCTGTGTGATCGTGACTGTTCTCAGATGGGGTAGTGGCTATGAACATACCCATACTTAGTGCTCCAGTCAAAATCCCTAAAATCATTGCTTTTTTATTCATATTTCCAAAAGTATATCACTTCTCCATGAAAAAAAAGAAATACGAGGCTGGTTAGAATAACAGAGTTGTTCGTGTACATACCACTAAGTCGGCATAGTTTCATTTGTGTACACGACATTTTTAAAATGCCAAGTATTTCTAAGCCAAGGGTCAATGACTTCGTATAATTTCTTGTATAGACCCCGATCGAATGCTTCTTGAGTTACCCAAAAATTAACATCAACATCCCCCGCTAGTGACTCCTCATTTCTGTGTCCTGGCTTATACAAATACACACATCCAAGGCACTTGGTTTCATCAAGATTCATCAGCGTGTATGCAAAAGAAATACGGGATTCAAACTCTTGCTGATGACGGATCAAATCATTTTTATTTTCTTCAAGAGTGAGGGTGGTAGTTGGCCAACCGTCAAATCCTCTGGTTTTTTTGATGATACCAATACTCGACATTACAGCTTCATAATCAAGCTCTGCGTCAGCATAGCAAAGTTTACGTAGTGTGAAATCAGCTGCTTCAAGCTTTTGTGGTACCTGGAATGTGTCAGAGATGAAAGTCATAGTACGTACTTCTAATGAGTAAAGTATACCGCAATTAATTTCGAAATTAATTGCGGTATACTTTTGGTTGTAGGTACTGATATGAACCGAGAGTACTATTCTGACTTAATGTAAATATACTATGAACGATGAATTTGAAGAGGTGAAGGAGAAAGAAGTGAAAGATAGCAATGGAAACATTCTACAAAATGGAGATACTGTTTTTGTTATTAAAGACTTGAAGGTGAAGGGAAGTTCTTCGGGGTTGAAGAAGGGAACTAAAGTGAAGAGTATTCGTTTGACCAATGAACTTGAAGGTCTCACTGGGAAAATAGACGGCATGAAGGGTATATACATCAAGCCTGAGTATGTGAAGAAGGCGTAGGAGAGAATGCGGGTAAAATAGGAAACAAAAAAACCCTTGCCAGAGACAAGGGTTTTTTTGTTTCAAGACTTACGCCTTGTTTACGTTGATTGCGTTTAGTCCTTTTGGACCTTCAGCAACTTCGAAAGTAACTTCGTCACCTTCTCGTAGCTCGTCGAACTGTACGTTCTTAAGCTCGTTTGAGTGGAAGAAAAGTTCTTTCTCTTCACCTTCTTGCGAAATGAAACCGAAACCTCGGTCTGTTACATTTGCGATTTTTCCTGATTGCATATTAATTAGAAATTAGTTTACTAAGTTATCAAACATTGAATACTGTGCCGTCAAACTCAGTCTGTATCTGATTGCTAATAAAATAGCATATATACGTATTTTGTCAAGTTATAGTTTGAGCTCCCACCTAAAATAGGTAAACCGGTACCTAAATAGTTATTGGGCTTCAGGGATTGAGTCTTAAAAGAGGATATGATATCAATTGGACCAATCGGTCTGTTTGGTGTATACTATTGGGGTGAATGTAAAACACAACAAACAAAAAGTTCTCGAACAAGGTTATGATCTCTTTTGGACAAAAGGGTATGCAAATCTAGGGGTCGATGAGATATGTAAAACTACTGGAATGACCAAAGGGGCTTTTTACAATGCATATAATAGTAAAGAGAACTTCCTGCTAGAAGGGATTAAGAATTATGGTGATGTTTCAGAAATTAGCCATAAAGAGTTAATGTCCTCTGGTGGTAACAAAGCAATAGATAGATTACAGAATCTATACAACAAATTGTTTGATTTGCAGGCAAAGATGGATTATCGGGGGTGTTTGGTGATGAACATGACATCAGAACTCGGTACTGAGAATCCTACAGTAAGAAAAGCTGTCGCGGCAGAGTTGGATAGATTCATAGTTACTATAGCAACAACAGTGAGAGAAGCTCAAGACGAAGGAGATTTTAAAAAGGATATTGACTCAATGGAGTTAACTAGGCTAATACATGGCACCTTTATGGGGACTCTTATCCGAGCAAAAAGTCTGAAGTCGGGCGCTGAAGGAAAAAAAACAATGCGGTTACTTGTCAACTCATTACGTCAGTGAGAACGGTCGGTGATAAATTTGTAAATATATAAAAACAAATTATTAACACTAAAAACATAATATAATGGAAAATTCAAACAAAACAATTTTGTTAATTCACGGTGCATGGGAAGGTGCATGGTCTTGGAAACAAACGATAGAACATTTAGAAGAAAAAGGTCACACAGTGAAAGCCATAGACTTACCAGGACATGGTGACGATAAAACACCAACTTCTGAAGTTACCTTAAGTGTGTATGTAGACCGAGTGAAGAAAGAATTGGAAAAAATTGATGGTCAAGTGGTTTTAGTCGGACACAGTTTTGCTGGATTTGTAGTTAGCAAAGTCGCAGAAGAGATGCCAGAAAAAATTGAAAAATTAGTATTTGTTGCTTCAGCTACTCCCTACGAAGGCAAAACTGCTTTTGAGATTTTTGAAGAAGACGAAGGTAGTGAATTTCTTGAAAATCTAATCTTCTCTGAAGACAAAAGCATTGCTACAATGAGCAGAGAAACAATAAAAGACATAATATTTACAGGAGCTACAGATGCACAAATTGATGCTTTGTTGCCAAAATTAGTGCCTCAATCTACAAAACCATTCTTTGAACCGGTAATTACAACTCCAGAAAATTTTGGTAGCGTACCAAAAGCTTATGTTGAAACAACATTAGATAGAGTTATTACAATCAAAGCGCAAAGAAACGGTCAGAAGATGTTGGGAATTGAAGAGGTAGTTACTCTAGAACAAGGACATGTGCCATTAGAAACTGCCCCTAGAGAATTGGCTGATGCGCTAAATACAATTGCTACATCCTAAAAAGTGATATCTCACATACTATTGTCATAAAACAACAGTAAAGCGTAAGTTATATCGCAAATTTGTACTGTCGCTAAGTAGTTAAGTTTACAATTTAAAATAAATATATATATGCCACTAACTTTGACATTAACAGAAGGTGTTTTACCTGTCGGAAAAGAAAAAGAAGCTGTAGCACAAATTACAGATTCATTATTGGAAACGCACGGCTTAACGGGGAACACTGTAATGACTCCTAATGTTACTGCAAATGTTCATCTAGTTCCAAAAGGATCTTCGTTTTCCGGAGGAAAAGAATTTTTAGGAGCTTGGGCGGAATGGAAAGTTCCCTCATTTGCATTAGCAGACAAAGCAATCATTAAAAAGCATTTCCAGGAGGTTACAGATATTATTTATGAATTATCTGGAGGAAAACAGCCTAAGGATAATATTTATCTAAATGTTCTACACACTGTAGATGGTGCTTGGAATTTAGACGGGAAAGCAATGACAAATGAAGAATTAGGTGCAGAAATTAGCAAAGGATAACCGCGAATTAAAAAGAGGAAGTTCAGTACTTCCTCTTTTTTAAATTTAAAATATGAATTATGAAAAAAGTACTATTTATTACGACATCACATAGTGATCTTGGTGAGTCTGGAGTGAAAACCGGAGTTTGGTTAGAAGAAGTAGCGACACCCTACTATAGATTAAGAGAAGAAAATATACATGTTGAAATTGCTTCCGTGGACGGAGAAAGTATCCCTATAGATCCATTGAGCGAGTCTGAGCAATGGATGACTGAAGACACTACTAGATTCAAGGGTGATGAAACAGCAATGCTTCAAATGAATACTAGCTTGAGGTTAGAAGACGTAAATCCATCGCAGTATGATCTAGTGTATTTTCCAGGAGGTCACGGCCCGATGTGGGATTTTGTAAACAATCCATTACTAAATAGTACACTGCAACATTTTATACAAGAAGAGAAAGTGATTGCAACAATGTGTCATGGAGTTGCGGTTCTTGTTGATGCCTTAGATGCTGACGGCAATGTGTTCGTTAAGGGAAGGAACGTTACATCCTTTGCTGATTCGGAAGAAATAGGTGTTGGAGCTGATAAAATAGTTCCATTTCTTTTGGAATCCAAATTAACAGAGCTAGGAGGGATGTACAGCAAATGAAGTGATTTTTCTCCCTATATTGTTGTGGACAAAAATCTAATAACAGGTCAAAATCCAGCTTCGGCTTCCGAAGTCGCCGACAAGATGATAGAATTGCTGAAATAAGAACGTATCAATTATTTTAAGAATGATGAAGGCTTTGATGTTTCATCGGGCCATTAGTCTGATGCCATGCACTCAGGAAAAAAAGAAAACTAAATTACTTATCAGCTTGTTAAGTTCGTGAATAACAAGTAATGGTAAATTTACAAATTTTAAATTAAAAAGACTATGAATGAATCAAAGAAAATACAACTCTACTCACAAGCCACACCAAACGGACAGAAGGTATCTATCATGCTCGAGGAAACTGGACTCCCATACGACGCACACACAATAAACATCATGAAGGGTGATCAGTTTACTGAAGACTACATAAAAATAAATCCTAACTCTAAGATTCCCTCTATTGTTGACCCTGAAGGACCAGGTGGAAAATCGTTGTCAATGATGGAGTCAGGTGCAATACTTATTTATCTTGCTGACAAGAGCGGAAAGTTCCTCTCTACTGATCCAGCACTTAGAAGTGAAACCCTGCAGTGGCTCTTCTTTCAGGTAGGCCACATTGGACCGATGTTTGGTCAGTTTGGTCACTTCCATAAGTTCGCCAAAGATACATGTGACCACCCGTATCCGTTAGAGCGGTACAAAAAGGAAGCTAAAAGATTACTTGCGGTACTCGAAGACCGATTGGAAGATAGAGAATATTTAGTTGGAGATGAGTATTCTATAGCAGATATTGCTACCTTCCCGTGGGTAAGTGTACTCAATGGCTTCTATGAAGCAGGCGATGCTTTAGAGTTATCGACTTATACTAATGTTAACCAATGGGTATCCAGGTGTGAAAGTCGACCAGCAGTGATAGTGGGGAAGAAAGTTTGTTCAATTAGATAGATAAATAAAAAAATATGGAAACAGAAAACAAATGCACAGTAGTGATAACAGCGACGTTTAAGGAAGGAGGGAAGGAAACTCCTGAGTTTAAAGAGTATTCAGAAAGGTCAAACGCAAATGGTGAAGCTCATGGAGGAGTTGTAGTTGCAAAACATATGGTTGAGCAAAACCTTGGTGATGGAGAAGCATTGCCGCATCTAGTACTCATTGTTGAGTATCCTTCAAAGGAAAAGGCTATTGAAACATTCACAAACCAAGAGTACTTGAGTATTGTCCCACTACGACAAGTAGCATTAAAGGAAGTGAACATCTTAATCACTAAGTAATCAGTATTTGACCAAGTTAAAGTTTAGTAACTAATAATTGTTTTATGGGTCCTATCATTACTGCAGCTGTGGCTACTGTAATATCTTTCGGTGCTATAGCTTATTATTTTTCAACGATTCCGCAGAATAAGGTACCAGAACGTCCAGTAGGTTTGATTTTCTTTTTGCTGGTTGGTATTAGTCTCACAGGTAAAGCATTATATTCTGGAATTCCAGGTAGTCTTGCATCAGTCCTAGGTATTGTTGCCTTATCTATCATCCCAGTTTTTATGGGGTCGTTCATTCTTTGGATTTTAACTCAGAGAAAAACACCCATTGGCGATATTAAGGTGAAAGTGGGGGATACATTACTCCAATTTAGTGCCACTACGTCTGAAGGAGTTCCATTTAATTCTGAAGAATTTAAGGGAAAACGTATACTGTTAAAATTTTTCCGAGGTGGCTGGTGTCCATATTGTTGCGCTGAACTGAATCTCTTCAATGATATGAGTGAAGAGCTGAATCAGTATAATGTGAATATCGTAGCTCTCTCAGGAGATACTCCAGAAGAGGCGCATACACACAAAAACCGCGACGGTTTGGATTTTACTATTCTTTCTGACTCCGACCTTGCAGTCGTGCGACAGTATGGAGTTGAACATCATAAAGCACTTGGTGGAGATACCAAGAATGTATCTTTTTCAATCGCTGGGATACCTTTTCCTTCTAAATTCAGATTCAAGGCAATGTCGATCCCGACGTCGCTTTTGGTTGATGAACATGGTGTGATTCAGTGGATTGACCAGTCAGAAGACTATCGTTTGCGAGCGAGTAAAGAGACTGTAATGGCAGCAGTGAAGAATGCATTTGGCTAATACATTAAATGAACTGGATCCCTTAAGAATAAAAAGACCCTTGTACGGGTCTTTTTTGTGAGTTTCAAATTTTAGTGAGTAAAAGAATACACCACCATTACAGGTTCGAACCATCAACTATCCTGCTAAAATGAGCTCTATAATTAGGGCTCATTTTGCTGCTCCGGCGGTAGAAGTCTCTCTAGTTACACAAGCAGTATAGGTTGTCACGATTTTCTAAAAAAATGCAGGCAACCTCTTCGAGTCCTTCATGAAGAGTGCCTTCGCACTCTTCTCGCTCGGAGCATCGTAGAAAAGAGGTGTCAGGTACCATTTTTCTTTCAAAGGCAGGAGTCTCGGTCATTACATGACCAGTATACCTTTTGGATGTATTCTCCCTTAGGTCGAATCTATCTCAAAAGCTTTTCGAGTCCTGACGAAAGTGACATTGAGTCACTTTCTCCGCCGGAGCATAGAAAAATCCCCTTTCGGGGATTTTCGATGCTCCAAGAGCTAAGCACGTTTAGAACGGTAAACTGGCAGGAGATACAAAGAGAAATACATTTATATACTGAGAACAGTCCTTGTCTTCCCACTGTTTCATAGTCCGCGATTTAATATTTGATTGTAAACTTTCCCTTTTTGAGACAATGAGTACAATTAGTAGATATGATGATAATTACTACACCTTGCTGGAAATGCGATAAAGAAATGAAGTTGGCCCTTGTTGAAGGAGGACTTGATGGTAGTGCCTGTCGTGGCCCAGAGTCTTTTAATAAAGAAGAAATTACTCTTGCAGAGAAAAAAGGTGTTCTCCTCAAGACTATTGATAGTAAAACAGCTGAAGAAACATATTTAGCTAATATTTGTCCTCATTGCAACTCTTTTATAGGACAATGGTTCTTTTTTGCTCACTACTTTGCACCAGCACAATATGGAGACTTGGAGTATATTACAGTCTAATTATCTCACGGGATGAGGAGTGAACGCCCAATATCTTATACTGTGCCACTCCACACTAACTTGTAGTTCACTCAATTCTGTTTTAGCTCTTTCTAACTGCTCTTTTATGTAAGCAGTTGGTTCTTTATCCATTGAAGAAAACACTAGTGTGTCAGGCCTAATTTGTTTGGCTAAATCAATCATATCGTCAAAATCTTTTTGAGTGAACAAACTTGAAGACCTTTTAACTTCACCAATTATGAATCTTCCATCTTTAATACAAATTAAGTCAACTTCACGAACTGTTTTTAAATCATCACCTTCTTTGATAAGCAATTCTTGACTTGGTATTGAAATACTTGAACTTCTTGAATCTTCCATCAGTTCTCCTAACGTAAGCAATAACGGCACAGTACCGTGCTTTGAAACAGCCGCTCTTACAAGGCTGTTGAGTCTATAAAACCATCTAGATTCTGCTTGTATTGGGAATTCATAACCACAACCATTGCAGGTAATCAGAGTTGTTAAGACGTCTAAATGGTACCAAATTCTATAACCACAATGAGGACATTTCGGTCTAGCTCCCACTAATAAAATCTTTGAGCTAACCAAATCAGAAAGAGTGTCTTTGAAATCTTTTTCATCAAAAGGTATGTTCATACCAGTTGGATTTTCATTGTATTTTGCAGTCTCAATCTCTGCTATGTTCTTCATCTCTTTGTAGTCCATATCTACCTCCTCATTGTTTAATTGTTTCGCAAAAGCAAAAACTTTGGCAGATAACCATTTAATTCCATTCTCACTAGATAGGTCATTATTCCTGGCAACAGCCTTTGTAAGCGTCTTGGTTATTTGCTCCCGTGCTTTTCCATCCTTTTCTTGACCAAAGTTAGACATCTTTTCAAATGTGTCTCGCCAAAATCTTTCTTCAAATAGACGTGTTGCACTACTTAGATTGGGAAACAAACTTAAGACACCAGACAAGTACATACCCTTGTCCGACCTTCTCATATGATAAAAGGGGCTAGAGTGGAAGCGCGCGCCCTCATCTTGGTCAATATTGTCAAATTTTTCACCACAAAAGAGTGCGTGGAATATGGCTCTGTCTTCCGGTATTTTTAAATGTAGAATATTTTCATCTGGTGAAAAAGATGAACGACGTTTCATTGCAACACTAAATGTGCCGCTTTCATTTATTCTTGCTGGCTTATTAAAAAAACCACAATGGTTTGCAATGTTGTTACGACGAGGAAGTTGCCACCAGTAATTTGAACCAACTATGTAGGTGAAGTTCTCTGGTCTATATTCAATATACAAATCTACAAACCAAGATTGTCCTCCTATACCTGACTCTTCTGCATCCGGTTCATTAATTACTAGAACCTCTTCATCTGAATTTGCTCGATGAAAATCTAACCCTCGACCGATATTAATAAACCCCGAATGTTTTGAATAGTTGAAAATTGGTTGGGAGGTTCTTTTCTCCACGCCTCTACCGTGATGCAAACCTCTTCCTAAGGTATCCCGAAAACCATTTAACAGACCCTCGTCAAGGGAAAATGACACAAATTTTGTACCCCTAGAGTTATCGTGTCCAATTGAACTAGTTTGACGATTAATAAATGCTTGCAAGCCTGTATGTATTTCTTCATTGTCTGCAAGTTCTGAGTTTATTAACAATTGGGTTATTTGTGTCCTTATCCATTGTCTTACATCAAGCTGCCTATTCCAAAAATAAACTTTATCTTGAATGCTAGAGCCGATAACAACTTCAAATTTCTCTCCATTGTTACTGTAATCCGTTTCTTTGATTGAGTTTGGGAGGGAACAAATTTGACTTTGGAAGACGAATTTATTGTGCCAATTTCCCAACTCAAGCAAAACATCATTAAGTTCAGACAGGGATGTTATCTTAAAATCTTTGTACTGGGTCGTCTCCCTAGAACGAATTATATGTACATAACGTAAATCACGCTCGTGAATCACACCAAAATTGTCTGACAGGAACTCTTTAATATTTTCTGGAGTATCATCGTCTACAATAAAAAAACATAGAGTTTGAGCATCCCCAGAAAAACCTAGTGCTATTTTGGATATATTTGTGCTAGTGGGAACAATTGACACAAGGTCATCTCTTACACTTATGAATCTCTCGCCGTCTCTTTGCTCCACCACTCTTAGAGGTGAAGTGAAAGTTCTAAATCTACGTTTCAAGTCGTCACTTAATTGAGGAAATGAGTAAATTATGTCTGGGTCGTATTCCTTAACATTTGTCCACTGTTCATCTGAAATCTCATTACCATCTGAAAATGCAATTAGGTTAAATCTTCCTCCCCATTTTTCACGACTGTAATTAATTATCGCATCTGCCTCATAGGTTGTGGTTTGAGGATTGATTAAAAACGCAACTCGATACGGACGATTCTTCATATATACCGTGTATTGTTTTGTATTCATTGTTTCTCAGTATACCCTTCAGCTCTAAGTATTCAATAACTAGCAAAACTCTTATAACTATCATTTCATTGAGTTAGTAACCCTGAAGTGCTACTCTTTGAAAGTATGAATAACAAGGAGGCTGCGGCTAGAATCAAGATAAACAGATTGCTTGAAGACTCAGGATGGAGACTAATAGAGGATGAGAATGGAAAAGCGAATGTTGAGCTTGAACAAGGCGTAGATATAACTAAAGTTGGTGACGACTATGAGCTTATTTCTAAGGGTTATGTTGACTATCTTCTCTTGGATGATAGAGGTTTTCCTTTGTGTGTTCTTGAGGCTAAAAGAGAGAAAATACACCCACTTTCAGCCAAGGAACAAGCTCGTGACTATGCAAAAAGTCAGAATGCTCGTTATGTGATTCTTTCAAATGGTATCAGTCACTACTTATGGGACACCGAGGAAGGTAATCCTGAAGTATTGACCGAAATTCCTTCACAGTCTGCTCTACAACATCGTAGTACCTATAGGCCCAACACTCAGGACTTAGTTTCTGAGGTGGTTGATGAAAATTATCTTGCTCCTGCCCGCACTCTTCGTAAGTACCAAGTTGAAGCTATTCAAGCTATTCAGAAAGCTGCTGAGGCAGGTAAAAAGCGTTATCTTTTCGAAATGGCTACAGGAACTGGCAAGACAACTACCGCTGGAGCTGTCTGCAAGCTGTTCTTACGTACTGGCAACGCAAAACGTATCTTATTCCTTGTAGACCGAATTGAACTAGAAGACCAAGCTGTAAAAGCGTTTCGTGGAATTTATGGAGATGACTATTTTATAGATACCGTGAAGTCAGATAAGTGGCAGAATTGTCAGATTGTTGTTTCAACTGTGCAGACACTTCTTGCTGGTGACCGTTACAGAAAACTATTCTCACAAATTGATTTTGAACTTGTTATTTCGGATGAATCCCACCGTTCTCTCGGTGGTAACGCTCGTGCAGTATTTGAATACTTCCTAGGCTATAAGCTTGGTCTTACAGCCACCCCTCGTGATTATCTCAAAGGAGTAGATGAGAAAGAACTACAGAAGAATAATCCTAAAGCTCTTGAGCTTAGAAGCTTACGAGATACCTACAAAACTTTTGGCTGTGATGATGGAATACCAACATATAAATACGACCTCAAAGCAGGAGTAACCGACGGCTTTCTTATCAATCCATTCGTTGTGGATGCTAGAACAGAAATTACTACCGAACTGCTATCTGAAGAGGGCTACACTCTGGATGTTACAGACGAAGAAGGAGTAGAGGGCGAACAAACTTTTGGAGCTAGGCACTTTGAGCGCACCTTCTTCAATGATGATACCAATCGAGTTTTTTGTGAGACGATTTTAAATCAAGGAAAACCTGACCCACTTACAGGTGAATTCGGGAAGACTCTTGTTTTTTGTGTGAGTCAAAATCACGCCGCAAAGGTTGTGAATACACTTAACATCTTGGCAATGAAAAAATGGCCAGATAAGTATCAGTCAGACTTTGCTGTCCAAGTAACAAGTAACGTACTCGATGCACAGACTAAAACCACCGACTTTACTGAAAATAGACTTTCTGGTAAATCTCGCTTTGCAGAAGAAACGCATCCAGATTACGGCTCAAGTCGTACACGAGTTTGTGTGACTGTGGGAATGATGACTACAGGCTACGATTGTCCTGACCTACTGAACGTTATCTTAATGAGACCCATATTCTCTCCGTCTGACTTTGTTCAGATGAAAGGACGAGGAACAAGAACTAACACTTTCACTTATCAAGAAACTGGAGAAAATGCTACCAAAGAAGCTTTCCTACTTCTCGATTTTTTTGGTACGTGTGATTACTTTGAAAAAGACTTTGACTACGACCAAAAACTTACACTACCGATTACCCAAGGAAGACAGACAGAGCCAAATCCAGACCCTGAACCACCAGAAGGCGGTGTTTCAGCTGACGAGGTAGATGCAGGTAAAGAAGACCGAATTAAAAGTGAAGCAGTCATCCATATTGGCAAGGAAGGAATGCGTATCGACCGTGACCTATACCCAGAACTTCATCAGCAATTTGAGTATGTTGTTCAACATAGTGAGGAAATTAAACGCGTTCAAGAAATTGACGGCGTTGAGGGTGTAGAAACCTTCATTAAGACTGAAGTATTCAACAAGCCAAGTGAATACTGGAATGCTGACAAAATTCGTAAGTCATACGAGAAAGAGCATAAACTGGAACGTAAACTTTCCCTTTCTGAGATGATATTGAAAGCAATGGGAGTTTCAACTGGATTTAAAACACGAGAAGAACGAATGGACGAGGAATATCAAAAATTTATTAATATTGAAAAGCCAGAAATTGCAACTGGTGAGGCTATCCAAACGGCTCAAACATTTTTTGAAACCTATCTGTCCGATGAGACATTTAGAACTATTATTCAAAACCAAAGTTATGCTGATTTAGCTACATATCCCTTAATTACTATGGGAGATTTGGAATTGCTTGGTGCAGTAAATATTGCACTCATTAGAGACTACACTGATGAGTACCTTATGCGGGAGATGCGTGAATTTGAATGGAAATAATTGGTAATATATAACAATGTTAACAAGTGAGGTTAAAACAAGAATAAATGCTTGTCGCGATATACTCGTCGGCAAACTTCCTGACCCCAAAAGTCAGGTACTTCAAATCACGAACGCGCTGATTTATAAGTTTATGGATGACCAAGACCGCACGGCTGAAAAGCTTGGTGGGAAGCCGTCTTTTTTCAAGGGTGAGCTGAAAGACTATGCGTGGCATAGATTATTTGACTCAAAACTTTCAAACCAAGAAAAGGCAGATAAATACATCGAAGGTATAGAAAAACTTTCTCAAGCAAAACACCTACCAGAACTCTTCAGGGATATTTTTAAGGAAGCTTATGTTCCATTTCGTGCAGCCGGCACCATCGTGCTTTTTATAGATGAAATTAATAAGTTCAATTACCATCATAGTGAAGAACTAGGTAATGCCTACGAGTACTTACTTTCGATAATGGGGTCACAAGGAGATGCTGGTCAGTTCCGTACCCCACGTCATATTATTGAGTTTTTGGTTGATGCTGTAGACCCTCAAAAAGGAGAAACCATCTATGACCCAGCTGCAGGAACAGCAGGATTCCTCATTGCTGCCTATAAGCACATTATCGAAGAGAACAAAAAACTTTCTCCAACAGATAACAAGAAACTTTCTGAAAACATCAGTGGTATTGATATTGACCCCGGAATGGCTAAGGTTGCCAGAGTAAACCTATATCTTCACGGCTTTGCCACCCCGCACATTGATGAAGGTGACACGCTTAGTGATGAAAATCTTTGGGGTAAAAAATTTGATGTCATCCTCGCCAACCCCCCCTTTATGTCCCCAAAGGGAGGTATCCAGCCCCATAAGAAATTTAATGTTAAAGCTACACGTTCCGAAGTGTTGTTTGTTGACTACATAGCTGAACATCTAAAGCTAAAAGGACGTGCAGGTATCATTGTTCCCGAAGGAATTATTTTCCAGGCTGGAAACGTCTACAAAGAACTTCGAAAGATGTTGATTGAGGAAGATTATCTGCATACCGTAATCAGTCTTCCAGCAGGAGTGTTCCAACCCTATTCAGGCGTAAAAACATCTATATTAATTCTTGACCGAGAACGAGCAAAATCATCAGATGAAATTCTTTTTATTAAAATCGAGAATGACGGCTTTACAATTGGTGCACAGCGTACTGAGAGAGCTGGAGATGAGATGCCGAAAGCTCTTGAAGTTGTTTCAAAGTGGCGTGAAGGTAAAAAACTAAAGTCTCCGCTAGCAAGTTGGGTTTCAAAAAAAGAAGTTGCAGAAAGCGGAGAATACAACCTGTCATCTGAGAGGTATCGCTTTTTCGAAGACAAAGTAACAATCTGGCCGGTATTAAAATTTGATGAAGTGTGCACTCTGGAATATGGCTCTTCATTACCAGCAAGCGTAAGGACTGATGGGCCATATCCAGTAATGGGTTCAAACGGTATTTCTGGGTACCACGACAAGTATTTAATTGATGGGCCAGCAATAATTGTTGGTAGAAAGGGTTCAGCCGGTGAAGTAACGTGGGTAGAAGAAAATTGCTTTCCAATCGACACAACATATTTTGTAAAACTTAAAAAGCCAGAAAAAACTTCTCTGAAGTATTTATACCGCATTTTAAAATATCTGGATTTGACAAGTATTAGAAATGGAGCGGGTGTTCCAGGACTTAATAGAAATGATGTATATTCAAAATTTAAAATACCCCTTCCACCAATTGAGGTGCAAGAGGAGATTGTTTCTGAACTAGACCGGTATCAAAAAATCATTGACGGCTCACGACAAGTCGTAGAAAACTATAAACCATCATTTAAGACTGACCCACGATGGAAGCAGAAACCACTCAGTGAATTCTTCGAGCTATCTAAAAGCCACGTCGACCCATTGAAGCAAAAAGGCGATGTAAATTATATCGGTTTAGAAAATATTGAGTCTCAGACTGGAAGAATTGTAGGGGAAATCAGCAGTCTGTATTCAGATATTAAAAGTACGAAAAATACCTTTAAGGAGGGTGATATTCTCTTTGGTAAACTTAGACCAAATCTTAATAAAGTATGGCTTGCTAACTGTGAAGGAGTTTGCTCAACTGATATTCTAGTATTGAAGCCTAAGGAAAACACTATTCCTGAAGTTTATATATCATTAATACTCAGTGATTCGTTTAATCAAAAAGTTCTCACTGGACTTAGAGGAGCGCAGCTTCCCAGGACTAACTATGAGCATCTCAGCTCTCTCTGTTTGCCTGACATTCCTGTGGACGAACAAATTAAATTGAAAGAGTTACTGGTTGAAGAAAGTGTCTTTATTAAATCTTCCCGAAATTTAATTAGTATCTTTGAGCAAAAAATTCAAGACAAAGTCGCAGAAGTTTGGGGTGAATAATTATGATTGAAGAAGCATCACGAGTTCTTGATTTCTTACCCCTTAGAAAGTCTGAGGCTGAAGAAGAGTACGTGACGTATTTGTGGAAGAGCTTCGAGATTTTAGCCGAAAAGAAAGAAAGTTCCGTTCAGTCTTTTTCTCTAACTGCTTTTCATTTACTTTTTATGCTTGCAGTTCAGTATCGCGTATTACGCATATCCACTGACAATCCAAGTGACTATAAAAAAGCTTTTACACTAAACAAACCCCGCAAAGAAAACAAACACGTACTTTCCCCTACTTTAGTTACTGACTTGAGTTTAATTCCTGAAAGTCCTATTTTTCATATGTTTGAACTTGTTGACTTGGAGGACGTTATTTTGAATGACTGCAAGAAAATAATAAAACGTAGGAATACGGAGTTTATGCACGCTGGCGGAAACATTCCTGCTGAACCAGAGTTACACATTGATAACTGCTTACAAAAGCTTGATAGTATCCAAGAGCGTTTTTTAGAGCAAAACAATAAGATTGCAGAGGGTTGGCTTTCGGAACTAGAAGAGTTTGAAGAGATTTGCGAGTTCGTTGAGAAACGACTTTATGAAAGCAGGCTAACTCCAGCTGATTTTCAGTCAGGTTTATTGAAAGATAGTTTTTCCACCTGCTTCGAGTAATTTGCCAAAATACTATTGATTTAAGCCGTTGATATGGAATTATGCGCAAATGCTACTTAAATCGCATTATGAGCAAGTTTCGCGCGAATAAACCGCTGTTTAACCTACACTTAGAGTAGTTATCTGACCTCTAGGTCAATAAACAAAAATTCTCTAACACCGTTGGAGAATTTAAAAAGCACACTGAGATACACTAAAGTACACTCAAAGACACTAATTAACCCTAATCCACCTTCATCAACCCTAATCCACCGTCATCCACCGTCATTAATCATTATTAACACTGAATGACACTGAATGACACTGAATGACACTCATTAACACGAATTCTCAGTAAATCTCAGTAAATTTTGAATCTACACAATAAAAGGTTCTTTAACACTGATGCATAAAGGTTGTATACTCATAATATGGGTTTCATTGATGTTGAAGACAAATTAGCTCGCCGGTTTTTGGGTGAAATATACCAACTTTTTTATGACGCAAAGGAAATAAACAGCAGTAATAATGTTATTACGATCTTCCTAGGAATAATTGACGATGAGGAAACAAATTTAAAATACAAAATACTCTTAAATCTTAAGAAAACAGGGGTCATTAAGAGTATCAAAACAACTAAAGAGGTTGAAAGTAAGGTGGATTTTTACAATTGGTCAGATGATGGTTCAGACCTTTCGGTTGCCTCAAGTGAATATGTTGCTACTGCAGTGTGTGAAGTTGATGAGTTGAAAATGGAAGGAGTTTTTAAAGATTACTCATTTTATCCCAGATATTTCCTCAGAAAGTATAAGACTAGAGAAATAGTAATAAATAATAAATACTTTGTATCCAAACCTGATTTCCTTAGTCCAAATGATATTTTCTTTTCTTTGTTATATGAGAAACCAAATATCGTGATTCCTTTCCCCTATATACGGTCTGAAATAGAAAAAGCCGTCGGTGAAGTGACTCCGAAAAAACTTTCTAATTTTCTACAACAACTAAACTTTATAGGTGAAATAAAAAAGCTTTTCTTCTCACAATCTTCAACAAATGCTGTCTGTTTAACTCCCGTAGTGATGAATAAGGATTTTGATGATTATAATATTGATGAAGATGCTCTATTGTCTCAACTACAAGGCCTAGAAACTATATAAAATTTAAATAGTACTAAATGGCACTGAGTAGCACGCTCAGAAGGCTTGTTTTTAATAATGTCGTTACACTGGCGTTAGCTTTTGTGGAAAAGCTGACCTTATGAGAAATATCAGAAAAAGAGACATAGAAGAGATTCACAGTGAAGAATGTGAAAACATAAACGAGCTGAATCTCGGTGATTTATTTATGATTCTATATGACATCAATTCTGAACAAAATTCTCCTAAGGAGACTAGACGCGAAGAAAACGTTAGATAAAACCCAGGGGCGTGGACAGCTGGTTAACTTGTTCCGATACCTAAGTTTGCGTAGACACGCGCATTCCCAAACTGATAGCTCACTAATTAGTGGCTATGAACTGTCGATAAGATGTCTTTGTGAAAGCAGGGAAAATGAGTGAACCATCTCACCCTGCCATTTGAAAGGCACCGTATCGACTCAACAGAAGAATAACTATTATGTCGGTATCACATCGAGTCAAATGAAAGAGTGATTCCTAAAGGTTTACTTATTACTTCTGTATCTATCTAACTACATATATATCAACTACCTTCTCTTCTTAAAGGTAGATGGTTGGTTGAACCCAAATTATTAGCACTAAAAATAAAAATGGAAGAAGTAAAAAAAGAAGTATCAGACCTACTTAATTTGATTGGCACGGTAAAAACTCTATCTGACAAAGGTGAACTGACTTTGAATGAGGCGAGAATATTGACCAGATACCCATTACGGGCAATTGAGCGAAGGAGGTGCAGATTGACTAAGTACGGATACAAAAATCCCAAAGTAACTTTTGCTGGGGTGTTTGGTAGCTCAGAAGTCGGTAACATTAAAAAGTAATAAATAAAATAAGTATGAAAGCAATTATAGTAGCTCGAGTCTCCACAGGAGAACAACGAGATGCAGGAAACTCCCTGCCTGCACAAATTACAAGGATGGAAGATTACTGCAAACGAGACAGAAACAACTATGAAATTATTGATAGGTATAGTTTTGACGAAAGTGCGTATAAAGTTAAGAGGGATGAATTCGACAAAATCCTTGAAGACATTTCAAAATCTAAAGAGAAAGTTGCAGTTTGTTTTGATAAGGTGGATAGACTCTCTAGAAACATATTTGATAAGCGCGTGGCTGTACTGTATGAAAAAGCCATTGCTAATGAAATAGAACTACATTTTGTATCTGATGGGCAAGTAATTAATGGCAGTATGAATGCAGCTGATAAGTTCGCATTCGGTATGAAGCTTGGATTAGCTAAGTATTACTCAGATGCAATTGGTGACAATGTGCGGAGAGTGTTTGAACAAAAGAGAAAAGACGGTTGTTGGATTTCTAGTGCACCGTTTGGCTATGAGAACGTTCCATCAAATAAAGAAAAACGTACGAGAGCAGACTTAACCGTAAATGAAGAAGAGGCAGAAGTGGTACGAAGAATATTTAATATGTACGCAGGGGGCTTACACTCTCTGAGTACAATCTGTAATTGGTTACAAGAAGAAAAGATAAAAACGAAGAATGATAAGAACTTTTGTACTAGTGCCTTGCATCACCTTATGTGTAACCCTTTTTATCACGGTGTAATGAGAACGAGTTATGGTGACTTTCCTCATCGTTACGAACCATTAATTGATAAACAGCTATACTACAAAGTTCAAAAGTTGTTAGCTGAAAGAAACAACAATCCTGTAAAAGCACGAGATACGAAGTTTCTTTTTAGCGGGGTGTTTAAGTGTGAAAAATGTGGCTGTACCATTTCCGCGCAAAAGTCTAAGGGTCGGTATGTTTACTATCACTGCACTAATGCTAAAGGTAATTGTAAGCGGATTTATGTAAATGAAGACGTTCTTAAGGAAGGAGTTGGTGAAATCCTTGATTCAATCTCACTTAGAGATGATGAAATTGATGAAGTGTGTGAATATTTAAAGAAAGAAAATGATAGTCAAACACTTTTTCACAAGAAGCAGATTGATACGAAACAAAGAGAATACAGTAAGTGTCAGGAAATAATTGATAAAGCTTTGGATATGTTTTTGCAACAGAGAATCGATGATGCAACATATGAAAAGAAAACGTCAGATATGAAGGTAAGACAAAACGAGCTAGAATCCGAACTTGAAAATATGAGGTCAGACAATACGAACCACCACATCACCGCTCGCACCGTATTGGAACTAGCACAAAGAACAAAGGAGTTGTATGAAAGTTCTAACTTTGACCAAAAACGCCAGATTTTGAATCTAATATTTCAGAACTCTACGTTTATGGACAAAAAGCCTTTGTTTAGAACAAGAAAACCCTTCGACACTATACTAAGTGTGAAGGGTCGTCCTATCTTGCTCCGGCGGCAGGACTCGAACCTGCGACAAATTGATTAACAGTCAACTGCTCTACCAGCTGAGCTACGCCGGAATTTGTTTGTTCCCGAATTGGGAACGTGTGAGTATTGTACAGAAAAATTTGATTAATTCAACATGTTAATATGTAGATACATGAGAAACGCATATGCGCTGTTAGGAGTTGCTTTTATTATCGTTTTTGGTGGGGCATTTGTGATACTTAATACTGCTCAAGCTCCAACTAATAAAACTGAAGAAGTACCAACTAATTTAATCAAAAAGATAAATACGACTATGAAACTTAGTTCAGAAGCATTTCAGGAAGGCTCTCTGATTCCAGCTAAATATACTTGCAGTGGAGAGAATATAAACCCGCCACTATCGTTTGGGGGACTACCTGAAAACACAAAGTCTCTGGTTCTGGTTGTGGATGATTCTGACATTCCACAAGAGATAAAAGAAAAGATGGGTATCGATAAATTTGATCATTGGACCGTTTATAATATTCCAGCAAACACAGTCCTAATTGAGGCAGGTACGCTGGCAGGAACTACTGGATTAAATACTCGTGGAGAAGCTCAGTATACTGGACCCTGCCCTCCAAGTGAGTATGAACCTACCACCCATCGGTATAGCTTTAGGTTGTATGCACTTCCAGAGCTACTTATGTTTGAAGGAACACCGACACTTGATGTAGTTGAGGCTGCGGCACAGGAAATTATGATTGAAAAGGCTGAATTGGTGGGGTTGTATAGTAAAGTTTCAGGATAATGTCCGCCATTGGATGATATATTGAAATTCCCCATATCCAAAAACGTAGTATAATAAAGGAGTTAGAAGTTAATCTATAACACATATGTTGACACTTTTTTATAAACCCACATGTCCTTTTTGCCATCGAGTACTTGGTGAAGCTGAAGATATGGGTATTACCATGAATCTAAAAGACGTGTCTGTAGATACAGTTGCATTAGATGAATTGATGGAGAAAGGCGGCAAAAAGATGGTCCCGTATTTGGCAGACGATGAACGGGGCGTTTCTATGTATGAGTCTGCAGATATAATTGCGTACCTTGCAGAGCACTATAAAGGAGATACCTCATCCATTGATAAAACGTGTGAGAGTTGTCAGTAGGTTATTAGAGGTATGTATGTAAAGGTTCGGGTAGTTGCTGGGATGCGGAAAGAAAAGGTGAAGAAAATCAACGCAGTGACGTTTGAAATGACTGTGAAAGAACCTGCTGAGCGAAACCTTGCAAACAAGCGCATACGGACTATATTGGCTGAACAATATAAGTTAGAGGAAGCAAACGTGAGAATTGTAACAGGACATCATTCTCAGAGTAAGATATTTGATGTTGCAGAGTGATTACTAGATAATTAAATTTAGATATGACATTCCCAATGATTCAATTTAAAGCTACAAACACCGAACTGATTGGTGATTTACAAGATATTATGGAGCAAAAGCTTCATTCCCTCGAGAAATATACTGGTGACGAAACAGATATAAAGTGTGAGGTAGAATTTGAAAAAATTACTGCTCAGAATTCAGGAAAAATATACCGTGTTGAGGCAAATTTGTTTTTGGCAGGAAAGCTCTTTAGGGCTGATTCTATAGAAACAACGTTTGAAGAAGCTATTGACGAAGTACGCAATGAACTCGATAAGAAGCTTCGCCGCTCAAATAAGAAGCGCGATACCATGATGAAACGGGGAGGTAGGGCAATTAAGCATATGCTTAATTTTGGAGGATAAATGAAAATGAACGCCTAGCGTTCATTTTTTTTTGACAAAAACTAGAATTATTATGTAATTAATACTTTTGAAATGCAGTGATATACTGTATATACAAACGTCTCGATATGTTCGTGACTCTTCCTACAATTAACCTCATGCATATATTGGTTCTGTTTCATTACTAGAGTAAGTTTATTGCCTATGTTGTCTACAAAGATCAACACTAAAGTAATAGACGTAGAGCTTACTGAGAAAAGGAAAAATGTAATAGCGCATACATTTACCCCCTTAACACGTCTTGTTGATGGGGGTGCCCGATGTGACGTCGTTATACGTAAAATACATCGCATGTGGGGCGGTGACGTGTACTGTGTTTTGGTGCGTCTGAAAACTCACACCCAGGCGTACTATGCAGTTGCCAACGCTAATTCTTTTTTACGAGCCATAAATCAAGCTCAGATAGAGTTACGAAAGTCCATCAATAAAAAACACGCGCCAGATGTAAATAGAGTATTACATCTTCAGCAGGCAGTACATAAAAGGTATTTTGTTGAATTGTTTATGCAAAGCTAATCACGCTCGAATAAGGCGATTGATTATGTATATTTAAAAATACCAGGTATCTGTTCATGTACAAACGCTAGTCAGAGAAGTACTGACTAAAATTCATTTCATTTTTTCCCTCGGGTATTATGCGACTAATGCACAACTTGTCTTCAGCGAGTTGTGCATTAGCTATTTTAATTCTCTTTCCTTCATGCATAAAAAAGCTTCCTGGGAATCCTTCGTACGCACGGATCTTCAGAAGGATTTGGTATGCTTCTTTTCCTGTAGGGAGATTATATGGGTCTAGTGTGAGTCCACCCATTGAGCGGTCAAGGCGACCGCAATACGTCGCTGTCGCATGGTGTTGCTCGTGGGGAGTTATTTCTCCTGAGAGCCATTTGGGTAGTGTTTTTACCAACAGCTCGCCACCCATCTTCGCGAGAGTAGTATCGAGTTCATTTCCGTGCATAGGCCACTCTTGTGAATTGATTGTAAGCGTTTCCTGAGCGATGATGGGTCCATGGTCCATCTTTTCATCCATTTGCATGATAGTTACTCCACATTGCTCGCTCATGTCTTGAAGAATGGTTGACCTAATAGGACTTGCACCACGAAGTAACGGTAAGAGTGATGGATGTATGTTGAGCGTGCCATGCACAGGGAGATCAATGAGCCATTTTGGCATGATCTTGTTGTATGCAACGACGATGAATATGTCCCATGACACCTCAGACATTCTCTGTTTGAACTCTTCGTCTTTGATACTTTCGGGTTGGTACACCTCAATATCATGTTGTAGAGCCCATTGTTTAACTGGAGGGGGAGTTAAGACTTGTTTGCGCCCTACAGGGCGGTCTGGGTTACATAAAATAAGACTCGGCATAATACCAGCCTTTTTTAGTTCTTCAAGTACAGGAACCCCGAGTGGTTCTCCTCCAAAATATGCGATGTTTGATTCTTTATTTTTCATTATCATCCTTTTGCTTCGCTTAAACCTCGTTTCTTCATTTCTTCTTTCGTGTAGATTTTTTCGGCAATATCAGTGAAAAGGATACCATCGAGGTGGTTGTTTTCGTGTTGTATGATTTGAGCAAGTAAGCCGCCTGCACCACGTTCATAATCATTACCATCAATGTCAGTTGCACGCATGGTCACGTTTGTGTGACGTTTTACCTCACCATATTTGTCTGGGAGTGATAGGCAACCCTCTCCAACAATATGCGTTTTCTTGGAGACTTTTATAATCGTTGGGTTAATCGCAACTAGGCAGGGGAGTGCATCACGGTCATTGCTCTGGTCATCGATGAGAAAAAGTCGTTTGGAAACACCGATTTGTGGTGCAGCAATAGCAACTGCGGTAAAACCATCGACACTGTAGCTTTTTAGTGCTGATTTGAGGTCTTTAATGATTTTTGTCACCAGTCCACTGTCAAAATTCTCTTGCGTTATCTCCTCCGCAATAGTGTGTAATACTGGGTGATTTTCTGGTACAAGCTTGGCCATATATGTTGAGTACTATAGCGTAAATTGATAAAAAAAGCACTGATTCCGGAGGATCCAATTTAACCCCCTACAGGGGACACCGGGTGTCCCCTGTAGGGGGTTAAATGATTTTATCTGGGCTTACCTCAATCTTGATAGTAGGAGGGAGATTGCGTAGCTGTAGAATAAGTTTTGTATCGGGCCAGTCTTCCCGGTTGATACGAATAAGTCCATGGCGAGTGATTCCCTTTGAGGAGGTTAGTGGAGCGTTGTAGAAATGTAGTTCAGTATCTGTAAGCTGTGTATCAATGAATTTCTCTGCTTCTAGAATTTGAGATTGTGTTCCCACCCAAGTGAGCAAAATAAATACTGCGTATGGAGGATATTTTAAGGTTTTACGCATCATTATTTCTTCATTGTAAAATTCATCGATAAGGCCTTTTCCTGCATACTTTAATAAATAATCAGGATCGGTGCGCGTTACCACGAAACACTCATTGGTTGTTTTTTCACGCAGAGAGAGTAATAGAGATAATACTGTTTCCTCTGCACGCCAAGTAGGAATTGCGCGGGCGGCTTCGTAGGAGGTTATTGCGGTCACGGCAACGGGTTTTGTAATATAGGGTAGAGCCATAGAGGTCCCAATCATGATTGAACCTTTTGTGTCGTAGAATTGCTTTGTAAGCTTCCTTGCTTTGATGTGTGTTGTGGCTGTGGTGTGGTCAAATATGGTTATAGGAGTATCCTTAAAGAGCTTTCGAGCTTGCGTTGCTACTTGCTGAATGCCAATACCTTGTTCGCGCAGGCGCCAGGAACCGCAATCGGGGCATGTATCATTGGCACGAACTTTTTTCCCTGAGGTTGATGAAATAAACCAGCGTTGCATACTTTCACCCTCGCCTGTCTGAAGAAGAGAATAGGGGGCGCCAGAATCAGGACAGCGAAAGATGTGGCTACAATCGTAACAAACGACCATGGGCGCAAGGCCCTTGCGAGCTGCAAAGAGAAACACCTTGTTCTTGCTTTTGATAGTACGCTGAATAGTCTCAATGAGTTCTGGGGTAAAAATAGCAAATTCTTTTTCTCCCTCCTTCTTTTCATGTTGACTGATTGTGAAAGTACTTTCAAAATTTAGTCGCTTTGGGTGTTCAGCAAAAGTTTCATACGTATCTTCTCTACGCAACGCTTCTTCTTCGGTGCGAGGGAGGATGTCTCCGAGAAGTATTGAGCGGTTGCTTACTTTTGCATAGGTAATCAATATATCGCGTGCATCTAGATATGGTCTCGTTCGTGCTTTGTAGTGGTTTGAAGAGCATTCTTCCATAATAATCGTAGTGATGTCATGCCTATCTAGAAATGCGAAGTTTGGTGTGGTGATGATTAGTTTTGCGGTACTGAGATCTAAAAATAATTCATACGATTTTTCAATCTGTTTTTTGGTGTGCGTACTGGAAAAAGTGATGACCCTTTTTTCTATACCATGCTCAAGTGCCTCTCGCGCGGTGCGTACTGCCGTCGATGTCGGTACAATAAAAAGAATTGACCCTCGGTGAGCTAATGCTTGGCGGATTTGGCTTCGGTATGAAATAAAGCGATCTGCATAAGTTCCAGCTAGAATTGTAGGTGTTGAGTTTTCGGAATTGGTATAGTTTACACACGTCGGATATTCGCGTACGCCAGAACGAATATCTGGAGGCAAGAGTGCGAAGAGGATACTTCCTATATGCGCGGGAGTTACTTTTGTAAGTTCTTCAGCAGTTCTCATAAAACTTTTAGGTAATGAGGCTGGGTTCGGTTGTATAGCAAGTTTCTTTAATGAAAAGGTAGCTGCTCGGATTGCTGTCTTTGCGGCAGATACTGGTTTACTAGAGATGACAACCGCCCGAATGGTCCTCTTTCTTACAGGAACTTCAATAAGAGAGCCTGCAGGATACTCAGCAGCAGAATAATATGAAAGAGATTCAATAGTGCCTGCACGAGATAGGGGAATCACTTCGATAATAAACATAGTGTGGGTAGTATAACAAAAGACACGGAAGTCTTCGACTTCCGTGTCTTTTGTTAGTATGTTGTTTAAAACTCCTCCAAATATTTCACATCAGCTCCCAGTGACTGTAATCGCTCTACGAGATTTTCGTATCCACGGTTAATGCTATATATATTACGCAATACTGAAGTACCAGTCGCTCCGAGCATTCCAATAAGGAGAATGGTTGCAGGGCGTAATGCTGGAGGGCAGACCATTTCATTTGCATGCAGTTTTGTAGGTCCTGTGATGAAGATACGGTGTGGGTCAGCGAGCATAGTGTCAGCACCAAGTTTATCAAGCTCTGTGAAGTAGATAGCTCGTTTTTCATACACCCAATCATGGATGAGCGTCTGGCCTTCTGCCTGAGTAGCAATGACTGCAAAGAAAGGGAGGTTATCTATATTGAGCCCTGGGTATGGTCGGGCATACACTTTTTCATCTAGAGCAGTGAGTTTAGATGGTTTGGTAACGATGTCTACAAGACGGGTGAGGCCGTTTGCACTGAGATATGGTTTTGATTGTGTGTATTTGAATCCCATCTTAGAAAGCTTCAGGAGCTCAAGCTCTAGAAAGTCGATAGGGCAACGGGTGATAGAGAGTTCCGAGTTTGTGACAATTGCAGACGCTAAGAAAAACATTGCATCGGTTGGGTCTTCAGCAAGGGTGTACTCAATATCCTTATGTATCTCTTCAACACCAGTAACAATGAGTGTTGTTGTCCCTACACCTTCAATTTTCACGCCACAAGCAATGAGGAAGGCACACATCTCCTGAACCATGTAGTTTGAAGAGGCATACTTGATAACCGTGGTGCATGGAGCTAGCGCAGCTGCAAATAGAGTGTTTTCAGTTACCGTATCGCCTGATTCATAGAGAATTATTTCCTCTGGACATGCTGGAGATACACTGACTTCATATGCATCATCTGTGGTCTGTATGTCGACGCCAAAGTGTTCTAGCGCGTAAAAATGTGGGCGCACGGTGCGACTTCCAAGCTTGCATCCCCCTGACTGGGGAAGGGAAAATTTTTCCATATGATGCATCAAGGGACCAATGAACATCACAATACTACGAGTTCGCCGAGCTGCTTCTACATTAATCTGGGAAAGATTAAACTTCTTGGGGGGAGTTATGGTCATGGTGTCGTCGAGCCACTCAATTTTTACACCGATACTCTCTAGTACTTCTATCAGTCGATAGACTTCCTCAATCCTGGGGACACGCGTAAGAGTGGTCGTTCCTTTGTTGAGAAGTGAGGCACATAAGAGGCCTACGGCACCATTTTTGGAAGTGTTTGTTTGTATGGTACCAGTAAGTTTATTACCTCCGTTGATTTGGAGATTTACGGAACCTGGTGTGTCCGACAGTAGATTTTTATTCAATGCCTTACTTATCTTTCGGACCATGTCCGTTGATATGTTTTGCCCACCTGATTCAATACGCGCCACCGCACTTTGTGTGGTCCCAATTTTTTCTGCTAATACAGCTTGTGTAATATGAGCTTGTTCCCGAATTTCCGTTATACGTTCTCCAATATTTTTCATATGATTATATCCATAAGTGAATGTTCACTATAGCATGTATGCTATATGGATAATAGTACACATTGTATGCTGGGGACTGTTCTTTTTTGTAAAACAAGCTACTATTGAGTCTCGATGTTTAAAAACTTTTCACCAAAACTCGGCATAGACTTAGGTACAACAAATGTACTGGTGTTTGTCCCTGGGGAAGGAGTGGTGCTCAATGAACCATCAGTTGTTGCAATTTCTGATGATAACCAAGTACTTGCCGTAGGAATTGAAGCAAAAAAAATGATTGGTAGAACCCCAGATAGCATCCGCGCATATCGTCCAATGAAAGATGGAGTGATTGCAGATTATCGAGTGACTGAAGTAATGCTCCGTTATTTCTTACGTAAAGCACTTAATAAATACAATATATTTCGACCTGAGGTGATGATATCGGTGCCAGCTGGAGTGTCTTCGACTGAAAAACGTGCAGTTGTAGAGGCTGCCGCAAAAGCGGGCGCAAAAAATGCATATGTAGTGAAAGAACCTATTCTTGCTGCCATTGGCGCGGGGGTGCCCATCTATGAACCCCAAGGGCACATGATTGTTGATATTGGAGGGGGAACTATCGATGTTGCAGTAATTTCCCTTGGAGGAATTGTGTCTGCAAACTCAGTAAAGTGTGCCGGGAACCGAATTGATGCGGCAATTATTGATTATGTAAAGAAAAATAAGAATCTTGCTATTGGAGACAAGACTGCCGAAGATATTAAAATTAATATAGGCTCAGCGCTTCCTTTAGAAGAAGAATTGGTTATGGATATTAAAGGACGTGACTTACTTTCAGGATTACCACGCACTACAGATATTCGGACCAATGAAATAGTGCGCGCTATTTCACGAGAATTAAGAGAAATGGTAAAAGCTATTAAGGATGTATTCCAAGAAACGCCACCAGAGCTTGCTGCCGATATTATTGACCACGGTATTATTATGACCGGAGGAACTTCGCAGTTACGGAATTTCCCAGAATTAATAAAACGGCGTACGGGAGTAAAAGCAATTCTTGCCGACCAGGCGTTGTTTTGTGTAGCAAAAGGGACGGGGATAGCACTTGAACATCTGGACACCTACAAACGCACAATACTCACAAAACGCTAGATTTTGCCGAATCTACTTTGCCAGTTTGCGAAAAAAGAGCCTCAATGTACCACCAAATACATCTGAGCCCTTTTTCTTGCCTTCCGTGTATCTTTGGTAAAATCTTGTGATTGAATGGCAAAATTCCCAAGCGGGATCACCAGACGATGAGCGGGGATACGATTCTTTTTTTAAAAAAAATTTGTTGTAATGAAAGTAAAGAAAGAATTAAGGTTCTAAAAAACCCAACGAAATGGAAATATCCAATTCGTCGGGTGTTTTCTTTTCCACTTACTGCGTGCGTTGTTTTGAGTGGTTACATCTATAATAGGAGTATGGTAGAGGGTGCTCCAAAACAGTTTACTTCGCCAGAGGAAGAGATTGCATATTTACGTCAACAGATCGCTGATAAGGAGCGTGGCCTTCTTGATCGTGCACCAGAAGCTGATGTTTTGGAAATAGAAACGGTGGCCAAACAGGAAATTTTTGAATACGGTACATTCACCCCAAACACCGTTCTTTCTAATGAGCATCAACTTCCAGAAGAGGAGATTGTTGCACAAGCTGAACAGGTCAATATCTCATCTGACCCTGTTGAAGAGGTAGTACAACTTGCACTTGAAAAGGGTATACGCAATGCTCTATCTGTTATGGAAAAAAGTAGCAGTCCTTTTGGAACAGATGAGGTGCATAGGCGCTTAGTTGAATTGATTAAGGAAGGGGTTTACGTGCAAGACTTAAAAGAAGGAGTGCCACCTTGGCAGATACTTCATACAACACTATTTGAGATAAAGGTTCCTGAGATTAATGACGGTACCAAAGAACATCAGCTGGCTGAATTGTTTGGCATGATGGAGCAGTTTTATGCTGGTATGCAGTCTGTTGGGCAGGAAAAAAAGAATCAGCAATATATTCTTGAAGTCGCCTCACCTGATGGGAGTGATCATATTATTTTTTATGTTGCCGTTCCTAATCAGTTTATAGATCTTTTCCAGAAGCAATTACTATCTTTGTATCCTGATGTTGTTCTTACTGAACAAAAACATGACTATAATATTTTTGTTAAAGGAGGCTCGTCACATGTAGCAGTCGCGAAGCTTAAAAAACACCCCGTATATCCCATCCGGGGGAAAGATACTTTTGAGTCTGATCCGTTTGCGGTATTGCTTAATGCATTTTCAAAAATTGAAAAAAATGGTGGAGGTGCAGCGCTACAAATCGTGGTACGTACCGTAGCACGACAACATCAGACACAGTATGAAGGCATCATTAAACGAGTTCGTGATGGTATGAAAGTAAAAGAAGCGATTGCGCGCAGTACCTTTAGTGGTGAAATGTTCGTGGGGCTAAAAGAAATAATTAAGGCAAATCCTACAAAAAAAGATTCCGATGAGATAATGTCATCTCATGAAGTAGATCAGGAGGCCTTAACAGTATTCGCAGAAAAAATTTCGACACCAATTGTGGAAACAAATATCCGCATTGCCGTATCGGCACATACCGAAGAACGTGCAAAGCAGATTCTTTCTGAAATTGAGGCTACATTTAACCAATTTGAACATACACAGGGGAATCGGCTTATCTTCACACATCTAAACGGAAAAGCATTACAGCGAGAAATTAAAGCTTTTTCTTTCCGCGAGTTTCTGCCAAAACGTCTGCTCCCCCTATCTTTGACTGAGCTTTCAACACTTATGCACTTCCCGGCCGATGGAATTGACTCTTCCCCAGAGTTTAAACAGTCACGCTCTAAAACTGCCGCCGCACCAACAGATATGCCATCGGAAGGTACACTGCTTGGGATTAACTCCCACAGGGGAGTAGAGAAAGAAATTTATATTTCTGCAGAAGATAGACTGCGTCATTTCTATATTATCGGGCAAACGGGTACAGGGAAGACTGTCTTGATGAAAAATATGATTATCCAGGACATTGAGCGAGGATCAGGTGTGTGTATGATTGATCCACATGGTACTGATATTGAAGATGTACTAAGCGCGATTCCTCCAGAAAGAGAAAAGGACCTTATTTATTTTGATCCGTCACGTATGGATAGAGTGGTTGGGTTTAACATGCTCGAGTACGACATCAATAAACCGGAACAAAAGACGTTTGTTGTGAACGAATTATTTTCTATATTCCAAAAATTATACGGAGGCAACCCTGAATCTATGGGGCCGATGTTTGAACAGTACTTCCGTAATGCCACTTTGTTGGTGATGGAGGACCCTGACAGTGGGAATACCCTTATGGATATTTCTAGAGTAATGGTTGATGCTAAGTATCGACGTATGAAGCTTGAGAAAGCAAAAAATCCTGTTGTAGTACAGTTCTGGAGAGAGATTGCTACCAAAGCAGGAGGAGAAGCATCGCTTGAAAACATTGTGCCGTACATCGTTTCAAAATTTGATGTGTTCACCGCTAACGACTATATGCGACCTATTATCGGACAGCAAAAGTCTGCCTTTGATTTCCGGCAGGTCATGGATCAAAAGAAAATACTTCTGATCAACCTTTCTAAAGGGAGACTAGGCGAAATCAATGCAAATCTTATTGGGATGATTATGGTAGGAAAGATTCTCATGGCGGCACTGTCACGAGTGGATGACCCGACGAAGAGTTTCCCAGACTTCTACTTGCACATGGACGAGTTTCAAAATATTTCAACCAATTCTATTTCAGCAATTCTTTCTGAGGCGCGTAAGTACAAGCTTGGCCTTACTGTAGCGCACCAGTTTATTGCGCAACTGGATGAAGATATTAAAGATGCGGTATTTGGAAACGTTGGCTCGATGGCTACATTCCGTGTCGGACCTGAAGATTCAAAAACGTTAGAGCATCAATTCAGTCCGACATTTGACAGTTCTGATCTAATGAATGTTCCCAACTGGAACTCATACTTGAAAGTTCTTGCAAATGGAACACCAACAAAACCATTTAGTGTTGCTACAGTTCCTCCAAGAGAGACTGATCATGCGCGAGTTCAAAATATGATTGAGATGAGCTACAAAAAATATGGCCGCTCCAGGGGAGAGGTAGAAGCTGAGATTGCACAACGTTATCAAAAACAAGAAGCTCCGAAGGATGATCCTTTTGGTATGATGTAGTAAATATGGGGAGAAAAACATTTGGAGAAAGATATCCAGAATTTGTATGGAAGCCAGAAACTGAAGGCGGTTCTTCGGTTGTTCAACCCAATATTGAGTCTGACACGGAGCTGATTAAACGTTACAAAGAACAATCTACCCTGGCCGAATTACATGATACTGAACGACTCACTGATGCTGACTATCTGGAAATCGAACAAGAAGCACATGATGCAGGCAGGAAGAAAACAGTGACTAAAGGGGTTCATGCTAATGGTAGAAATAAGGGTAAATCATTTTCGTATAATACATGGACAGATAGGCCAACTCATGTAGGTGAAGATACAGATCTTAGTTTGGAAAAAGATGGAGCAGAACATGTGTCAGAGGAAAATGGTCCACCAGAAATAACTGAAGGTATATCGCATACGTCAGAGGCGTTATCTGAAGAAGTTGCCGCATACAGAGAAAGACTTGGGTATGGTAATAAAAATGGGGTAGAGAAGAAAAAAGGTTCCCCAAGATATCGTGCTCTTTTGGCAGTAAATCAAATACTTTTGCAAAGTGGCACGCTACAGAAACTACAGAAGGCATTGTCTTCTAGTGAAGGCGATGTTGTATTACAACAACGTATCGCTGCTGTTACAGAAACTATCGCAAAACAAAGAGAAATAGTAGAGGAAATTTTAACTCTCACAGAAAAGGAAATGGGCATAGTTGCTGCCGACACAAAAACAACACCCGAAAAACAAGAAAAACTCATCCTCACCAATGAGCAACGTGTTTACCCAACAGTAGAAACAAAAATTCCCGAAAATCCCATTAGAAAACGAATTGAAGAATCGGCTGCACTTCGTGCAAAAGAGGTTGAGGAAAAACTGCCTGCAATAGCAACAATTCCACACAAAAAAGGTTTTTTTGCCAAGACAGGATTGTTTGCTTTAGCAGGCTTTTTCACTGCGCTTGCAACACCGCTTAATGATGTCTATGAGAATAGGGACATTACTCAGTTGCAGAGTAAGCCACCAGTAGCCACGGCACAAAAGGCACCTGTACAAGAAAATGCATCGACCGAATCCATGATTCCTTTCGTTATTGATGAATCAGCTGTACCGTATAAAACATCTGAAGAACTTAACAATGAGTCATTGATTTCAAATGCGAAAGAATCTACCGCACCTGAAATATATGAAAATGCACCGGACAATCTCCCTACAGGTCCATTCGCTGAAAGTGGAATCGATATCGATGTACCCAGAATTTCAGAACTAGAACTATCTGAACAAGAACCCTCGGTCGTTACCGAACCGACTATCGGTACTCCTGTGAATGCAGAAAGTATGGAAAGTACACCCAGAATGTATACGGTCAAAAGGGGAGATAATGTATGGAATTATAGTGAAGGAGATATAAAAGGAGTCTCTATGTCTCTGGAATTGACAAAAGTTCCTGAAAATAAGCGTAATGAGGTACTTGCTTTTGTTAGGGCAGAATTAGTAGCCAGTGAAAAGTTGAGGATTAAAGTTGGTATAACAAGTGGTAATCCAGACCGCATATATCCAGGTGACGTTCTTAATGGAACTGAGCTAGATGCACTTGTTAAACGTGTAGTTGTACAACGTAATATTGTTACTCTTTAATATGTCTACTCAATTAACACAAGAACAAATGCAGGTGCTTGGTATGGGGGTCATGACTCCTATACAGCGAGAAAATTTTCTTGAACGCTTAGGCAAGATGGTTTTTGATAGTGCATTAATTAAACTTCTAGAAACTCTCAATGAAGATCAGGTTCATGCCTTGAATCATGCACTTGAAGCTCAAGAATCGTATCAAGGTATTTTTGAATATTTACAGGTAACGTACCCTCAGTTCATGTCGTATATGGAGAATGTACAAGAACGTTTTGTCTCTGAATTTATGAGCGAAATGAAAGTGGCCTAATAGTGTTGAATTGGGTGAGTAATCCACAAGGACCGCAGGCAAAGCACTCGGTCCTTTGGTGTATACTGTACGTATTATGTCAGATGTGACAGGAAGTTCTTTGTTGAGTGGTACGCAAACGAAAGTTGTAAGCGAAGCATTTAACCTGCGTGATGAAAAAAGCGTTGTGACACTACTTAGAAGAATACATCAAAGCCCCTTACTTCCTGAGAACAAAAATAAACTACGTGATGCAGTTTTTCTCTTTCGAAGTAGTATTGAATCTTCTCTCACTGATGAACTCAAGTCCCAATTCTCTCAAAGTGGTTTTGCTATCGAAGATTCACCCGTACCTCTAGAGGTCAGTCGGGAAGTGCCCGTAGCACCTGTGGTAGAAAAAACTCGAACGGGTTTTGGCTCTGCACGACCTCGTCCGCGTTTCGCTCCAGTTTCAATATCAAAAATTCCACCAGTGGATACTCCATCAATCGATGATGTGTCTGTGACGTCACCTGTTACAGAACCAGTTGTTGCTCAGGTTGCATCAGCGCACGTTCCGCCACAACCCGTGGAGATTCCAGTAGAAATACCTGTTGTAGCAGAACCTATGGTTAAGCCCCCGACAGAAACACAAAGCGCTCCAACTTCTTCAAATGGAGAGAGGATTAAAGAGATCAAAAAAGAAGTAAATCAATTAGTGGGGAATCCTGTTAATTTAATTGATGTACACAATGATTTAGGTCGCGAATACATGAGTGCGTTGCTCGATGCTATGAAGAAAGGAAATGGAGGTACTCCAGAAGAGGTTGCAAGCGCTATGGAACGGCTCGAGCTCGCTTTTGCCTCTGTAAAGAAAACAATAAATTCTAATGACACAATTGTAGACAAAACTCCTGAGGTGGCACCAGAACCTGAGAGTGTCGCCGAAGTGTCTGGACATCAAGAAATTCCTGATGCTGTTGTGGGAACAGTTCCTCCTGATGCTATCGAAAATGATCAGTCAGAAACAGCTTCACCAGAGGAGATGTCTGTACCAGTTTCAGGTTTTGCATCAGTGCATGATACGCATATACAAAACCAGACTCCGATAAACGAATCATCTGTTATTCCTCTAGAAGAAGTTCCTCCCGTGCACGAAGCTGCTTCTGTGGAAGCAAATTCTGCTGTACCTCCCAATACAGTACAACAGACAACTCCACCAGTGACCTCTCCTGAATCAGTAATTCAAGAAAATATACCAAATGCGTCTGGTGGAATTATGTCAGTTGCCAAAGAGAAACAAATACAAGACTTACTGACTGCTCAGAAACAAGAAGCCGCAGTGACAGATCAACAAAAAAGAACAATTGAAATTGCAGCAATGGATCCATTGATGACACCAGAAGTAACAGCAGGTCTCCAGCAGTTGCTTTCAGAATGGAGCTTGTTTAAGTCCACAAGTTTTTTTAGCAAAGGTTCAAAAGGGATGGAACATCCTCTATTTAAGAAGTTAGCCACACTCAATATGACCGCAGTAGTAGCAGGGCGTTTTGAAGGTGCTACACCACAAATAAAACGAAGCATTTCTGACTATATGAATGGATGGCGGTATGAAGAGGGTATTTTGCAACAACAAGGTGAGTTGTTTGAACATTATCTACGGCGAGTTATAAAACACATTATTGATAAGCGCTCCACGCATTCCTCAGAGATAGAAAATAAGTAACGGTACTTTTAGTTAGCTGTTTTATGAGTAGACCTTTTTACAGAACTCGAGCATAATATGTCTATGAATACCCATCATGCAATTGTTTGTATCGCTGATACCCTTGAGGATTCTGCTGTACCGGAAATATATAAAACACAGACAGTCGACGTTTCGCATATTAATTGCGATAGATTTTCTATTGCAGATGCACGACAGCTTTCTATTGATGCCTTACAAAAGCCCGTTAATTCAAACAAACGCGTGTTTGTACTTGTGCTTAAGAAAATGCCCGAGGATTCACAGAATGCTTTACTAAAACTTTTTGAGGAGCCACCGGAGCAGACGCAATTTTATCTTGTCATTCCTCAAGACGGGATACTTATACCGACACTTCGTTCGCGAGTGACTATAGAAAATACGTTGACTTCAGAAGGCGGAAAGAATATAGTTTTTGATACATTTATTTCTGCGGCGTATGCAGATCGGCTAGTTTTTATTGCAGATATAACAAAGAAAAAAGACCTCGTCTCAATTGAAGACATTGTGCGTGGTGTAGAAAAATATGTAGCTTCAAATCCCTTGAAACATGGGCAGACGCTTTCAACGGTGTTGTTTGTCCGTGAGTATATTAAAACACCGGGTGCATCAGCAAAAATGCTTCTAGAGGAGCTGGCATTGTCACTCCCTAAAATATAGTTCCCATTGAAAAGTCTACAGAAATAAACAATGCGTGGTAAACTTACTTTTATAATTCAATAGATTTTATGATAGATTTTGATGCACGAGGAAAAGAGATTTTAGATTGGCTTACTACGGAATACACTGCAATCAGGACAGGGCAGGCAACACCTGCTCTTTTAGACAACATAAAAGTGGAAAGTTACGGAAGTATGATGCCACTTAATCAGGTTGGGTCTGTTGGAGTGGAAGATGCACGAACATTACGTATTTCACTCTGGGATGCAGGGGGAATCCCTGCAGTAGAGAAATCACTGCGCGAGGCCGATCTAGGTGTTTCTGTGGTCACTGACTCTGCTGGGTTACGAGTAGTTTTTCCAGAACTTACTAGCGATAGACGTGTACAGTTGATAAAGCTGGCTAAATCTAAGTTAGAAGATGCTCGTGTTTCCGTACGCAGCGCCCGGGATGAATTTATGAAAGACCTCGAAAAACAACTCAAAGACGGAGACATTAGCGAAGATGATAAGTTTACACAAAAAGAATTGATACAAAAAAAAGTTGATGCAGTAAATGGACAACTTGAAACACTCTATGCTAAGAAAGAGCAGGAGGTAAGTGTGTAACGACTATTAAAGGATAATTTACCCAACATATATTTATGGCAATACTATTATTTTTCCTGGTGCTCTTTGTACTCATTCTGGTGCATGAATGGGGGCATTTTATTGTGGCAAAGAAAACAGGCATGCGTGTAGATGAATTTGGTATAGGATTTCCCCCAAAACTCTTTGGGATAAAATGGCATGGAACGGAATATACATTTAATGCGTTACCTATTGGTGGATTTGTGCGTATTAAAGGTGAAAACGCTGAAGACGTTTCAAACGCAGGAGATGTGGAAGAAGATTCCTTTGCAGCTAAAAGTAAGTGGGCGCAAGCTGCAGTACTCATCGCTGGAGTGACTATGAATGTATTGTTCGCTTGGGTACTGTTCGTTGGTGTATTTATGGTGGGATTACCATCTGCTGTTGATGAAAGTACCGCCTCAGATAATGCGGTCCTCACAATCACCCATGTTCTAGATGACGGACCAGCTGACCAGGCATTTCTTCCAGCTGGGGTAGTCATTACCGGGCTGTCCGCAGGCTCTGCTACTGATGAAGTGCTTTCACCTACTTCTTTTAGCGAGTTTACTCAAGACCATGGAGACCAGAAGCTGATCATATCTTATCTACAGGACGAACAAGTACAGGAAATTTCAATTCAACCAGTGACAGGACTCATTGAAGAAGATGAGACTCGGGCTGCTATTGGTGTCGCTCTTTCTCTAGTAGAAACGGTGAAGCTTCCAGTTCACCTTGCAATGGTAGATGCAACAAAAACTACCATCTATTCATTGAAAGCCATCACAGTAGGATTGGCTTCACTTATTGGGCAGAGTTTTCAAGGGACTGCTGACTTTTCTCAAGTGGCAGGACCTATCGGTATTGTGAGTCTCGTTGGAGACGCTGCTGAGTTTGGCCTTACATCGCTTTTGATGTTCACTGCGATTATCTCCCTTAATCTTGCGGTAATTAACATGCTTCCTTTTCCTGCCCTAGATGGTGGTAGATTAGTGATGGTTGGTATTGAAGCGGTAACACGCACATCTATCAATCCTGTATGGGTTGGGCGTGTAAACTTAGCTGGGTTTGCACTATTGATGCTTCTTATGATTGCGGTGACGTATAACGACATCATAAAGATTCTGTAGACATGTAATTATGTATCTACAATAAATGAATAACGACCCGTACATGTTGTGTACGGGTCGTTTTTTAATGAGTTACCAGACTACCAATGCACCAAGTGCTGCAAGGGAAAAGAGCATTTTGGTTTGATCAACTGTAGGAACAAAATCAGAATAACCAATTGGGGCAACAGACAGAAGTGAAGCAGAAGCTAATATCATAAGTACCCCTGATATTTTTTTGACTACATGCATTATTTTTCCTAACTGAAGGTTTCTCTAATTTAGACTATAACGTTTGTGAGATAAGTCAATGGGAACTGATTAAATTGTCATAATAGGGAAGGGAGGGTATGATAGTGAGATTGTGGAAGCTATGAAAGTATTACTTTTATAGCTTCCAGAAGATTGTTATGAAATTGTGTAAGACAACGTATAGAACAAATCCCATGTGGTTTTAATTAAATCGCTGCATTTTATATATTTAACAAAACTACAATGAAACAATCAAAACTATTTACAAAAACAAAAAAAGAAGCACCAAGCGATGAAGTTGCTAAAAACGCCCAACTCCTAATTCAAGCTGGGTATATTTATAAAAACATGGCTGGGGCATACTCTTTTTTACCCCTGGGTCTTCGTGTAGTAAACAAAATTAAGGACATTATACGTCAAGAGATGGATGCTATTGATGGACAGGAAATGCACATGCCGGCCTTGCAGGACTCAGCACTTTGGGAGAAGTCTGATCGATGGGATGATGATAAAGTGGATGTGTGGTTTAAATCGGAACTTAAAGCAGGAGGAGAGGTCGGACTTGCATGGACTCATGAAGAAGTAATTACAGAAATTATGCGTCAATATGTGTCTTCATATAAAGACCTCCCATTTTTTCCGTATCAAATTCAAACTAAATTTCGCAACGAAATGCGTGCGAAAAGCGGTATTATGCGCACCCGGGAATTTGATATGAAAGATTTATATTCTTTCTGTGCTACCCAGGAACAACATGATTCATTTTATGAATCATGTAGCGAGGCATATATGAGAATTTTTCAACGACTTGGTATTGGAGATGCAACGTTTAAGACATTTGCTTCTGGGGGTGCATTTACAAAATTTAGTCATGAGTTTCAAACACTAGCAGAAGCTGGTGAGGACATTGTTTTTGTAAATGAAGATAAGGGTGTCGCAGTCAACGAAGAAGTTCTTAATGATGTAGATTTGACTGAGTTGGGTGTAACCAAAGAAGAATTAACTAAACGTAAAAGCATTGAGGTGGGAAATATTTTTTCACTGGGTACTAAATTCTCAGAAGCCCTGGGCCTTACTTTTAAAGACGAAAATGGAGACAATCAACCAGTCATAATGGGATCATATGGTATTGGTCCTGCGCGAGCGATGGGGACCGTGGTTGATTTACTTGCTGATGAAAAAGGGATTGTTTGGCCGGAAAGTATTGCTCCCTACAAAGCACACTTAGTTGGTCTCAACGGTGATGATGCAGAGATTAAGGACTGGACTGACGGTGTGTATACTGCACTACAAGCACGAGGAGTTGAAGTTTTGTATGATGACCGTGATGCACGTCCTGGTAATAAGTTCGCAGACTCAGACTTGTTGGGGATGCCGTATCGTATAGTGGCCAGCAAGAAGATGAAAGAAGGAGGAACATTTGAAGTGGTGGAACGTAAAACTTGTGAAGTGTCCTATATGACTGAAGAAGAACTGTATAGCAAATTCACGAGTAACTAAAATAAGAGAATGAAACGATTACTTACACATCTAGATAAAATGGTTGCTGCGGTATCGACGGATATTGGTATTGACCTTGGGACTGCAAATACTTTGGTATATATTAAAGGTAAGGGCATTGTGCTCAATGAGCCTACTATTGTTGCAATTAATAAAAAAACAGGACAGTTAGTTGCTGTAGGGAATGAGGCAAAAGCTATGCTGGGTCGTACACCGCATCACATCGAAGTTGTGCGTCCGTTGGTTGATGGAGTAATTTCAGACTTTGAAGTAACTGAGGAAATGGTCTCGTACCTTATCGGTAAGGTGCGTAATGATATGCGTAGCATTATTGCGCCACGAGTACTAGTGGGAGTTCCTTCAGGGATCACTAACGTAGAAATGCGAGCAGCCAGGGACGCCGTGAAAAATGCTGGAGCACGGGAGGTCTTTCTTATCGAGGAGCCAATGGCGGCAGCCATTGGAGCAAAACTTCCAGTAGGGAAGGCGGTAGGAAATATGATTATAGATATCGGTGGAGGAAACACTGACATCGCAGTTATTTCACTTAATGGAATTGTTGTTGCTAAAAATCTTCGCGTAGCGGGGGATCACTTGAACGCTGCAATTGTGAGTTACATCCGTGATCAATTTAAAGTTTTGGTGGGAGAAAAGACGGCTGAAGATGCGAAGGTAATGCTCGCGTCAATTTTCCAAAATGAAGATGATAAAGAAATGGTCGTTCGCGGGCGCGATGTGGTAACGGGCTTACCACGCGAAGTGGTCATTACGGAAACTGACATCCGTGAAGCAATATCTCACTCAATGGATACGATCGTGGAAACGGTACGTGCCGTTCTCGAGAAAACCCCGCCTGAAGTATTATCTGATGTAATGCAACGAGGCATTCATATTGCTGGTGGAGGAGCGCTCATTCCAGGACTAGCACCACTACTTGAGGATATGATGCAAGTGCCAGTGTTTATAGTGCCTGATCCTTTGCGGGCAGTTGTTCGTGGAACTGGTATAGTATTAGAGAACCTAGATTTATATGAAGAAATTCTCGTCGATAACGAGGGTGAACTCTCGCCGTATCTCTCAGAATAAGAAACTTATTCGTATTGCTGTAGTGACCTTGGTGTCTATAGTGTTGCTTTTTCTTGCGCCAAAAGTACTTAATGTACTTGTGTCTGTTGTTGTTGCACCGGTGAATATCACCAAGACATGGGTGACCCAATCAG
>Ga0316189_10000403_pt1 | contig 42807 bp, 38 predicted proteins | sample LowCovwburrow_MG_FD_204930 | JGI IMG/M metagenome (GOLD analysis project Ga0316189, IMG submission 204930) | Coastal sediment microbial communities from Maine, United States - Lowes Cove worm burrow | ecosystem: Environmental > Aquatic > Marine > Coastal > Sediment | place: USA: Maine... | reverse complement strand
GCCCCGATTACCAGGCCGCCCTCGAAGCTTTGGGTGATGGGGTAACTCGGGATATGCGCCTCGTTCAGGGCGCCTGATCTGACGCTGGTAGCCGGGAAGAACAACTCAACAGGCGGGTATTTCGGTGTCCGCTAGCCTGCTGCTCCCCCAGCTTCGGGCAGGAAAGCCTACAATCATGGAATAGCTTTCACCTGCACAATAACAATAGCCATAATGTTGGAGCAGGATTAGACCTCATGATGATCAGAAGGGCCGCTACGCCATGCCCGAACTAGGCTCAGTCACACCGTTCGTTCGCGAACTCAGTGGGAGAGCCCGCCGGTTTGAGGTGGTGCCGCTGATCTTTCTCGCAGTCGCCTCGATTCTGGCGGTTAGCGCCCACATGCAACGGTTTCCGGAGATCTCGCCTTTCGACGAAATCGTGCACATTGACTATGTTCGCTCCTTGCAGACCCTCGAATACCCAAGGTTGGGAGAAACCCTCGATCAACGGACGTTCCGGGATTGGGCGTGCCGCGGTGCCTACACCGATGCGGTATCTCTCCCCTCATGCCTAGCCGCCGAATATGATCCCGCTGACTTCGGCGGGCACGCAGTGCAGCGGGCCAACCACCCGCCCGTGTACTACGCCATCACCGCAGTTTTGGCGACACCGTTTGTTTTGGCCGACAACTCGAAACTGGTTGCCGGTTCCCGACTCGCCGGGGCGGCGTTCCTTTTTCTGGGTTTAGCCATGGTCTACTACCGAGCCCGAGCCCGAGGGGTGTCACCCCTGCTGGCCTCCGCGACGCTGGCTAGTGTTGCCATTGGGATGCCTACCCTCATGCACGCCAGCGCCACCGTCAACAATGACATCGCGGTATTCACGGTGGGTGCATTCTGCCTCCTTGTAGTCGATCGAGAACGCCCATTTGCGGTGACGATGCGCTGGCTACTTGCCGCAGCAGTTCTCGCTGGCTCGGTGAAGATTACGGCCCTTTTCCCAGTCGTAGCGGCCACGACCGTCATAGGATGGCAGACGATCGGCACCCCGTACGTTGGCCGCGGCAAGAAATTCCGACAGCTACTCATGCTGTCGTCGGTTCCCGTTACGTCGTTCATCACGGCGAAAATATGGGAGATCCTCGGAACTCTTCGACAACTGGATGGGTATCGCTACCCCATCAGCGGAAACGGCCGCCCTATCGACGGCAACCCCTTCCTAGGGATCGTGCGTTCGGTCGGAGACACCATTCCCCCCACCAAACTCAACTATGTACCAGAGGCTTTGCAGTCAGGTTCGTTGATCGAGGTTGCCGCTTTCCTAGGGTTGGTGGTAGCGGCGGCTGTGGGTGTGGGGTTGAGCTCAAACGACCTCCGCCGCCAAGCTCTGGCCGTTGCTGTGGTGGCAGGAAGTGCAGCCACCGGCGTTGTCATACAGTTCGGGGCTGCGTTGGCGGGTCGAGAAACAAAGCTTTTCCCGCTTGTCAGTACCCGCTATGCCATGGGCGTAATCCCCTTCGTTTTGCTTTTGCTCACCCATTGGCTCGACGACAACCGGGTCACCCGAGCAGTCGCCGTTGTGGTGGTTTTTGTCTCGCTCTACGGAGCCTCGACATCATTTCTCGTTTGACCGTTAACCGCCGCCAGTCGGTTGCCGTCGCTCGACGAATTCCTTGGTGCCGTCCTCCACGGTTACCCCGGCCGGTGTGTGCGCATACGGCTCTGGAGTCTCTGAGCCGAGCATGGCTTCGGAGTACCGAAGTTCCTTGATGTGATACAAATTCTTTTCGAGCGTGGCCAGGGTCCGCTTGTTCATATCAGCCACCAAACCCAACAACCAGATCACGATGGCAACCGTGGTGACGTAGACGCCGATAAGCCCCAACGATGTATAGGGGGTGGTTACCCCGTGGCGTACCCAGTGTTGCGCCACCATTCCGGTGGCCAACGAACCGGGCACAAAAAACAGGGCCCCGAGCACACCAAAGAACTGGCCAGGGGAGAAGTCGCGGTATGCGCGGGTGATATTTACGGCGCTGGAAGCCAAGAAACCAAAGAAACTGGTGACCACCCGAGATTTTCTGCCCGGGTAATAGGTGACTCTGGTTGGTACCGAAGCAATCGACAAACCCCGCTGGGCCAGCACCTGGAACGACTCTTGGGTGTACGTGTACGGAGAATTGATGTTGATATTGAGTAGTGCCCGTCGAGAATAGGCCCGGAACCCGCAGGTTACGTCAGCGAACTGTTGGCCCGAAAGCCCACCTACGATTCGAGTACCCACCCGATTGGACACATACTTTGCCAACGGCATGTTCGCTGGCCGTTCCCGTTTTCCGGTGGTCGGGTCGGTGAAGCGGTCGGCGGCAACGAACTCAGCTTCCCCATCGAGAATCGGTCGCACCAGTTCAGGGATCTGCTCCGGATCGAACTGCAAATCTCCGTCGATGTTCACCGCCATGTCGGCTCCCATCTTGAGCACAATATCCACGGCTTGTTGGAACCGATACGCCAATCGCCGCTGGGTCTTCCCGTCCACCACTTCGGCCCCGTGCCGTAGCGCAGTGACTACGGTGTCATCGGAACTGCCGTCGCTGAGTACCAGCTTGCGGATTGTCTCAATTCCCTCGATCTCGTTGGGGATTCGATCGAGCAGTTCGCCAATAGTGTCGCCCTCGTCCTTGCAGATCGAGAAAACAACGAGATGCATTTTGACCTTTCCTGACCGCGCCGCGACCCGCAGCCCCGCACGATCCTCGGCCTCATTGTAGCTCGCTCCTCCACTAGCCGACTGGGCGGAATTCGCTGTCGCTACGTTCGGGGGGCCGGACGTTCTTGGCCCGCCGGTTGAGCACCACCACATAGAAGCCGATGGTGAGTACGGCGAAAATGATCCACTGACCCACATATCCCAGGTGTGGGCCAGGGTCGGGCTCCGGCAAGTCCACGGGATCGGGAATCGGCCGGAGGTTCTCCTCGAAATTGGGCGATAGCTGGAACCACATGGGCGCAAGTTCTTCGTCGGTGCGTTCCCCAATCTTGGCAATATCCACCCGTGGCGCCACCCGCCCCTCCCCCGTGTCGGTGGGGCCAAACGCCCCGCGTTCTTGGGTGAGGCGGAGCCACCCTTCCAATGTCACTTCGCCAACCGGTGCCGACTCGGGGGTGATCGAATCGTTAAGCGGAATAAAACCTCGGTTAACGATTATGGCCCGACTCCCATCACTGGGTTGGAACAATCCCATTCGCCAGCCACCGGCCGCTCCTGCCTGTGACCGGTTGGCGATGTCGACAAAATCACCGTCGAGGTATACGCCCGTCGCCGTGACCGGCACAAACTCAAGTTGCTCGAGGTCGGCACGATCGGTGGCGTCGAACTCACCAAGCGCGGCGGATACCGTGATCGGCGCCCCCGTCGATCGCCCGATGATTTCCGCGTTCTGCTCTTGTTTCGTCTGGTGGCGGTCCCACTGCCACGAAGCAAAGATCAAAAACGATACGACGGCGGCACCCACAAAGACGTGAGAGAAGAGCCAAAACGGTTTCCGAGCGAACGACCAATCAGGTTTCACCTCCACCAGTGTAAGGCTCGCTCCTGCGACGTACCTGCTTCTGACAGTTGGCCAGTACCCGCATGCTCGCTGGCATCAGTTCCCGAAAGGTTGCGAATTTCGGCTTCGACGGTGAGGAGCACCGGCCTCTTGCCTCCAAACTAAAGGGTGGCATTATTGCGCCGGAATGAACCACCCAGCAAATGGATCGTTCGGATCTTCCTCGCGCTCGTGCTGGTGTCACAGGCTGCAGCATGGTTTGGCGACCTTGCCCTCGCGGGGATCATCGACCGGAACCCTGCCCTTCTCATCGCTCTCAATCCTCGTAACCGCAACCTTCTGGCGGTCACGAATCAGCTTGACGCAATCACCTACTACACCGTCGGCTTCGCTCGTCTGGTGGCTTCAGATCCCCTCTATTACCTGCTGGGATTCTGGTATGGGGCCGGGGCCATCACCTGGATCGAGAAAAGAAGCCGAACCTATGGCCCTCTCATACGAGACGGAGAACGCTTCTTTCGTCGGGCCTCCTACCCGCTGATTTTCCTGTTCCCCAATAACCTGATCTGTGCGGCGTCAGCCGCTACTGGGGTTTCGCTCCGAGTTTTTATCGCCCTCAACGTTTCGGGTACCGTCGTCCGTTTGGCGGCTGTTCGCTGGCTCGGAGACGTGTTCGAGTCCCCCATCCAATCGGCCGTGGGATTTGTGGGAAACAACCGATGGCCAGTGTTCGCGGTGTCACTGGTTTTGGTGGCCTGGTCGGTGTATCAAGAGTTCGGCAAACGACCGATGGAAATGCCTGAAGCTGAACCCCTCACTGATTCCGACCCTCCTGTCGAGTCCGAAACAGCCGCCGGTTCCGACCGCCCAACCGCTACCGACGCAGACTAGGAACGTTCGGTGTTGTCTCGGCCCGAGTCGCCCGGAGGGGTGCTATTCCGGTTTCGGCCTTTGGCCAGCCGGTCAAGCAATGACGGGGGTTTGGTGCCGGCGGCGACATGATCGGCGGCAAACTCCATCTCTTCGGTTACCCGTCGAAGCTGCCCTCGATATCGATATCTGGTGACCACGATTCCCGCCCCGACCGAGACCGGTAACGCCACCACACTCACGGCGCTATAAGCCAGCAGGAAGGCCACCCCAGCCACCGCGGTTCCACCAGCAGTCACAAACGAACCCGCAGTCACTGACTGCTTTCGAGCCTGACTCACATCGGCAAACAGGCAGATGGAAGTTCGACCGGGTTCCACTTCAACCGCCGCCGCCCGGAGCTCGTTGACAGTGGTGAGCGAGCCTCCATTCACCGCAGCTCGTGCCTGATTAAAGAACTTCGACATGACACCTCGGCTGTGCAAGGCGACCACCGTGCCGTCTTCGGTGATACGGGTCCGCATCCCGTAACGGCGACGAAGCACATCAGCCAGATTATCGGTGACGGTTTTGTTGTCGATCCCCGTCCGGTGGCGCACCACCACTGTGGAGGGGCCCACCACCGAGTCGATCACGCCGGCCCCAAGGTTGCGTTTCCCTCGGCCGGTTTCCAGCTGTTCTAGCACGCCGGCCCGGTGTTCGGCCAAAGCATCGGACACGGCTGTGGGCGGCACATGGAGTTCAGCCGCGATCTCGCTGATCGTGGTGGACATGTCCTCCACCAACACTGCCTCTTGTTGATCGGCGATCTCGATAGCGCGACGCAGAACCAATTTCATCTGGTTTCGTTCTGCGTCCTCTGGTCGCTCGGTTTCGCTCCCCATTGGGAATCCCTATCCAACAAACTGCGTCTCGCTACAGCATAGCTTACAGGTCGAGGTACTTATCGAGCCCCACGGTAAGCCCAGGATAGTCGCCCACTTTGCGTACCCCTAGCAACACACCAGGCATGAACGATGACCGATCGTAGGAATCGTGCCGCATCGTGAGCGACTGGCCTGTGGTGCCGAAAAGGACTTCTTGGTGCGCCACCATTCCCCGCATGCGCACCGAGTGTATGGGGATACCGGCTGGCCCGCTCGCTCCACGAGCACCGGGAATCGTTTCGGCCTTGGTGGGATCGTCAGCCCACGATGAACTAGCCGCCGCCATCATCTCAGCGGTCGACACCGCAGTACCGCTGGGCGAGTCGATCTTGGCGTCGTGATGCAGCTCAATGATCTCGGCGGTTTCGAAATAGGGCGAAGCCAGGGCTGCGAACCGCATCATCAGCACAGCTCCAATAGCAAAATTCGGGGCTAACAAGCAGTTGGCGCCCTCCAACTGCTGGGCGATGGTTTCATGGTCGGCCTCGGTGAACCCCGATGTGCCTACCACCGTGTGAATACCGTTGGCCGCCGCGAACGCGATATTCTCACGAGCGCTTTCGATGTGGGTGAAGTCGATCACGACCCCAACGTCGGCGGCAACAAGAACATCGTTGGTGCCACTCACCGTGAACGCACCGGCTTCCACGCCCCCTACCTCGCCAATGTCAATCCCATCAAACCCCGGATCGACGGCAGCCACCAGGGCCATATCAGAGGCACCGGACACCGCCTGACACACTGCTTGCCCCATTCTCCCCCCGGCCCCAAGTACACCAACTCGAATAGTCATGCCCGAAAGTCTAGCGAGCAGCTACCGGGTTGGCCTTTGTTGGTCATCTCCGGTTGTGCTCAGATTTCAGTTGATCGAGCACCTCACGATGAGCGTCGATGAACGCGGTCTCGTAGGGCACGGCAATCTTTTGCCACAACACTTGGCGCTCGTCGAGCCCAAACCCGCATGTCTCCATCGCCACCGCATACTCGACCTCTTGGCGTTGCAGCCGCCCCAACACCTCCCGGTGTTTGTGGGATAAGGACAGCACCGGGTTGGCTTGTTCACCATCCAATCCCAGATTTTCGCGGTCTTGGCCGCCGTCGGGGGCCAGCGAGTCGGCGATGATCTGTTCGCGGAGCAACTCGACCGATTGCTGAAACTCCTGTTCCAGCGAGCGCAACGTGAGATAGGGCAACCCTTCACCAGCCAGACAGCTTCCCAATTCTTCTTCGGCCTCGTTCAGTGCGGCGTCGTTCTGCACCTGGAAACGAAGGTCGGTGATTTCCGGTTGGAGATCCACCAAGACAGCCAAGGCCAACGACCCTGTATCGCGTGTGGCCTGCAGCTCACAACCACCATCTGGTTGGCCTTCGACTCCGAGCAGTGTGTCGAGATACTCGATTTGTTCGGCCTCGTCGAGTGCTTCGATTATGGCCGCGTTCGGGTTGACAGGCGGGTGCTCACTTTTCCACGGGTCATGTCCTCCGACCAGACCGGCGCCGACTTCGTCTTGAGTGAACGCCAAGGTGGAGATCCCCAACCCGTAGGTGGCCACCCATTCAGGTGTACCCCACTGTGTGTCCCCCATAACCCCGTACACGGCTGACTCGGTGAGGTCTGGGGCCTCGTAATGGTGGCCGGCCTCGTTCATACAGGTTTGGATGGCGGCTTGACGGTCGGCCTCGATTCGCAGGAATTGTTCTTCGCGCTCGTCATCGAAGGCGAAGAGCAAAAGATCCTCGCCCAGATAATCGTTAAGTGGAGAGGCCGACAATGGTTGCTCGGGTGGATCCGAGAACAGTCCACAACCGGAACCTACCAACCCAACGAGCACAAAAACCGCGACCACATGCCGAAAACAGCGAGAATCCACCACGACTTGCAGTATCGCAGGTCGTGGTGGATTTCAGCGTTTGTGTCTTGAGGTGATCCGGGTTTCTCGCCCGGTTACCCCAATCAGGCGATGAGACTAGCTACGTCCCCGGCCACGACCGCCGCCTCCGGGACGTCCCCGGCCACGACCACGCGCTCGGCCTCGACCCCGGTTGTCTCCGTTGTCGATGGGAGCGCCTTCTGGCCCTAGCTCACCAAATTCAGCCAAGGTGTCGGTGCCGAACTCGTCTTCAAACGAGACTTGTACCGAGTCACGAGCCTCCTCAGGCTCCTCGCGGCTGGGGCGATCGCTCTTGCTTTCGCCACGGTCGCGGGACTTGGGGCTGCTCTCATCGGAGCCCGAGTCGTCGCCTACCATCCGCAAAGAAATCTTGCCGTTGGGGTCGATGTCTTCTACTTCGACTTCGACTTCTTGCCCCAGCTCAAGCTCGTCTTCCACCTTGTCGATTCGGCGGCTTCCGCCAATCTTGGAGATATGGAGAAGACCATCGCGACCAGGCAAGATGTTTACGAACGCACCAAACTTGGTGATGTTCACCACCCGACCAGGATAGGCCTTGCCCACCTCGGCGGTGGGCGGATCAAGCACGAGGCGGATCTGGCGTTCCGCCTCATCGACCACCTCTTTTTCGGTGGCGGAGATGGAAACAATACCGGTGACCCCGTCGTCATCGACGGAGATGTCGGCGCCGGTCTCGCTCTGGATCGAGTTGATCACCTTGCCCTTGGGGCCGATAACCTCACCGATCTTGTCGACCGGAATCTCAAACGAAATGATCTTGGGGGCACCCTCGCGCACATCGGCCCGGGGTTCCGAGATAGCTTTCACCATCACGTCAAGGATCTGCATCCGGGCCTCTTTGGCCTGGGTTAGGGCTCGAGCCAAGACGTCGCTGGGGATACCATCGATCTTGGTGTCAAGTTGCAGGGCGGTCACAAAGTCGCTGGTACCAGCCACCTTGAAGTCCATGTCGCCGAAGGCGTCTTCGGCACCGAGGATGTCGGTGAGGGTGGTGTATTTGCCTTCGGCGTACACCAGACCCATAGCAATTCCCGCGACGGGAGCCTTGATCGGCACGCCAGCGTCCATCAGCGACAGGGTCGAACCACACACCGAAGCCATTGAGGTCGAGCCGTTTGACGACAGCACCTCGGAGACCAGACGCAGAGCGTAGGGCCAGTCCTCAAGACTCGGGATTACCGGCACCAGGGCCCGTTCGGCCAGCAAACCGTGCCCGATTTCGCGACGCTTGGGGCCTCGCATAAACCCGGTTTCGCCGGTGGAGTAGGGTGGGAAGTTGTAGTGGTGCAAATAATGCTTGCTCGTGACCGGATCGATTCCATCGATCATCTGGTCCATCTTCTTCATGCCCAACGTGGTGATGTTGAGTACCTGGGTTTCGCCCCGCTGGAAAAGACCCGAACCATGGACTCGGGGAATCACCCCAACTTCGGCCGACAATGGCCGAAGTTCGTCGGACTTTCGTCCGTCAATCCGGAAACCGTCTTCCACGATTCGCCGACGTACGACGGCTTTCGTGAGGGAACGGAATGCGTTCTTGTATTGTTTGTTGGCCAGCGCGGTGTCAGCGCCTTCGGCAAGTTGGGCCATCAGTTGCCCAATCACCTCGACAGCAAGCGCCCCTTCGGCTTCGCCCCGCTCAGCTTTGTCGGCGATGCCCATTGCTTCGACCAGACGAGCGTCGGCCGCTTCTTTCACCGCCGCAAACTGTTCGTCGGTGTAGTCGATCATGCGGGGGAAGTCCATAGTGGGTTTGCGTCCACCACTGGCTTCCACCAGCTCACGTTGGAGGGCAATGGCCTCTTTAATGTACTGTTCGGAGACCTGCAGGCCTTCGGCCAGCGCAGCTTCGTCGACCTTGGGGGCACCACCTTCGTAGTTCTCCCATGAGGTGGCGGTGCCACCGGCTTCAACCATCATCACCGCAACGTCGCCGTTGTCGAGTTCACGGCCAGCGACCACAATCTCGAACGATGATTCGTCGCCTTCGGCGTAGGTGGGGTGGGGAATCCATTCACCGTCGGTGGTGTAGGCCAACCGTACGGCCCCGATCGGACCGTCGAAGGGAATGTCTGACACCATCAGAGCCGCCGACGCAGCGTTGATAGCCAACACATCGTGGGGGTGGGTCATGTCGGCCGACAGGATGGTGATAACGATATGGGTTTCGTTCCGGTAGCCGTCTTCGAACGATGGGCGCAGGGGCCGGTCGATGAGACGAGCGGTCAGCGTGGCGGTGTCGGCCGCCCGGCCTTCACGACGAAAGAACGAGCCCGGGATCTTCCCTGCGGCGTACGACCGTTCTTCGACATCAACCGTCAGAGGGAAGAAATCGATGCCGTCGCGGGGGTGCGAAGAGGCGGTGGCGGCGGCCAATACCGTCGTTTCGCCGATGCCTGCCAGCACCGCGCCGGATGCGAGATGAGCAAGCCTGCCTGTTTCCAGGCGCATGTCAGGACCATCACCACTGGTGACGGTTCCCGAAACGGAAACAGCGTCCGTCATATGGAACTCCTTGGGTTCTTTTTGTTGCACAAGCGACGTTCGCCCATGCGGAACGGCCAGATCCCAGATTTCGATCACCCAACGTTGATCAGTACGGGGCGGAGTTTTCGTTGAGGAATCGAAAACTGGACGCTGACCATCAACGGCGCACCTTGCGCCTAATGGCCCAGCCTACAGCGACAGCGCGACAAGTAGAACCACAAACATCAATCAGTTGGTAGGTGTGCTCATCGAGATGGACTGCCATGCCCTTCCCGCTGGATGCTAATTACACGGCGCTCAGAGATTGCAGTGATGGCAGAACTAGCGACGCAACCCGAGTTCGTCGCGAACGGTGCGGTAACGTTCGATGTCGATATCGGCGAGATAGTCGAGCAACCGACGGCGGCGACCCACGAGCATCAGCAGCCCACGACGGGTGTGATGGTCCTTCTTGTGCATCTTCAGGTGTTCCGTGAGGTGATTGATGCGGTCGCTCAACAAGGCGATTTGCACCTCGGGCGAGCCAGTGTCGTTTTCCGACTTGGCAAACTTCGCGATCGTGTCGTTCTTGGGCGGAAGGTTAGCGGCTGGCTTGCTCATGAGGGAATCTCCTGAAAGAAAGGTTTGGAGGATGGGACCAGGTGCCCAACCGCCAAGCGGGTGCGATTGCGAGTCGCTCCTCGCAGGCAGTAAGCCTCATAATTGTAGCGCCCTAGGAGCAAGCTCCACCCTCGTCAACAAGAACCCGCAACTCGACCCGGCTTCCCAGCCGCAAAACCCCACCCGTGGTCGCAACACGTGCCCCTGGCTCTAGCCGTTCACCCTCAAAGAACGTTCCGTTGGAAGATTCCAAGTCACAAACCGTCCACGTACCCTTGTGTAGCTTCAGCTCACAATGACGGCGAGATACCGAAGATCGATCGATTTGGACATCACAACGACTCCCCCTCCCAATGATCATTTCGGGTGCCGCCAACGGCCACCAATCCCCCGAATCAACAATCTGAAGTATCGCTTGGCCAGCCATCGCTGCTTCCGGCACGTCCCCGGCGGCGAACCGAGCATGTACTCTCGGCGAACCCTCCGTCACGTCATCATCGAACACCAACTCGATCTTGGGCGACCTCGCCAGTGACCACCCATTAGCTCGGCACCCTTTGGTGAATTCGCTCACGAGTTGGCTCACAAACCCGTCTCGGTCCAAGCTCACCTCGTCAAAATCTGGGACCGCCAACGCGATCGTGTAGTAGCTGGGCGCATACTGCTTACCATCGCACCAGTCCACCACATGAGCTTCCATGCGGCGACGGGTCCGCTCGGCCAAGACATCAGGAGAAGCTGCCCGGGAAGGGAGCGTTCGTTGACGAAGCTCCCGTGCTTTCACCCGTGGATTCTGAGACCCTCCGGTGTGTGCCAGCCTCCACGCACCCGTGGCAATGGTTACCGCGGCGATTATCAGCACGACTACGATTAACAAAACCACAGCATTCGGCACGGCTACACTCCCATCCTCAAGCCGAAGCCCGTCCGCTCGGCGAGTTTACCCCAATGGTCCATGGTGGCGACAAGTCCACTCACCGGGCCAACTCCCGCCGGGTGGCTCCGATGTCTTGGCTGAGTTGTTGTGTCAACTCGTCGATCCCAGCGAACGGACGCTCGTCGCGCAATCGCTTCACGAATTGCACCCGCACCGTCTGCCCGTACAGGTCGCCATCAAAATCCAGAAGGTGAGCTTCGGTGAGCGACCGGTCGGCCTCGTTGTAGAAGGTGGGCCGTTTGCCGATATTGATGGCAGCTTGGCAGCGGTTCAGGTGCTCGTCGATAAACCATCCCGCGTAGACACCGTCACAAGGAAGGGCAAACTCGGGGCCGATATCTACATTGGCGGTGGGAAATCCGATCGTGCGGCCCCGCTTGTCACCGTGAGCCACCACCCCGGAGATTTCGTGGAAACGCCCGAGCATGGTGGTGGCATCGTCGAGATTCCCTTCGACAAGGGCCTGCCGGATCGTGGTGGACGACACATTCGGGGCGGGGATACCCGCAACGGTCGCCAACCCCAGACCGGCAACCGCAAACCCTTTGAGCTGCCCCAACTTGGTGAGTAAGTCTACGGTACCTTCCCGTGCACGCCCGAAATGAAAGTTTTCGCCTACTACCACCGACGTGGCACTGAGGCACCCCACCAACACTCGATCCACGAAAGCTTCGGCCGACTCGCTGGCGGCGTCACGATCGAAGGGCACGACCACCACCGTGTCGACGCCGACCGATTCAAGCAGCTCAAGCTTTTGGTCCAACGTGGTCAGAAGCTTGGGGGCTGATTCGGGGCGAACGACGTAGGCGGGATGCGGGTCGAAGGTAACCACCGCCGACTTTACTCCCTGCGAGGCAGCCGCCTCGCGAGTCGACGCAATAATCATCTGATGGCCGACATGAACGCCATCGTAAGCTCCGATGGTTACCGCATGCGGGCTGCGCTGCAACGACAAATCTCGAACTACATCCACAGGTACCAAACAGTAGCCTGTTTTCGACCGAAGTCCCTCAACCTAGCGCTGCCACTTCTGACACAATCGCGTGACAGCAGTGGTGACAACCGCTGCTCGGGGCTAGTTGTTGCCGACGAGCACCTTCACGGGCCGGAACTCACCATCATTGGCAGCATATACGGCCAGTAGCCGCCCGTCAGGCCCTTGCACTGCGATCTGACCCTCTCCCCCTGCCGGCCCCAGCGAACGACCATTCCGCACCTGAGCGGCCACGGTTTCGTCTACTTCAATTATCGGCATACCCCGCAGCAGGGTTGCTACCGGCAACAACTGGGGTTCATCGAGAGGCGAGGCCCCGGCCAACTCAAACGCTCCGACTATGGTCCGGCGAAGGGACGCGAGGTGAGCGCCTCCCCCGAGGGCGTGGCCCAGGTCGGCGGCCAGAGTCCGGATGTACGTGCCCGAAGAGCACGAGACAACGAATCGGTATCGCAAGGGGTCGGGGGTGGGAAACAGCTCGAACTCATTGATGGTCACGGCCCGGGGTGGCCGGTCTACTTCCACCCCTTGACGCGCCAGTTCGTGGAGTCTTTTGCCATCGATACGAACAGCAGAGACCATTGGCGGGATCTGTTCAATAGGCCCAACAAAAGTTGCGGCCGCGGCGGCTGCCTCGAGGGGTGAGAACTCCATATCGTGGGTGGCGGTCACATCCCCGGCGGCGTCGAGGGTAGACGTTTCCACGCCGAACGCGATCTCGCCGTCATAGGTCTTGTCGGCCCCGGTGACGAACTGCAGCAGTTTGGTACCCGGGCCAACACCCAACACCAGCAAGCCGGTGGCATCGGGATCAAGTGTGCCCGCATGCCCCACCTTGCGGGTACCGAGTGTTTTCCGTATCCGATCGACAACATCGTGGCTGGTCATTCCCGATGGCTTGTCGATCAGCAGTGCCCCGCTCGCCCCCGAATCTTGACGCGAATTGTTCCGTGAGCGACGTGCCACCTATTCACCCGGCTCTTCATCTTTGATGGTGGCCAGGATCTGTTCGATCCGGGCTCCCTGTCTCACTCCGGCATCGAAGGCAAACGCAATGCTGGGTGTTTTGCGCATCCGTGTAGAGTTCGCCACCTGGGTCTGAATAGCTACCCGGTATTCTTCCAGCGCTTCGAGCACTACCTCATCAGATTCGCTCTGATCGAAGCTAGAGATGAACACCTGAGCCCGGTTGAGATCGGCGTCTACCTCCACACCCGTGACCGTAAGAAACCCAAGCCGATCGTCGTCGACGGTCTCCAAGTAGCTGGCCACCACCTGTTGCAGCAATGTGTTGAGTCGCGCGGTACGCGGGTACCGCCGAGTGTTCGATGGACGCGCTTTGCGAGAGGCTCCGCTACGTTTCGTCATCAGCTATTCCTCTTCCCACCAGTATTGCGCCATTTCCAGCACCTCGATATCGGCGCGAGACCAGATATAGCGTTCAACCGTGTCCATTACCTGTTGTTGATGGGACGGAGTTGCCCCAACAACGGAGATTCCAATGGTAGTACGTTGCCAGAGCTCGTGACTGCCAATTTCAGCCGCTGCTACCCCGGCCATACGGTCGAGGTGTTTCACGATAGGTGTCACCACCGATCGTTTAGCTTTCAACGATTGCGCCGTGAGCAGGTGAAGATCAGCCCGCATTTGCAGTGTTTTCATACAACAGAAGGTTGCGCTGGCGAGACCGGCAAAGGCAGCCAGCTCAGACTAGGTGCGGGGGATCTCCCGCAGCTCGTACGTTTCAATGATGTCGCCATCTTTGAGATCTTGGAAGTCGGAAAGGCCGATCCCGCATTCAAAGCCCGAGGCCACCTCACGTACATCGTCCTTGAATCGCTTCAAGGTCTGCACTTCGCCGTGCCAGATAACGGTGCCATCACGAAGGAAGCGGACTCGAGTTCCGCGCGTGACCACACCGTTGGTGACCATACAACCGGCAATTGCGCCGACCCGAGGGATGCGGAACACCTCGCGAACCTGTGCCTCACCTGTCACCACTTCTTCGGTTTCAGGTTCGAGCATGCCTAGCATGGCGCTTTCGATGTCCTCGAGAAGCTTGTAGATGATCTCGTAGGTGCGGATCTCGACTTTTTCGTGCTCAGCGAGTTCGCGTGCCTTGCGGTCGGGGCGAACATTGAAACCGAGGATGGTGGCGTTGGACGCCGCCGCCAGTTGCACGTCGTTTTCGGTGATGCCACCGACGCCTCGAAGCACAAAGACGAGTTTCACATCGTCGCGTTCCAGCTTCTTCAAGCTGTCGGTCACTGCTTCGAGCGAACCATTAACGTCGGCCTTCACTACCAAGTTCAAGGTGGCAGCTTCACCGGCCTGGATCTGCTTGAAGATATCTTCCAGCTTGGCGCCGCCCTGGGTCGCTGATGCGTCCCGGCCGAGGCTGGCTAGACGCTGCCAGTGCTCACGAGTAGCCGCAACTTTCGCGCCAACTTTCTCGTTGGGGGCTACCACAAATCCATCACCAGCGGCGGCGACTTCGTCGAGGCCAAGCACCTGCACCGGCGTGGACGGACCTGCTTCTTTCACGCTCTCGCCCTGGTCGTTAATGACCGCTCGGATTCGACCCCAAGCGGCGCCACTCACGATCGGGTCTCCAACGCTCAGGGTGCCTCGCTCCACAAGAACGGTGGCAACGGGGCCTCGGCCGATGTCGAGGTGAGACTCAAGCACAGTGCCAGCGGCACGCCCCTCTGATGTAGCCCGGAGGTCTTCGAGCTCCGCTACAACCAGGAGGTTCGCGAGCAGATCGTCGACGCCTTCTCCGGTCATCGCCGACAGCGGCACCATAATGGTGTCTCCGCCCCACGCTTCTGGAATAAGGTTGCGCTCTGCCAGCTGGGTCATTACCCGCTGAGGATCGGCTCCTTCGCGGTCGATCTTGTTGATCGCCACGATGATCGGCACCTCAGCGGCGCGCGCATGATCGAGCGCTTCGAGGGTTTGGGGCATCACCCCATCATCCGCGGCTACTACCAGAACCACGATGTCGGTGGCGTCAGCACCGCGAGCACGCATGGCGGTGAACGCCTCGTGGCCCGGGGTATCAAGGAACGTGATCTTGTTGCCGTCTTTGTCGATCTGATACGCACCGATGTGTTGGGTGATCCCGCCTGCTTCGCCCTCTACCACATTGGCAGAGCGGATCCGGTCGAGCAGCAACGTTTTACCGTGATCAACGTGGCCCATGACGGTAATAACCGGTGGTCGTGCTGGCCAATCGGCGTCTTCGTCGTCAGTATCGAGATCCTCGAAGTCGAGCATTTTCTGCAGCTCGACTTCTTGTTCCTCGCCTGGGTCGACCAACCGGATTTCGGCGCCGATATCGGCAGCGAACATCTCGATCATCTCATCGGAGAGCGATTGTGTGGCCGTGACCATCTCCCCATTGGTGAGGAGGAAACGAACCACGTCAGCGGCTGTTCGGTTGAGCTTGGGTCCAAGATCTTGGGCCGTAGATGACCGTTCGATCACGACCACAGCCTCAGGCACTGGCGCGTCTACGGCTGAGTACGTAGGCACGTCGAGTGGAGTGAGCTCTTCCTGGTTGCGACGACGCTTGCCCTTCCGGCGTTGACGTTGCCGATTAGCGGGGCCGCCACGATTCGGACCGCCACGATTCGGACCACCACCAGGGCCACCACGATTCGGACCGCCACCGGGCGCACCCGTGGAGGGACCGCGACCGCCAGCACCGGGACCGGAGCGGAAACCACCACCGCCGCCGCCACCACCAGGGCCGCCACGATTCGGGCCGCCACCAGCGCCGCCACGACTCGGACCACCACTGGCGGGACGCGTGCGAGGCGCTCCACCTGGAGGTGGAGGAATCGGCTTACCGCTACGACCTCGAGGAGGGCCTGGAGGTGGAGGAATCGGCTTGCCGGTACGAGTGTTTCGCGGCGGTGAACCGGGTGGAGGGGTAGGAGCTTGTTTCTTCCCTTGAGCGGAATCGGCTTTCGCCTTTCCTTCGGGGGCCTGACGCTGTCCGGCTTTCCCCTTTACTACAGGCTTGGCTTCGGCGCCGGCAGCGGCCGCAGCGGCGGCGCGAACATCGGGTCCATCGGCCACCGGACGCGGAGCTGGTTCAGCTTTGGCGGCAGGTGCAAGCTTCTCGGCGGGCGCAGGGGCGGGGGCAGGAGCCGGTGCAGGCTGTTGACGGGCAGCAGCCGGTACAGCCACAGGCTCAGCGACAGGAGCCACGGGCTGGGGCGAAGGAGGCGCTGGCTGGGGCGAAGGAGGAGCCGCTGGCCGGGGAGGCGCAGCCGGAGCTACAACCGGGCGCGGAGGAGCAGTTGCTGGCTTAATGACAGGAGGAGGAGGAGGAATGGCTCGGCTCGAGTCAGCCTTTTGACGCGAGGACACGACAGGCCTACTCGGCGCCCGGGCATCATCGCCGGGCGGTGTTGGCGTCGCTTTCGATTCCTTGGCCTCACCATTGGATGAATCGGCCGGAGCGTTGGCCGCCTTCTTCGATGGTGGCGGTTTCTTCGTGGAGATCACCGGAGCGGGCGTCGCTTCAGTCTCCGCCGAACCCGACGCTCCCTCGGTTTGACCGTCTGCAGCCGAGGTAAGCCCTTCACGGTCGGCCTTCCGGCGGACACGATCGGCCTGAGGCTCGACGATACTCGAGGAATGACTCTTTACCCCTATGCCCAAATCATTGCATAGGTTAATGACGTCCTTGTTCGAGAGACCCAACTCTCTTGCGAGTTCGTATACGCGGACTTTTCCTGGCACGTGTGATCCACCCTGGCGCGATTAAACGCCGTCTATCGAGAAGCGACTCACTAGCTTAGCGGACACAACACAATGTGCCATGCGCACACGCGTCACGAAGCGGGTTTCTCCTCGCTGATTGCAATCTGGCCGCAGCGCAGCCGATAGTGGAGTTATTCCAAACAATCTCGAAGCGACTGGACCGAGGCATAGTCTAGCTTGGTTCGCAGCGCTCTCCCCCACCGACGGCGCGACGTTGCAAGGTCGAAACAGTCGATGAGGTTGTCGCCGCACACCCATGCCCCGCGACCAGCACCTTTGGGGGCCGCGGAAAGATCACGTTCGATGAGTTTTGCTTCGATCACCGAAGGTATGGTCGGGCCGCTCCAGTGAAGCTGGCCAGTATCGGCAACAAACCGCTGTAACTCGTGGGCTGGGCGCTTTTGACCACAACCCACGCAGGTACGGGTGGGATTATTCTTCTTCGCTGACACTACCCTCAGCCGCTACATCAGCATCACTTTCGCCCCCGTCGACCGGCTCAGAACTTTCGCCGCCATCGACCTGATCATCGTCACCAGAGTCGGCCTCATCAGCGTCAGCTTGTTCATCGTCGACTGTTGCCTCCGATGCCACTTCGTCGGCTTCAGCTTCGACCGACGGATTTTCGTCACCTTCGGCAAGATCGTCGACCTCGCCGCCAGAGGCGTCGCTGTCAGCGACCCCGTCGTTGCCCTCGCCCTCGCCTGCTGCGTTGGCCGCTTCCCATTCGGCCTGTGAAATCGGAGCCGAACCGTCAGCGGGGTGCCACATCTGTTCACCCGTTTCTTTGTCTTCCACCCAACTACCCGCTGCCCATTCAGCACCGGAGTAGTCGCCGCCACCCTCACCCTCGCCGTACTCGGCGGCAGCAGCGGCCTCCTCGGCCGCGGCAGCAAGATCAGACTCGCTCTTGATATCGATACGCCATCCGGTGAGGCGATGAGCCAGCCGAGCGTTCTGGCCTTCTTTACCAATGGCCAACGAGAGCTGGAAGTCGGGAACGATCACCTCGGCAGTGCCGGTTTCAAAATCGATACGGACGTCTTTCACCTTGGCTGGGGAGAGAGCTTTGGCCACGAATTCGTAGGGGTCTTCGTTGAACGGAATAATGTCGACCTTTTCGCCATTGAGGTCATTCACCACCATCCGAACTCGAGAACCACGCGCTCCGACACACGCCCCCACGGGATCGACGTTTTGATCGTTTGACCACACGGCGATCTTGGTGCGGTGGCCGGGTTCACGTGAACATGCTTTGATCTCGACGATCCCGTCGGCGATCTCTGGCACTTCCAGCTCAAACAATCGTTTGATTAATCCGGGGTGGGTACGCGATACAACAATCTGGGGGCCCTTGACCGTGCGTCGCACCTCGACAATGTAGGCCTTGATACGGCTGCCGTTTTCGGCTCGCGGCCCCACCGAGACCTGCTCGGCTTGTGGGAGCAGAGCCTCTACGCGGCCCAGGTCGAGCAGAGTATACCGAGAGTCGGTTTGCTGAACGATTCCGGTAACAATGTCGCCTTCGCGCCCCGCATATTCTTCGTATTTCTGCTCACGCTCCACCTCACGGATACTCTGGGTGAGGATCTGCTTGGTTGTCTGGGCTGCGATCCGGCCGAAGGTAGCGGGGGTCACATCCAGTTCAGGCCCGTAGGGCTCACCGTCTTCATCAATTTCCTGGGCGAACACCCGAATGTTGAACGTGGACGGATCGATGGTGACCCAAGCGTATTCGTACGAGTCAGGCATTTTCTTGTAGGCGGACTCGAGGGCATTAGCCATAATGCCGAACAACTTGTCGACCGAGATCCCCCGATCCTCGGCCAGCGTCTGCAGCGCTGCAATCATTTCGTTGCTCATGACATACCTCTTTACTTTTTACTATCTCTATTTACTTGTGATTCTTGCGGCCTTACTTCTTGGCCTTGCCTGGTTTGGGTTGCGGGCCCCATTCGAACACCGTGCGGGCGGACGAAATATCAGCCAGCACCACGTCGCGTGATTCGGGAGTTGTAAGCTCAACGCCATCAATTTCGGTGACGGTTACGGTGACCCAATCTTCCCCCACTGCGGTGAGTTCACCACGGAGTCGACGAACGTCGCGCTCGGGAAAGAGCTTGATCACCACCTGCTCCCCAATGGCGTCAGTGTAATGCTTGAGCCGGCGCAACCGTCGCTCAAGCCCAGGGCTCGTCACTTCCAACGTATAGCGACCTGGGATCGGGTCGTGTTGGTCGAGCAAGGGTGACACCAGTCGATTGACCTGCACGAGGGTTGCGGTATCGACACCGTCAACCCTGTTGACCACAACCTTGAGGTTTCCACCCTTGTAGTCGACGTCGACCAGATCAACATTGATGGTTTCGAGCACCGGTCCAAGAAGTTGTTCAACGGTTTCTTCAACTGACATGAACGTCCTCCTTTATCCGATGGTCCGGTGATCAATGATTGGGAAATAGCCAAAGGCGTGGGTTTACTACCCACGCCTCCCAGCACAGCTAACCAGCGTATCGGAAAATGAGGCGAAGCAATGTCAAGAGCGCTGCTTCTTAATCAACTCAACGACCTGCTCGGAAGCGTTGGCGTCATCACCGAGCTCATGAAGATTTCGGGCCCGGTCTTCTTCAGCGGCCCGCCGAGCGGCTTCACGAGTCGACTGAGCGCGCTCCATGGCTACGTCGATACCTTCGTCGTTGATCAATTCGGCCCATTCCACCAGGGAACTCACCATCTGATCTTCGGCCACGACCGCCACGTTCACTCCACGGATAAAGAGATGACCGCGTTTGTTGCCGGCGGCAATGCCGATATCGGCGTCCCTGGCCTCTCCTGGCCCATTGACCACACAGCCCATTACCGCTACCTGTAGGGGGATCTGCCGATCAGCGAATGCCGCTTGGGCTTCCTCGGCGACCCGATAAACATCGATCTCAGCCCGGCCACACGAGGGACAAGCAATCAGATCGACGTTTTTGCGCTCCCGCAACCCCAGCGATTCCACCAGCACTCGACCCAGGCGAGCCTCGTCGACAGGGTCGGAGGTTAACGAGTAGCGGATAGTATCTCCGATACCTTCGCTCAGCAAGGCCCCAATTCCGGCCGTCGATTTCACGATTCCGGCCGGTGGAGGCCCAGCCTCGGTTACCCCGAGATGAAGGGGATAGTCGGTTTGTTCCGACAACTGCCGGTACGCCTCGATCATGAGCGGCACATTCGAAGCTTTGACCGAAATCTTGATCAGGTCGAAGTCGACTTGGTGGAAATAGTCGATCTCCTGAAGCGCCGATTCGACCATGGCTTCGGGAGTTACTCGCCCCCCGTATTTCTCGTACAACTTGGGATCGAGACTGCCACCGTTGACCCCGATCCGGATAGGTACGCCCCGATCTTTTGCCTCTTGGGCAACCGCTTTGATGTGTTCGGGTTTTCGGATGTTGCCAGGATTGAGGCGCAAACAATGGACCCCAGCTTCGAGCGCCTCCAGCGCCCGCCGATATTGGTGATGGATGTCGGCCACGATCGGCACCGGACTGCGGGGTACGATGCGGGCCAACCCCTCAGACGCCTCGGGTTCGTTGCAGGTACAACGAACGATGTCGGCTCCTGCGGCTGCGAGGGCATAGATCTGTTGGAGGGTGCCTTCCACATCAGCGGTTTTGGTGGTGGTCATGGATTGAACCGTGACCGGGGCTCCATCACCTACCGGGACATCGCCAACATAAATGCGTCGAGTCTGTTTGCGGGGGATTGTTACCGAACCGGCGTCCACTCCCCCATCCTAACACCGGAGGGCAATAACTAGCCGATAGGCCGAGCGATATCGAGCCAGAGTGTGGTGAGCATGAGCACACCAAGCATCACCACCACCGCCCATGTAACGGGCAGAAGTTTGGCCACATCGACATGGTGCCGTTTACCTCGCCGTGAACGCGCTCGTTCGTAGATAGCGATCGCGGCATGGCCCCCATCGAGTGGCAACATGGGCAGCAGGTTGAAAAAGCCGACAAACAAGTTGACCAGAGCCAGAATCGAGATCGGGGTCACCCAATCGAACTCCGGCTGAGCAGCCATTCGGGCCACGCCATAAACCGATACCGGCCGGGTTTGTGCTTCTTCTGACGTGATCGAAACGTCTTCGGGACCTTCGGCGACCAGTTGCAACAGATTGAAATAGGTGCTGGGGGCCAAGAGTCGAGGAACGACCTTGAGCACCTCCCACCCGGCGACAGCGAAGTTCTCGGCCCCAACGAGAGGGCTTCGGCGTGTCTGCTCAAACCGGGGAGCGATCCCCAGGAACCCAATACTTTCGCCGTTCTCGAGTGGAATTTCCGCCAGCGTTACCTCAACCGAGCGCACCGCATCGCCCTGGTCTCCCTGCACATCCAGGGTCACGACCTCGTTGGGGCGGCTTTGAAGGTAGGCCTGAAGATCGCGGAAGTCTTCGGACGATTGGCCATCGACGCGTACGATGGTCTCGCCCGGCTCAAGCCCAGCATCAGCAGCGGGCGTAGGCCCGTCTTCGATGGCCCGTATCTCCTCAATCTGCCATTGACTGGAATCGGGCATCCCGATCACGCTTGAGAGCACAACAAACAGTATCAGGGCCTGGATCATGTGCATGACTGACCCAGCTGTGATCACCATCATCCGTGACCGGAAAGGCTTAGCCATGTATGAGTGCTCATATTCGCCCGGTTCGATCGGGTCGAGGTTGTGCATGCCGACAATGCGGACAAACCCTCCAAGAGGCAGGGCTCGGAGCCCGTACTCCACTTCTCCCCGCTTGATCGACCACACCCGCGGGCCCATAAACATGAAAAACTGAGTGACCTTCATGCCTGCCCATCGAGCGGTCATGAAGTGGCCCAACTCGTGCAGCATGATCATGAGGAGAAGGCCAACTACCACCACGAAGGGGCCTGGACCGCCCCGGAACCACAACAGAGCGAAGAGGGCCAACACCCCCACAAGGCCGAGCGGATTGAACATGCCGTCGCCATCGGCCTCAGCCGGTTCGGCCATCACCCAATGAGAGCGTTTTGTCTCGTTGGCTGTCGTAGCGCCGTCGCCTTCATTCATCCCTGCACCTGCTTATCTGCTGTTGTGCTACACGACGCGCCTGTCGATCGGCCGCCAAAACGTCATCCAAGCTTGTTGCCGCCTGCCCGTCGTACGACTCTAGCGCAGCCCCAATGACCTCGGGGATATCACCCCAGCCGATTTGCCCATCGAGGAACGCCTCGACAGCCACCTCGTTGGCCCCGCTCAACCAGGCGGGAGCGGTGCCTCCTACCCGACCGACCTGGTAGGCCAGATCGAGACAGGGGAATGAGGACCGATCGGGTGGTTCGAAGTCCAGGCGGGCATGCTGCCGCCAGTCAATCCGCCCGTAGGGGGTATGAAAACGATCAGGGTAAGCCAAGGCATAGCCTATCGGCAGGCGCATGTCCGGATTTGAGAGTTGGGCGATGGTCGAACCGTCACTGTAGGTCACCATGGAATGAACGATCGATTGGGGGTGCACCACCACTTCGATTTCGTCGAACCCGATGCCAACCCCGGCATCCCCCGCGGGATTACCGAATAGTTCGTGGGCCTCGATCACTTCCAAACCCTTATTCATGAGTGTCGACGAATCGACCGTGATCTTGGGCCCCATCGACCAGGTTGGGTGGTTGAGGGCGTCGGACACCGACACCGCTGCCAGCTCCTCGGCAGACTTTCCTCGGAATGGCCCACCAGACGCCGTGAGCAGCAGTTCCGTTACCCGCTCAGGCCGCTGGTTGGCCAATAGACACTGATGAAGAGCTGCATGTTCGCTGTCGACGGGTATCAGCTCTGCCCCTGGAGTAAGCCGGGCCTGCTGCACAACCGGGCCAGCGGCAATCAACGACTCTTTGTTGGCCAAAGCAAGCCGCTTGCCCGCCTGCAAACACGCGAGTGTTACCGGCAGCCCAGCAAAACCCACTACCCCGTTGATGGACACATCGCACAAACTCGCGAGCTCACCCAACGCCTCAGGCCCCGACACCAACTCGACACCGTCCGGAAGGTGCTCCCGGAGTTCAGCTTCCCGGTCTTGGTTTCCGAACGCCACATAACGGGGTTTCCATCTTCGGATTTGCGGGACGAAATCTTCGAGATTGTTCCCCGCCGTCAGTACTTCGACGTGAAATGGGGCTGATTCGTTGTCATTGGCCAGGACCTCCAGCGATTGGGTGCCTATTGACCCGGTCGAACCAAATACTCCGACTGTCTGACTAGATGATCCCATGGAAGACTGCGACATAATACGCCCCCGGCAGAGCGAAGAGTAAAGCATCAACGCGATCGAGCATGCCCCCGTGTCCAGGCAGCAGCGACCCCATATCTTTGATGCCAAGATCACGTTTTACCAACGATTCAGCAAGGTCTCCGATCACAGCGAGAACCCCTACCACCAGTGAAAACATCATCACGTTTGCGAATCCAGCGTCGAAGGCACTTACAAGGTCGGTGACTCCGAGCACCAACCCCACAAACAGCGCTCCAAATAGCCCGGTTATCGTACCTTCCCAGGTTTTGTTGGGGCTAGCCGGATGAAAGGGAGTTCGGCCGTAGGTCCGACCCCCAAGGTAGGCAAAGCTATCGGCCACAACGGTGACGGCGATACAGGCTACAAGGAGGCCCATCCCCCCTTCTGCTCGCACGAGCAGGGAAGCGAAACTAGCCAAACCGCCAACCCACAACAACCCCAGAAGGGTAAGCCCAAGATTGAGCACCGGGCGTTCAACATCAGCGCCCGTGATATACCAGAGCATCCCGAACACCACGGCCAAGCCAATGACCAGTGGGTATGCTGACTCGCCTCGGGCATAAACCGCAACCGGGAGCGCCACCGCGCCGACGATTCCCAGCAAGGTAGCGGGGCGGAGGCTTGCCTTACGCATCGCTCCGTAGGCCTCAGCCACCGACAGCAAAACCACGGCGCTCACGAGGCCTACGGTGGCCAACGGACCGAGATACAGGGTGATCGCCGCAATCAGAATCAGGACCGCTCCCACCACCACGCGAGGCCCAAACGTGCTCGATGACTCCTTGCCGCCCAGGAAATTGAGGTCCTGCGAGCGACCAGCGTCGAAGTCGGCGCCCTCACTCCCTGAATAGGGGGTTTGAAGATGGAGTTGATCAGATGTGTTGGTCAAGGCCGGGTTTTCGTCGGGTGGATAGTCGCCCGACACGGTGTAATCTCCCGACAGCGTGTAGTCGCCCGACACGGTGTAATCACCCGACACGGTGTAATCACCTGACACGGTGTAATCACCTGACACCGCAGGGTCGGCTGGGACGTCGCCCAAAAGGCGCTTTGGCTGTACAACCCCAGCATCGGGTTTGACGTTTTGCGTGGCAGTATGCCCCAAACCGATCGGCGCCGTCCCGGCCCTTGAGGGTCGAGATATTGGTGGCGGGGTCGTGACATCGGAACGACCAGACCGATCGAGCGCGTCGGTGCCGCTGCCAGCATGAGCAGAAAAGCGCCCCGTGGTACTGACCGGGGGTCGTTGTGTCGGTCGTAACGGGTTGGCCGCCGGGGCCGCAGGCCTTGGTGTCTGCACCGGCGGGCGCGTGGTAATTTCGGCCGCTGGAGTGTCGCCACTTTCGGTTGCCTCGCTCAGAGAACCCGGCACCCGAGCTTGGTTTGGTCGGTGCAGTTGGGACGTGGTCGTGGCGTCTACACCCTTGCTGCCGAGCGGCGGCTCAGCACCGAACGACATGGTCTCAGCGAACATGTCGGTGAGATCGTCCTTCTCCCAGTTGGTGTCCTCGCCGCGCCATGTCGGCCCTTTGGCCGCCTTGACACCATCGCTGGCACCGCTGGTTGGGCGCTCACTCCAGTGTCGTAGCCCAACCGCTTCTGCTTCTTTCGCCGCTTGTTGCTCGAGGCTCGGGGAATTGTTGTTTGGTTCCATCATGTCGCCCCTTGTAGATATCTCGCCCCCGGTGTGAATGTTCGATGAGTCTGCCAATGAGAGCAGAGCAAGGTCTTGCCGTGGCGCTTCCCAAAGATCGGACCCTGCTGATCCGCGGGGTTTCTTTCCCCCACGACCAAAGCGCCGTTCCTTGTCAGCCATTGTGCTACCTTTCTCAAACCGCAAGGCCCACAGCAACCAAATTAGTCCAGTACTCTTGAGCCTTCGATTACTGGTTCACATCCCGTTGACACATCGAGTTGCGGCGACCCGATACATCCGCATTCTGGGGATGTGATCCTGTTGACAAACCGTGTCAGGGGCCTTGTGTTCTCGATACGGCCATGGTTCCTGGGCTGGTATCGATCACAGTAGCCGTTAGACAGGCTTGGCGTCCACGCCGTTGGACGTGGGCACCACTTAAACCTCCATGAGCTCTTCTTCTTTCGATGCGAGGGCACCGTCAATCGCCCCTTCGCTTTGCTGAGTGAGCTGGTCGAGTTCCTTCTCAGCCCGAGCCAACTCATCACTAGTGAGTTCGCTATCTTTTTCTGCTTTTTCCAACTCTTTGCGAATATCGCGACGAATGTTTCGGATCGAGATCCGCCCATCTTCAGCCATCTGCCGAACTACCCGCACCAACTCTTTACGTCGATCCGCGGTAAGCGGGGGAAAATTCAAGCGCAAGGCGCGGCCGTCGCTACTGGGGTTAAGCCCGAGCGATGAAGTTCGCACTGAGCGTTCAATCGAATCCAGGTTGGCGGGGTCGTGGGGTGTGATCAGCAGTTGCCGAGCTTCAGGAATGGAGACCGAGGCAAGCTCCTGCAAGCGCATGTCGACGCCGTAGGCCTCAACACTCAGCCTTTCGACCAGCTCGGGTGAGGCTCGCCCACTGCGGATCGATGAGAACTCCGATCGAGCGTGGGTAATGGCCTTGTCCATCCGCTCCCGTGCGTCTTCGAACAGCAGTTCAACTAGCTCGCTCATTCTACTATCGTACCGATTGTTTGGCCCTCTAGCAGCCCTTTGAGGTTTCCCTCTCCCATGACGTCGAACACCACGATGGGCAAACTATTCTCTTTGGCGTGGGTGATCGCAGTTTGGTCCATCACCCGGAGGTCTCTGTTGATGACATCCAAGTAGCTGAGTTTGTCGATTTTGGTGGCCGTCGGATCGATCTGAGGGTCGGCGGTGTAGATTCCGTCTACGGCTCCGTGGGTACCTTTCAAGAGCACATCGGCGTCGATTTCCACGGCGCGGAGTGCCGCCGACGTGTCGCTGGTGAAGAACGGGTTTCCGGTGCCGGCAGCGAGGATCACCACACGATCCTTTTCGAGGTGCCGGATGGCCCGGCGCCGAATGTACTCTTCGGCCACTTGTGGCATCCGGATGGCCGATTGCAGCCGGGTCTGGGCGCCCATTTGCTCGAACACGTCTTGAAGGGCCAACGCATTGATCACCGTGGCCAGCATGCCCATATAGTCGGCTTGTGCCCGGTCGAGGCCACCCTGGGCACCTTTCATACCCCGCCAGATATTGCCGCCGCCCACCACAACGGCCACTTCCACCCCCATCCCTTCTTTGACTTCGAGGATGTCGCTGGCCAAACGCTGAACGACCTTTCCGTCGATGCCGTAGCCCAGCTCACCAGCAAAGGCTTCTCCCGAAAGCTTCAGCAGGATTCGACGCCACCGTGGTTTGGCTTCATGCATGATTTTCTTCCCCTTTGAAGCCGGGGCGCGGCTTCGGTAGGTGTCAAAGACTGCGAAGGATCGGAGGTTTGACGAGATTCGAGTGGTCATAGCCCAGACGAGGGCTATGACCACCCTACTCCGACTATCCGCCTACAAGTGCGAGTTCAAAGCGAGTGATCGTAGCATCACCCAAACGGGTAGCCACGGTTTCCTTCTCGCCGAAGACACCCTGTTCGAGCAGTACCTGATCGCGGTACCAGGCGTCGAGACGGCCTTCCACAATTTTGGGCCAAGCCTGTTCGGGTTTTCCTTCGGCCTTGGTGATTTCGAGGAGTGCTTGACGCTCCTTCTCCACCAACTCGCCAGGAACCTCGTCGCGAGAGAGGTAAGAAGGCTTCGCGAAGGCTACGTGAAGGGCAATTTCGTGAAGGGCGTCGACGTCCACGTCTTTACCTTCGATCAACACCCCAGCGCGGCCACCACCGTGGAGATAGGCATCAACCACAGAATCAGGCGTCTTCTCGTAACGAGCGACGGCCCCGATCTCAACGTTTTCTTTCACCGTGAGTTTCAGGTCTTCCAACCGCGCCTCGAACTCGGCGACAACACTGGTGCCTTCGCTGAGAACCCGATCGGCGAGTTCTTGAACGAACTTGTTGAAGTCGTCGGACTTGGCCGCGAAATCGGTTTCAGCTTTCAAATGAACCAAGACTGCGGCATCGTCGTTGTCGATGACGACCACAACCCCTTCGGTGTTTTCTCGATCGGTACGGCCCGCTGCCTTGGCCAGACCTTTTTCACGCAGGATCTGGGTTGCCTGCTCGAAGTCGCCTTCGGCCTCAGTAAGGGCTTTTTTGGCGTCCATCATGCCGGCGCCGGTAGCTTTCCGTAGTTCCTGGACCTCTTTGGCCCCAAACGCAGTCATCGAATCTTCCTCAAAGTGTGAAAAGTGTGAGTAGTGGGTTAGGGCGCAGCCAACGGGCCGAGGTATCACCCCGTGCCCGTGTCCGCCACCCGAATGTACGGTACTGAAAATAGTGCTGTGACAACGCCGAATTAGGCGTCGTCAGATGAACCTTCGCTGGGAGTGCTTTCGGCGGCAGGAGCCGCTACTTCAGCCTCATCTGCGGTGTCATCGGAAGCTTTCGCTTCTTCTTCGGCAGCCAGAGCGGCGGCCAAGCGAGCCTCCCGCTCTGCAGCAGCCGCTGCGGCTTCCTGTCGAGCCCGTTCTTGCGCCTCAGCGAAAGCGGCCTCTTCCTCAGGCGAACGTTCTGGCGGCTGCTCGTCGATCTGAGCGCCACCGGAGCGGTGGTTGGCCATGAGCTTGCCTTCGGAGACCGCCTCGGCAATGACGCGAGTCATGAGTTCAGCGGAACGGATGGCGTCGTCGTTGCCCGGAATCGGGTAGGTGACAAGGTCGGGGTCGCAGTTGGTATCCACCACGGCCACAATCGGGATGTTCAGCTTCCGAGCCTCGGTTACCGCAATATGTTCGATGATGGTGTCGAGGACAAAAACCACACTTGGCAGTTTCGCCATGGTCTTGATACCACCGATGTTGCGGTCGAGCTTGCCGAGCTCACGCGTGTAGCGCAACGCCTCACGCTTCGGCATCTCTTCGAAGTCGCCAGCGGACCGCATGCGCTCGTACTCCAAGAGTTTACCCACTCGCTTGGAGATGGTCTGGTAGTTGGTGAGCATTCCGCCCAACCAACGCTGATCGACGTAGGGCATACCCACCGAGCGGGCATACCGGCGGATGGGCTCTTGGGCCTGTTTCTTGGTACCAACAAACAACACGGTGCCGCCGTCGGCGACATTGTCTCGAACGAAGGTGTAGGCCTTTTCGACGCGACGCAGCGTCTCTTCAAGGTCGATGATGTATACACCGTTACGGTCGCCGTGGATGAATCGCTTCATCTTCGGGTTCCAGCGACGGGTCTGGTGGCCAAAATGCACGCCAGCATCGAGCATTTGCCTCATGGTGACTACTGGTGCCACGATATTTCTCCTGCGGTTGTTGGGATACGTGCGGGCCTCGCTCAGCAGCCAACAGACGGCAACCAAGACCGGGGAAACGACCCGCTTCGAGTAGATGGATAGGACAACTTGTTATTCTAGCCACTCGGCGACCCGTTCGGCTACGAAATCAAGCGGAAGGCGACGCAGCCTCCATCCAGCATGAGCATGGGATCCACATATTCGTCTCGGATCCGGGCCGTCAGGTGCAAACCCTCAGCAGCAAGCCCAAGTCGCTGGCCGGAGCGCACCTCTTGCCCCGACTGCACATCGACGCGCTCCATCGGCCCCACCGTCGACCGCACCTGGTTCCGGTGATGGACAACTACATAGTGTTTCCCGGCCACAGAGCCGACAAACCCGGTGCGTCCATCGGCGACCGCTCGTACGGGTAGGTTCATGGACGGCCCAAATTCCAAACCCCGGTTGCCTGGCCCGTACGGGTGTGCGGGGGGACGAAAGGGATCAACGACCGGCGAGTCGAGGGGCCACAGCCACCCACACCCCAGACCTGGTGCGTTGTCGTGGATTGTCTGCGAGGCAGCCGGCGCACCAGGAGCTGGGGGCAACTCCCCCGCGGCCGACGACAGGTTGCAAACGCCGACAATCACTGCCGCCGCCCCCAAAGCCGAAACCGAAACCGAAACCGTCCGTCTTGGAATTTTCACCCTGCCACACTCCCGTGATTGATACTCGTAACGGGAGGTGGACTCCGATCATTCGCTTCGGCGGCTGACGCCTTCGAGCGAACCCCTCTGGGTTTACACCGGTTCGCGTTGCATGGCGTTGAGGCGAGACTTCAGCACCATCACCGACTTGGTGTGGATCTGACAGACTCGACTTTCGGTTACTCCGAGGATCTTGCCGATCTCGGCCAACGTCATGTTCTCGTAGTAGTAGAGCGTGAGTACAAGCTTTTCCCGCTCCCCCATGGTGCTGATCGCCTCACCCAATAGTCGGCGGGTTTCAGCTTTTTCGACTCGACTCCCAGGACCTTCGCCCTGATCAGCAAGGGTGTCACCAAAGGTGAGTCCCTCGCCAGAGTTGAACGACATCAGTTCATCAAGAGCCACGAGGCCAAGCGACGCGATCTGTTTGAAAATACCGTTGAGCTGGGCGGCAGTGATATCCATCTCGGCCGCGATCTCTTCTTCGGTTGGAGAGCGATGCAACTCTGATTCGAGCTTGAGAGTGGCCTTCTCCAGCTGTTTGGCTTTCGTCCGCACCGAGCGGGGAACCCAGTCGATCGACCGGAGTTCGTCAAGGATGGCTCCCTTGATCCGAGAAATGGCGTAGGTCTCAAATTTGAAACCCCGCTCCAAATCAAACTTCATGATGGCATCGATGAGCCCGAACATCCCGTAGCTCACCAGATCGGAGTGTTCGACGCTCTGAGGAAGCCCAGCGGCGACGCGGCTGGCCACATACTTCACCAGCGGCGCGTAGTACACAATCAGCTGATCGCGGACATCATGGTCTTCGTCGGCCTTGTATTGAGCCCATAGCTCATCGAGGTCTACTGTTTCTTTCGTTTCCACTGAGTCCGCCAACCGGTCGAGGGGTTTCCGAGTCCGGGACCGATGCACCACGGGTGCTTTCCGTCCTTCTTCGTATGCCCCGTCGACCAATTCAGATGCGGACTGAGCGGCTGGAGTGGTAAATGCTTGGGATTGATTCTTCCGACCTACGGTCGACTCCACGGGCCCTGGAGCGTCAGAAGGGCGCAGGGCGCGGAGGTATCGTTCTCGTACAGCGGCGGTCGTCACCTGCCAAAGAGTAATTCCTGACCAGCCCCTATTTGCGGTTGGCTGGTAATACTGTTGATCCGTCTAGGCGGATTAGCCCTTCCCCAACGAGCGATTCGACGGCGACCAGGATTTCAGGGATCGGGGCCCCAAGCAGAGCGACCAGGTCGTCGATGTGTAACCCTCCGCCTTCGGCTTCTCGAAAAATTCTCGCCGACAGAGGGTCGAGTGAGGAGGCTCGATCGCCCCGGCCACTGCCAGCCTTAACATTCGTGATCTTGCTGCCGCTTACCCCTTGGATTCCGCCGTTCTGGTTTCCTACGGCCTCCAAACCCTCCGCCGCAAGTACATCGAGCACATCTTGGGCCTCGGTCACCGGGGCGCACCCGTCACGAAGTAAGCGGTTGGTGCCTGCCGCCGCTTCGTTGAGGATTGAGCCCGGCACGGCCATTACGGTTTTGCCCCTCACCATCGCGGCTTCGACAGTATGCATCGACCCTCCTTTGACGTGGGATTCAACCACCACGACCACGTCGGCCAAGGCCGCCACAATTCGATTTCGAGCTGGGAAACGCCATCGACGGGGTCGCATTCCGAGCGGCGCCTCGCTCAGCAACAACCCCTGTTCTTTCACCTGAGCCCACACCGCCGCGTTGCGCCGGGGATAGATCACATCAAGGCCGGATGCCACCACCCCGATCGGTAACGCCCCAGCTTCGGCGACCACCGATGCGGCCACGCCCCCGATGGCATCGAAGGCTCCTTGATGAGCAGCGGCATCAACCCCCGTCGCCAGCCCGCTAATTACGCTCACCCCGGCCGCCGTTAGATCGGCACCAAGCATCCGGGCCACCCGCTGCCCATGAGCCGTACATGTTCGGGTTCCGACGATGGCGACCCTAGGCCTCTGGGCTAAGGCACTGGTGCGCCCGAAACCCATCAGCATCAATGGGGGTTCCGGATCATCATGGAACGGCCAAAGGGGGTGACTGGCCATCAAGAGTTCGACACCGGCATCCTGATGCCGGGCCACCAGATTCGCAATGTCGAGCGCCCGAAGTTGAGCCCCCCACTCTTTGACCCCAGCCCCGGTCACTCCCACCGGTGGTGGCCCAAGATCAAGCGGCAGATGCCCGGACCGCACCCCGTCCACCACATCGAGGATTGACTCATCGTTACTTCCGAGCCAACGAAGGCGACTGGGCCCCAACTGCTCAATGGTGGCGAGCATCAAGGCGCCAACAGCCCCGCGTTCGTAGGAAGTGTCAAGCGCCTCAATCTCAGCTCGCACTCCCCCCGTTGAACGAGCAGCTTCACGACCCGACGATGGGTCCGATCCCGAAAACGGCAACATGGTTTGTTTCGTCATGACGAGACCGCCAATGCGTGAGCGGGGAACGACCGCATCGCCAAGACCGCAGAAATGGTCTCGACGTCGACCAGTTCCTCCCCCGACAAGTCGGCCACCGTCCGGGCCACTCGCCGAACCCGCGTCAACCCGCGCCCGGTAAGGCGGTCGTCAACCAGGGCGGCCCTCAGGGCGCTTCGGGCCTTTGATGTTAACGGAGCGACCTCATCAAGACGATTGCTTGGGACTTCAGCATTCGACCGAAACCCCCGCTCTCGGGCCAACTTTCGCACCCCGCCCACCCTCGCGGCCACTGCGGCGCTCGATTCTTCCTTGGTCGCGTCGAGCAGCGTCTCCACCGAAGGTGGCTGGACCCCAATACGCAGATCGAACCGGTCGAGCAATGGCCCCGAAAGGCGACGTGAGTACCTGGCCCGTGCCGCATCACTACATCGACACGCCCCGGGTTGTGCCCCTTCACCGCATGGGCAGGGGTTCATGGCTGCGACCAGTTGGAACCGAGCAGGCATTGACACCGAACGACTGGCACGGGCAATACGAATCACCCCCTCCTCTAGGGGCTGACGCAGTGCATCGAGGCCCACGGGGGAGAATTCCCCCAATTCGTCTAAGAACAGCACCCCAGCATGGGCGCAGCTGATCTCGCCCGGCCGCATCGCGGCCGTTCCCCCGCCAACCAAAGCCACCAAGGAAAGGCCATGGTGTGGTGATCGAAGCGGAGGATGGCGAACCACACCACCGGGAGGGAGGGAAATGCCAGCGGCCGAGTGGATTCGGGTGACCGTACGGGCGTCTTCAGCGTCCAGAGGCGGGAGCACCCCCACCAGGCGCGACGCCAACATCGTTTTACCTGATCCTGGCGGCCCCGACATCAGAAGGTGGTGACCGCCTGCTGCCGCGATCTCCAATGCCCATCGGGCTAGGGGCTGCCCCCGTACGTCGGCCAAGTCGCCCACTCCCTTGCGACGCCACCCGTCAGCCAGCCCATGTTGGGGTGGCGCCACCGGCTCTACCCCTGCTTGCCCCCGAAGCCACGCCACCACGTCGGCCAACGTGGCGAAGGCATACACTGCTCCTGGCCTTACCGCTGCCGCTTCCTCGCTTCCGACCGTTGGCACGATGATGCCCTCGGTGCTGACCGCTCCGACGACGCATACCAACCCGGTAATCGCCCGCAGTGATCCATCAAGCCCCAACTCACCTACCGCCCCCACTCGAGCGACATCCCCAACCCTCAATTGTTCTGACGCGGCCAGAATGCCGAGGGCAATAGGAAGGTCGAGACATGAACCGTGTTTTCGTAAACCAGCAGGCGCCAAGTTGATAGTGACCCTACTCTCGCTTGGCCAGCGAAACCCGCTCGACAAGATCGCGGCCCGCACCCGGTCTCGCGATTCTCGACAGGCAGCATCGGGCATCCCTACCAGGTTGTAGGAGGGCAACCCCCGACTCACGTGCACCTCAACCGATACGGGATTTCCCTCAACCCCTTCAACCACCCCCGACGCAACCGATGCAAACACGGCCAGCCCCCTTCGCTACAAATAAGCGTAGTTAGGCGAACTTTGCTCGCAAAGGGCCTCTCGGTCTCCCTTAGGCGAAGTTTACCGCGAAATGGACCTATTCGCCAACACCCGGGGCAGATAACACCTCACGGGTGTAACGCACTACGGCTTCGATTTCTTCGGCCGTATACCGTTCACCGAAAGCGGGCATCCCGCCCTTGCCGTCGCGCACGCGGGCAATCTGGTCGTTGATGTCGGGGAACTGCTCCAGCATTCGCCCCTCGTTGAGCCGAGGGCCGGACCCCCCAGCCCCATTTGGCCGATGACATCCCCGACAACTTGAAGCATAGATTTCCTGCCCCATTTGCAGCACAGGTTCGTTGGCCGGCGCTTCGGGCACCGAACCGGCCGTACACCCCCCAACCCCCAAGACCATGGTGGCTCCAACGAGGAGCCCACTCAATATTACCCCAAGGTTCTTCCGCATGTTGACCGCAGTTGACCACTTCATCGCAATACTACTCCCATGGGCTTCGATCCGACTCGTAAACAAAACCGAACACCATTCGACTACTGGTTTGTGGCGCTTGGTGTGGTGGCTGTGGTGGCCATGCTGGCGTGGGCACTGTTATAGCCGCGTTACGATTCTGGCTACCCTACCAACAGACTCCCAATGGCCAAGAAGAAGAAAAAGCCGAAACGTAAGAAATTTCAGCACATGCCTGATCCGTCTGACACCGACGACACCGAGACCCGGTTTGTGCAGCCATACCAAGCCCACAAGGAATACCTTTGCCCCGGATGCAACGGCATCATACCGCCCGGAATGGGCCACATGGTGGCCGTACCTCGCGAGGCCCCGGACCTGCGTCGCCACTGGCATCGTGGATGTTGGACGCATCGGGCGTCGCGCCGCTGATCCAACCCCCTAACCTGGAACCATGACCTCCGTCACCCTGTATCACAACCCAAATTGAAGTAGTTCCAAAGCAGCACTGGATGTGCTGACCGAAAACAACATCGACCATGAAGTCGTGCTGTACATGAAGCAGAAACCAACGGCCGAGACCTTACGCCAGCTGGTTTCGATCCTCGAAGACGACCCCTCAGAACTCGTCCGCCGCGACAAGTTTTTCAAAGACACGATTGCCGGTGAGCAGGGCTTCGACGCGGAAAGGCTCTCGGACCCAGAGGTAGTGGTGGCGCTCCTTGCCGAGCACCCCCGCTTGCTGCAACGCCCCGTGATTGTGAGCGCCGACGTGGCCATCATCGGACGCCCAAGGGAACGAGTGCCACAACTCTTCGGCCTTTAGGGGAAGCGAACACCCCGCTGAGGAGTCGATTTAGGTCGCCGCCGACAGCTGTCCATCGATCACAAATGAATCTGGTGTATCGATTGATGTTGCCATAGTGAGCCGGTCGCGCCCATCATGTTTCGATTGATACATGGCGTTGTCGGCGGCCATAATGAGCTCCTGCATATTATGGGCGTTTACCAAGGGGAAGCTGGCCGCCCCAATACTGACAGTGACCGAGACATTACCTTGTGAGTTGGGCACAACGGTGTTACCCACCGTGACACGAATGCGTTCCCCCACCCTCTGGACGACATCGCGCCGGGCACCCGGCAACACGACCAGAAACTCTTCGCCCCCATATCGAATCATCAGGTCGCCTTCTCGAAGCACCTCGGCCACTTCTCGCGCCACGGCACGGAGCACGAGGTCGCCAATTTGGTGCCCGCTATTGTCGTTGATCTGCTTAAAGTGGTCGAGATCGAGCAACAGCAAACCCAACGGTTCGCCTGCACCCACGGCTTGTTCAAAATGCTCACGGAGTTTCTCCATCCCGAATCGCCGGTTAGCCAGCCCCGTGAGCGGGTCGGTACTGGCAATGACTTGGAGTCTCTCGTATGCCAGTGCCTGACTCACCGCGATACCAAAGCTAGGTAACACCCGCTCGACGGTGGTTAACTCGCTGGCAGAAAACGAAGTCGACGAGGCCAGGATCAGTACGCCGACGACCTCGTCGTGAGCGTAGAGGGGTGCGAAGTAGGCGCTCCGAGGCCGGAACGACACGATGGCGCCGTCCATAATCAGATCGTCGGGGAACTCGAGGAGTGCTGATTGGCCTGCCAACACACAGGCTTGCACCTGATCGCGGTGAGCGAGTAACGGAGCGTCCAACATGCCAATCGAATAAGCGGTTTGCAGCGAACCATCGCGGATCACACAAAGTGCCGCGGCCTCAGCCCCAACCGCCCGCTGCACGGCCACAAGGCCGTGGCTAGCCAAGGGATCCATTTGTTCGAACGATGCCAACATGCGCGAGATTTCTTGCACGTTCTGACCCGTCTCTTGACTCTCAGCCAACGCGTCGACCAGACGATTGAACGACAGGGCCGACGCACCAATCGCATCATTCGAATCTACGGCGACCGCCAGGGCTGTCATTTCGGCCGACAGATCCACCTCTTCATGAGAAGCCTGACGAACAGCCGATTCGATCGCAAGCATGCGCGCTCGCATCAACTCCAATCGGCTCCCCACCACCCCTTTGGCCAACGAATAGTTCACCCACCCCACGGTGATCCCCGCCGCCAGCGTGGCGCCAAAGTATTTGGGCGTCAACACATTTGGGGCCGGAACCCCCAACGCCACCGAGAAATACGGAAACGCCAGGCCCATCACCACCCCAAATCCGGTCATCCAAATCGCGAGATCCCAAAAAACCTTGGTGGTTAGACGAGGCAAATAGGTTCGACCCGCACCTCTCACCAAACGAGTCGATGCATCTTGTTCCGAGGTCGAAAGCCGTTCCACAAAGAGACCTTCGGCACATTACGATCTCCGATTCAGCGTCATTTCAAATCTGATGCAATTTGACCATTTTCCCTGGTTGCTTTCCTGGACACGATGGTTGCTGATGTTGGCCAAATCCTGCGGTCAATCCTGCGGCCTCTGGCCGTGGCGGTTACGTTTAATGCTATGACGCGACTTCCTATCCTTACTCCCGAGAACCTTTCCCCCGAACAACAAACCGTCTGGGACGGCCTCGTCGACTCCCGTGGAGGTTCGGTAACCCGCCCCGATGGTGGGCTGGCGGGCCCGTTTAATGCCTGGCTCCACGCCCCCAAAATTGGTAAGGCGATGTCTCGCCTCGGTGGTGCGCTACGGTTCAGCATGTCGACCGATCGCCGACTCATTGAACTGGCCATCATCACGGTCGGCGCCCACTGGCAAGCAGAGTTTGAGTGGTGGGCTCACGCCCGAATGGCTCGCGACCATGGGGTGTCCGACTCCATTATCGACGCCATCGGCAATGATGAAGAACCGGAACTTACCGATCCAGCCGACCTCGCCACCTACCGCATCGCTCGCGAACTCGTGACCGGCGGCCGACTCAGTGATGACACTCATCGTCATGCGGTGGATGCACTCGGCCACCAGTCGGTGGTGGAGTTGGTTTCGCTTTGTGGCTACTACACACTCATCTCCTTTACCCTTAACGCATTCGAGGTTGAGCTCCCCGAAGGGGAGCCAGAAAAATGGCCGCGTTGAGCCCATGCTGTCCTCCACCTGTATTGCCCTCGCAACCGGTGATACCCTGATGAGCCTTAGGGGTGCTCCAGCGTAAGGCAATCAGGTGGAACTAGCGGATCCTAGCCTCACAGATCTTCAAGCAGTCGGAAGCGGCGGTTTCGCCACCGTCTATTCAGCCATCGATGTCGGGTTTGGCCGCAAGGTGGCAGTCAAGGTGCTGCACGGCCTCGACGACGCGGCCCGCCGGAGGTTCGACCGGGAACGACTCCTGATGGGGCAACTGTCGGCCCATCCCAACGTGATCACACCGTTTCGTTTCGGCACCACCCCCAAGGGTGACCCGTATCTGGTGATGGAGTTCGCTGAGGGTGGCTCGTTGGCGGAAATCACCGAGCGCCGGGGGTCCATCCCCTGGGACGAAGCCGTTCGATACATTCGGCCGATCGCCGAAGCGTTGGCCCACAGCCATCGGCACGGAGTGCTCCACAAAGATGTTAAACCCGACAATATCTTGCTTACTGGAGCCGGTGTCCCCAAACTTACCGACTTCGGTATCGCCTCGACCCAAGGTTCCCAGCTCACCAGCAAGGGGTATACGCTCGACCACTCCCCGCCGGAGACGTTCGTAACCGGTATCGATGATGCCCGCGATCCACGTTCAGATCTGTATTCGCTTGCGTCTTCGCTTTTTACCCTGGTGGCGGGGCATGCTCCGTTCTCGATCGGCGGCGCTGACTCTGTCCCCGCCTTGATGCGTCGGATCGACAGCCAACCCGTCCCCTCGCTTGGGCACCCGGGAATCGACGGATTCTTTACCCAAGCGATGGCCAAATCTCCCGATCACAGACCCAATAATGGTGAAGAGTTCTTGGCTTTGTTGGATAACGCCACCCCTGCCGTCCACTCCGCCGCCCAAGTTGACCATTCAGGGGCCACCCGCATGGACAACACCGCAGGCACACGGATCGAAGCGCCTCATACTGCCGGTACCCCTGCCGGGCTGGCCCACTCAGGCCTCGAACCAGGGCAGGCTCAATCCTCGTCCTCGTCGAAGGGCCAGCGCATCACCCTCGGAGTGGTACTGGTCGCCCTCATCGTCGCGGCCGCGGTTGGGGCTTCCCAGCTTCTCAGCGACAAAAGCGGAGGTGCCCCCGTAGCCGGCGACCCGGCTGAGCAGGTCGCCGGTCCCGATAGTGATTCCGCGCTCTCATCGACTACGCCATCCTCCCCTCCCGAAGGCCAGGCTGATGAGGAGCTAACGCCGGCCCAGCAGACACGCAACCTCCTGAGCGATGAACGTTCTCTCCTTCGGCAACTTCTGGACGATTCGGTCCTCCCCCGCAATGCCGACGGCGTCGCCACGAGCTTCACCGCCGATAATTGCGAAATCAGACTCGAGACGTTCCAGGCCCTACATGGCCCCACCTACCTCACCGACCTGAATCAGGAACTTGATCAATATCCAGAGTCGTTTCGAATCCGTTTCCAGGCCTACGTTGACCACCTGGTGCAAGGATACGAACGATGCCGTGATGAGGGTTCGACTCGTCCGATCGGTACCCATGTGCTGACATCGTGGGTTTCCATTAACGCCTACCTCTGCGCCACCGGAGTCACCAATTCATTGGCAGGCCCCGAGAACAACGCCGAATGCGCCGAGAACCGACCACTGGAGGTTACGAACGCAGCCGAACTTGCGGCGTGCGAAAAGCTGTTGCGGGACCTTGTCGAGGACTTCTTCGCTGCCCTCACCGACCAGAAGCCGCCGGTGGCCCAAGCGTGCGCTGCAGCCCAATCAAACGACCCAAACTGGTTTGCTCCCAATTAGGATCGCCCCCTTCTCATAATCTTGGGCCGCGTTTGAACGCGCGCCGTCATCACCCACTAAAGTCGGGCAGAACGTGTCGAGTTTCACAATCCACGAAGGGACACCAACCATGGGAACAGCCGACCATTCCGATCTTCAGGCTCACCTAGCCAGCCACGACATCCACACCGTGGAGGTGGCAGTCCCTGATACCCACTCGCATTTGCGCGGCAAACGCGTCCCCGTCGGACGGTTCTGGTCGGCGGTGGCCGACGACGGTGTCAACATCGCTGATGCCGTCTTCGCCATGGACCTGGTCAACGACTTACCCGACAATGAATTCATCAATATGGACAGTGGTTACCTCGACACCCACCTGGTGCCTGATCTGTCAACCACCCGGATCTTGACCCACCGACCCGGTTACGCCCTCGTGTTCTGTGACGCAAAAAACGAGCACGGTGACCCTCACCCCCTCGCTCCCCGTACCGTACTCACCGAGCAGCTTGACCGGTGCCGGGCCAAAGGGCTTGATGTGGTCGCCGCCACCGAGATGGAGGCCTTCCTTCTCGACATGGACGGCAATCCCGCCCAGGATTTCATCCAATACAGTTCGCTCACCGTCGACCTTCGAGCCGAAGCCGCCCTCTACGACATGCGCCAAGCCCTGATCGGTGCCGGTATGGACGTCGAATCCTCCAACGCTGAATATGGGCCCGGGCAGATCGAAATCAACGTTGGCCCCGCTGACGCCCTGACCACCGCCGACAACACCGCCCTGTACAAAAGCATCGTGAAACAGGTGGCTGCCGCCCACGGATACCGGGTGACGTTTATGCCCAAACCGTGGGAGGAGCATTCCGGGTCAGGCATGCATATCCACACCAGCCTCAACCAGGACGGGAAAAACGCGTTTGCCAGTTCCGATGGCGCCCCCAACGAATTGATGGGCGCCTGGCTGGCGGGGCAACTCGAACACGCCACCGCCATGACCCTGCTCGCGGCGCCCACTCCCAACGGGATGAAGCGTATTCGGCCCTACACGTTTGCTCCCACCCACGTCAACTGGGGGCTCGACAACCGGACGGTCCTGGCCCGGTGTATCACCGAAGCAGGTTCGTCGGCCAACCGGGTGGAGTTCCGTTTGGCTGGAGCCGATGCCAACCCGTATCTGATGCTGGCCGCCATCCTCGCGGCCGGGCTCGATGGGATCGAACGGTCCCTCGTCCCGGGCACTATGGGGGTCGGTGATCAATACACCAACCCCGGCGCCGCCACCCCGTTCACCACTGACTACACCGAATCGGTAACCGCCTTTAGCCAGAGTCCGCTGGGCGGGCTGCTGGGCGACATGTTCACCCGAAGCTACACCTCGATCGCGGTGGCCGAAGACGCCCTTTATGCCGAACACGGAGGTAAAGGCGACGAAGTTAACCAGTGGGAACGCGACCGCTATATGGATCAGGCGTAGCCATGAAGCCCCAAAGCCCCGTCGATATTGTCAGCCCTGCCGGCTACGAAAACGGTATTCCTCATGGGTTGTTTGCTGAGCTGCGCCGGCACGAAGGCTTGGTATGGCACCCCTATGAAGACAACGGGTTTTGGGCTGTCACTCGCCATCACGATGTGAGGACGGTGTCACGCGCCCCAGAGATTTTCAGCTCGGGGGTGGGTCACACCAATCTCTGGGATCTCGAAGCCGATGCGCTCCAGGCTCGCCGCTCCATTATCGATTCCGATCCGCCCGATCACACCCGACTGCGGCGGCTGGTGAGTCGTTCATTCACCCCCCGGGCGGTTCGCCGCTGGGAGGAAACCACTCGCCAGATCGCCCAACAGGCGCTAGACAACTTCGATCGTGAGGGCGGCGGCGATTGGGTTGATCTGGTGGCCGCGCCCCTCCCTATCCAGGTGATACTCACGATGCTGGGCGTTCCGCTGGCCGATTCTTCCTACCTGGTGGAGTTGTCCAACTATCTGGTCGAAGGCACCACCGATCAGCCATCGTTGGCCCCCGACGCGTTTGGAAACACCACCCCATTGCGGCTGTTACCGTTCGCCAGCCCGGCCAGCCATGCCCTGTTCGAGTACGGTGAACAGTTAGCTGCAGAACGGCGAGCCAACCCGGGCGAAGACCTGGTGACCCAACTGGTCCAAGCCGAAGACGACGGTGATCGTCTCACCCACGACGAATATCGCAACATGTTTCATGTGTTGGTGTTCGCGGGCAACGAAACCACCCGGACGGCTATTACCCATGGGGTGATGGCCTTGGCCGACCACCCCGACCAATGGGACCGCCTCGTTCACGATCCGTCCCTCATCGACAACGCCGTCGAAGAGGTGATCCGTTGGGCTACACCGGTGCTTCATATGCGCCGAACGGCCACTGAGGACACCGAAGTGGCGGGAACCACCATTAAGGCCGGCGAGAAGGTGGTGATGTGGTATGCGTCGTCCAACCGCGACGAAGCGGTGTTCGATCATCCCCACACCTTCGACATCGGCCGGGCCGACAACCCCCATCAGAGTTTTGGTGGCACTGGCCCCCACTTCTGCTTGGGCGCCTATCTGGCCCGAATGGAGGTGCGAATCTTGTTGGAAGAGATGCTGGCCCGGCAACTCAAGGTGCGCCGAACATCACCCCCCATCCACCTTCCGTCAAACTTCGTGCACGGGGTGCTCTCCGTGGAGATGGAACGGGTTTCCTAACCGTCCCTAATCAGTCGGCGCAGAACTCGGATTCTTGTTCACTCACCAGCAATAGGTCACCAATCCGGTCGACGCTTGCAACCGGTTGAGCAAAGGGGATCCACCGGGTCGGCCGGGATGTCCATTTGATGGCCACCCCCTCGGCGGTGGCGGCCGCCATCACCTCGAGATCAATTCCTCCACCGAAACGTTTACCAGGCGCCGAAATTATTTGCCGAAACCTCACCGCCAACCCAAATTTGGAGAGTTAACACCCTCATGGTGGTCAATACTCTGAAGTTGACGACAAGCCCGCGACGGCAAGCGGCCTCTAGCAGGCGGAGTGAACGTCCTAGCAGGCGAGGTGAGCGTCGTAGGCGGCCTCTACTGAAGCCATGGCCCCAAGTACCGCGTCTTCCAGGTACGGCTCGATCTCGGCATCGCTGCTGCCGGTGTACGCCAGCAGTTCGGTGATGTCTTCCAGCACCTCGTCGATGAGCCGTTCGATCGTGGTGGACGCCGCGGTCCTGCGCATGTCGAGCATCCAGTCGATACAACGACCAACCGAGATACCGTCGTAGTCGGCATGTTCGGCGGCGGTCCAATACGCCTCGGATACGGCGTAGGGATCAGCGAGCGGGGTGCTCGAGGTGGTGTGGACGGGGGCGATAGTCATTGTTCTGCTTCTTTCGGGGGTAACTCCGGCGGCGAAGGCTGGAGTGGTGGTGTGCTTCTCACCATAATTTCCGCGCCGAATTACCTGATCGGGGTTGCACCCCTAACTTTCCCCCGCCACTAGGGGATGTCGCTGAAACGATCGAGTTTTCGCAGCTCAGGCATAAAGGCGGCAAACGCGGCAACCACCAACAATGTGGCCACGCCCGAAATAACGATGGCCGGAACCAGCCCAAACCATTCGGCCGTTATCCCCGATTCGAACGCCCCGAGTTCGTTCGACGCGCCGATAAACACGGCCTCCACCGCCAGCACCCGGCCTCTCAACCCATCTGGGGTGACGAGGGGGACCAGCGTGGCTCGCACAAACACACTGACCATGTCGGCGGCCGCCAAAAGGGCGAACAGCAACAGGGTAAGCACCAGGCTCCGACTCAAGCCCACAAATACGGTGACCAGGCCAAACACCGCTACCGCTTGGAGCAGTATCCGCCCCACATTTCGCTCCACCGGCCGGGTAGCAAGCCAGAAGGCTGTGACTGCGGCGCCCGCTCCCCCCGCGGCCCGCAACCAGAACGCTGCCGCGTCGGGGGCGTCGAGCAGGTTGGCGGCAATCGGCGGCGCGAGGGCCACCACGCCCCCCAACAACACCGCAAACAAGTCGAGCCCGATGGCGCCCAGCAATAACGGTGTTCGACGCACCAGGCGAAGCCCCGCCAGCGCATCGCTCAACGATGGCCGTTCGACATTGATCGCCTGTTTCTCGTGTAAT
>Ga0316189_10000402_pt1 | contig 42884 bp, 45 predicted proteins | sample LowCovwburrow_MG_FD_204930 | JGI IMG/M metagenome (GOLD analysis project Ga0316189, IMG submission 204930) | Coastal sediment microbial communities from Maine, United States - Lowes Cove worm burrow | ecosystem: Environmental > Aquatic > Marine > Coastal > Sediment | place: USA: Maine... | reverse complement strand
GAAGGCCCATGTGCAACAAGGCGGTTACAATATGCATGGCAGTTGTTGATTTCCCCGCGCCGCCCTTTTCATTGCCTAGAACAATGATGTGCGGCTGGCCAGTCACCAGCGGATTTTTAGTTTCAGTATCATCAACCACGTCTTGATTCCTTTGATTCTTAACGACTGCTATCTGATGCGATGCACTATAAACGGCAGATAACCAAGTCCTGTGGCCCCGCCCTTGGCAAAGTCAATAAGATTTAGTAGCCTCTCCCTAGACGCTGTCAACATATTAGGCTGAAAATTGACAGCCGCAATGCACTATATTCTGTCAGTGACAATAACTTTAGGAGTTACGCGCGCGTGAAAGGTAAATTACCCAAACTATTAACCCTCGTGGGGTCCGCCGCTGTTGTCGCCTCTATTGCTGCTACTCAATTCATAGAAACAAGCCATCTTCCGCCCATCGAGGATGAAGATTATGGGGATCACATCCGTAAGATTTCTGTTGATGCGCTCGTCAAGGAGCCGCTTGTCGCAGATAATAGTCAGGGTCGAACGATTTTGGTCCCAAGAACATTTATCAAGGATCTCCCTGAAGGCCTTACCACGGAGCAAAATTCTGAACGTAAGAAAAGCGCGTTTGAAAACATCTTGCTGCCGCTTGTCCTGCGCGCTAACGAGCGAATTATTCTTGAGCGTACTCATATCATGCATCTGCAAGATAAGATGAAGCGCATTGAAAACATTGGAGCTCGCGACCACAACTGGCTGAAAAGCATCTGTAAGCGCTACCGTTTGACTGTGCCTGAAGGAAAGCCAACAGATTCACTCTTTGAAAATTTGCTAGCGCGTGTCGATGTTGTTCCGGCATCTTTAGCGCTTGGCCAAGCCGCGATTGAGAGTGGCTGGGGCACTAGTTATTTTGCCCAAAAAGGTAATGCCTTGTATGGCGAATGGGTATGGGACGAAAGCGCTCCGGGCATTGTTCCCAAGCGCCGCGAAGACGGCAAAACCCACCGCATACGTGCGTTCAGATATCTTTTCGATTCAGTCGATAGCTATATGTTGAACTTAAACCGCAATAGAGCCTACCGCGACCTGCGAGCGCGCAGACTAGCGTTAAGACAACAAGGCCTTCCGATCACAGGTGCCGACCTTGCTCCCACCTTGCTGAAATATAGCGAACGCGGCCAAGATTATGTCGATGACCTGCTGGGCCTGATGCGCTTCAATGAATATTTTCGCTTTGACAGTGCACGATTAGAGACTGTTTAAAGGCCAGGAGCCAAGCCGATGAGCGATGCTTTACCACGTGTTGTGCGCACGATTGCTGACGTCCGTAGCCAAGTGCAAGTTTGGCGCGATGCCGGGCTAACGGTTGGGTTAGTGCCGACGATGGGAGCCCTGCATCACGGGCATTTATCACTAGTGGATACAATCGGCCAAAAGGTTGACCGGGTGATTGTCTCGATCTTTGTTAACCCAACCCAGTTCGGCGAAGGGGAGGACTTTGATGTCTATCCTCGCGACGAAGACGCCGACTTAGCCAAACTGTTGGGCCGCCCGTGCCACTTAGTTTACGCACCCAGCCCCAGCGAAATGTACCCCCAAGGTTTTGTGACCAGCGTCCGGGTTATAGGCATTTCCGACGACCTTGAAGGCACCGAGCGGCCAGGGCATTTCAACGGCGTCGCCACTGTCGTAGCTAAATTGTTGCATCAAACGCGGCCTCATAAAGCAATATTCGGTGAAAAAGACTATCAACAACTTGTCGTTATCCGTCAATTCGTTAGAGACTTAGATATTCCGGTCGACATTATGGGCGGCGCACTGATTCGCGAGGATGACGGACTAGCTGCCAGCAGTCGCAATGCCTATTTGACTGCCAGCGGTCGTCAAATTGCCAGCAAGCTTTACAAAACTCTCCAGGCTGTTCGAGATGATATTAAAGACGGGAAACCCGTGCGGCAGGCCGAAGCCAAAGGGCGAACGGCGCTCATCAGCGAAGGGTTCACTGACGTTGATTATATCACCCTGCGCGATGCTGCCACCCTCAAAGAGGTGGATGATCCGGCAGGGACATCGCCGATGCGCTTGTTAGCTGTTGCGCGGATCAAGGATGTCCGACTTCTCGACAACATCCCCGTGGAAGATATCCCCTTGTAAGATATCTCTCTGCAGCTATACCCCGTGAGCTCGCTCAATAAAAAAGCCGCCCTTTACGGACAGCTTTTCGTAACGCTTGTCTTGATTAATGCCTTAAAGGGACACTAAATCAGCAGGTGTTAGCTTTAGCGCATCTGCAACGCTATTGAACATTGCTGCCTCAGCTTCGCTTGTGCGGTCATCTGCTTTAATGACTTCTACTAAGCACAGCATCATCAATTTCTTATCATCAAGAGTCAATTTGCTCTCGATCTTCTTGAGATATTTTCCAATAGCGCGATCTTCGATAAACTCATCATGCGCGGCCACACGAATATCAGCCGAACTCATCTCGATGCCCAGTTCCTTCTTTAGAACTGCCTGCACTGTATCCACTTCGACTTGAGCAATATTTGTATCTGCCTTCGTCATCACTGACAATGTTTTGATCGTCGCTTCTTCAGCAATGGTGTGAGCCATCTGAAAAGTCTCCTCTTACATCATGTTGACCTTTGGCACTCTGCCTATTGATTAGCTTAGCCACATAGGCCAAATAATCAACCCATTTAGATAACTAACCTACAGTCTTTCGGCCATTTGGACTAAATCAATGCCATCTTTGAACCATTGATACTCATGAATTTCCTGAATTGGCTCCATCGCCGATCTTACGAATCGGACGTCCTGCGCCCAGTGATCGTAATATTTCAATAGAACTGATAGCTCCCTAGCCCAGGGGCGGTTCAACATATAAGCCGTCCGCAGCAGATAGTCAGGAAAGCGCAGCAAGTCGCCAAATTGTTGAGACTCATCAAGCGTCAATTTGGATAATCGGCCGAGAAACATCAATCTTTCAACCTTTCTGCTACCGAATGTTTGCGGAACGGTTTGCAATTCTTTATGTAGCCGTGCAGCCACGGACTTCAGAATTCGCTCGTTAAAGACGACGTCTTGGCGAAAATCTAACTGACCCTCCAGCTTGCCGCGCTTCGCTGCATCTAAGGCGCGGCGTCTGATATCTCCCGGCAACCCTGCAAATCCGCTTGCAATCCAAAAAGAAACCCGACTGTTGATGACTTTAATAGCCGACCCTTTCACAAGGAAATCATCCGCGCCAGCGTCAAGTCCTTCGATGATGACATCAACGCTATCTAGTCCTGTTAAATATATGATCGGCATTGTCTTCATATCTTTTTCAACAAGCCTTCTGACAAAGTCAAAGCCATCAATTCCCGGCATTTGCACATCAGATATCACAAGATCGGGCTTCAGGGCTTCGATCATATTGATTGCTTCTTCAGGATCACGAGCATAAGCCGTCTCGTAGCCAGCGCGCGCGACTGCAGCCCCGAACACGCGGGCTGCAACCGCTTCATCGTCAACCATTATTACTGAAACTTGACCCATTAAACCCCGATATACAAAGCCGCCCGCTTAAAGCATCAAAGCGGCAGCAAGCCCTAAAAATGCAAAAAAACCAAAAACATCAGTGATTGTTGTGACAAAAACGCTCGACGCAATAGCAGGATCAACCCCAGCCTTGGACAGCCCCATGGGTATCAAAATTCCACTTAGGCCCGCTACCATCATATTAAACACCAAGGCAATGGCAAATATCCCGCCTAACATCGGGCTCTCAAACCACCACCAAGCGACTGCGCCCGATATGATTGCCAAGGCAATACCGTTTAGGGCCGCGACCCGAAATTCTCGCCCCACCATTCTAGCAGCGTTGGTTGGCCCCAGCTCTTTGGTCGCAAGTGATCTAACAGCCACGGTCATGGTCTGCGTCCCCGCGTTGCCGCCCATGCTAGCAACAATTGGCATCAAGACAGCAAGCGCCACCATCTCTTCAATCGTGGTATCAAACATGGCGATCACACCAGACGCCAAAATTGCCGTCAGCAGATTAACGAACAGCCAGCTAAACCGGGTTCTAGTGATATCGCGAACAGATTCGTTCATTGATAAATCACCAACGCCCGCCAGCGCCAGAATATCTTCTTCAGCTTCTTCTTCAATAACCTCGACAACATCATCCACGGTCACGACACCAACCAGCCGTCGAGAGGCATCAATGACACCGGCAGATATCAAGTGATACTTCCGGAATTGATAAGCGACATCTTCCTGATCTGATAGGACCTCGACAAGATGGGGGTCCGCATTCATAATGTCGCCCAGACTGGCGTCCCGGCCTGATCTTAGCAGGCGACTAACAGGAATGGTCCCAACAGGGTGGTGCGCTGGATCGACAACAAAGATATCGTAAAAATCCTCAATGACCTCATCACTAATCTTGCGAAGATAGTCAATCGCCTGACCCACGTGCCAAAATTCAGGCATCGCCATCAAGTCCCGCTGCATCAATCGGCCCGCAGAATCCTCTGGGTAGCTAAGGCTTTCCTCCAGCGCAATCCGATCATCCGTCGCCAGCGAGCTTAAGACTTCTTCGCGGTCATCATCCTGCAATTCTTCCAGAACATAGACCGCGTCATCGGTATCAAGTTCCGTAACGACGCTAGCGATTTGCTCGTTGGACAGGATTTCATAAACTTCGTCCTGCGCTTCACCTTCCAGTTCTTGGAGCAAATCCACAGGCACGGTATCGCCAAATGATTCAAGCAAGGTGCGGCGATCGGTCCTTGTCAGGGTCTCAAAAACATCGGCCAGGTCAGCGGGGTGAAGTTCATCAACCAGGGCATGGATTTGATCGCCGTCACCCTGCTCCAGTGCATCGCTAAGGCTGTCCATAAAGGGTCGAGAGACGTGCATATCCATAGGGCGCGACTCATCGCCATCAACCGCGTCACCAGTGGGCGAAGCATAACCCGTATCGTCATCGTTTTTATGCTTATCATCAAGATCGGTCACAATTGATTTCCCCGCAGTGATCGCCAAGTAAACGCGTCATTAGCATGTACGGGGCGAAGTATGCCGCAAACAAACGGGATTATCCAGAACCCATTCTATCCAGCGGTAAAAATATGCCGTAAAAATTGGTAGGGCGGAGCTGGGCCAACATTGAAAAATGTTTACATTACTCTCGATGACTCAATGCATTTCAAAATCGTAAAAACTCACACAGATTGTATGCATTAGTTTACGCAAGATGGTCCAAAGTAACGTTGCTGAAACCCACATCATATAGGTGTTTAGTGAAAATATAGGTATTTAATGACATGTGTTAAGTCAAATTTATCTCCGCAGAGGCCATTAGCCCCCTGATCAAAAAAGGCGGGAGCAGACATTCCGATCTAGACATAAAACTCAGTTAGCCCCCGAATGCAGCCATAAAGATCTGTATGGTTCAATTCCTAGAAGTTCAAGCTGTAGGCTTTTAGGCATACAGCTTGAACCAAAGTCATGCCGAGCTAGCTAAAATCGAAAAAGCAAAGCTTGTTGCCATCGGGATCTTTTACGTAGCCTGCGTAAAAAACATCTTTAAAGCGAGAACCTGGCTCGCCTTCACATGTAGCGCCAAGGCTCAAGGCTTTATGATACAGAGCCGCAGCGCCTTCTTGTGATCCTCCGCGAAAAGCGACCATGACACCATTTCCAGGATGCGGGTCTTGGCCATTATAGGGCTTACACACCGCTATCATTGGCTCGTCTGTTGATTTACCGATCATGGCAAGACGGCCAACATCAACAAGAACTTTAGCACCAAGAAGCTCTGCGTAAAATTTCTTTGCAGCGTCTATATCTTTGACACCAATCGTCGTATATCCAAGCATGTCTATTCCTTTCAAAATTCTGTTTTTAATCGTCTTTCTCAATATGAAGGTGTCCTGTTTTAACATAGATCAGACAGCCTTCTTTCGAGAAAGGGTGGTGAGATGACAAATGCGGGCTTCGTAACCACGTTCCGGCCGGGTAATCGCCATTTTCATCGGAGAATGTACCTTCCAATACGAAAATCTCTTCGCCCCCGAAATGCCTATGCGGTGTAAAGACTGTTCCCGGAGCCCAACGAACAAGCGCGCATGACTCGCCCTCATGGCTATGGAGCGGTAGAACCGTCAAACCCGTGACAGAGCCCGGCAAGAATTTTGTATTTCGAGTATCTATGGAAAATTGTTCTACATCATCCTCATCAAACTGATGAAGTTTGACCATAATCACACAGCCGGCTTCGCTGTGAGGTGTGTGCGACGAACCGATTGGGTTGCGTACATAGGTTCCAGCTGGATAATCTCCATGTTCGTCAGAGAACACACCTTCCAGCACAAGAAATTCTTCACCGCCGCTATGGGTATGGGCCTTGAAATATGACTTAGGTGCATATTTCACAAGTGATGTTGCCCGCGCCACCTCCTCGCCAATTCGATCAAGTTTACGGCGTTGTACGCCCGCCATGGGAGAATCCTCCCATTCCATCTTATTGGTGTCGATCACGACACGTTTCGAAAAATCTGCATTTAGTCGCATAATTTACATACTCTGTTGACTACCTAGTAGTAGATAGATATAAATAGGCATCCGATAATGCAAGCTAAAAGTAAGATCTTGTAACGATTTTACACAAAGATGATGAACGCTGACATGAACACCGCTTCACAAATCCTCGACGTTGCCGAGCGAACTATGCGCCAAGCCGGGTATAATGCTGTAAGCTACCGCGATATCGCCGGGGAAGTGGGTATTAAGAGCGCTAGCCTGCATTATCACTTTCCCAAGAAAGAAGATTTGGGCACAGCATTGGTTCGGCGTTATGCGGAGAAGTTTCGACAAAACCTGATTGAAAATATCGGGGAACAAAATAAGTCACAAAACAAAATCGCCGCTTTCGTTTTAAATTACCGTCAGGCTTTGGAAGCACAAGGCCTTATCTGCCTGTGCGCTGTATTGGGCGCTGAGGTATTTGGTTTGCCCGCTTCTGTCACAGCCGAGGTTAAGGTCTTTTTCGAGACAAATCTTGATTGGCTGACAGCACAGTATGAAGAAATGAACAAGGCCCACCCAGAAGATCACGCGAAGACAACGCTTGCATTACTCGAAGGGGCAATGATCGTCAGCGCTGTGAATAGCGATATGACCATATTTGATTCCGCCGCCAATTTGATTCTGGCCGACTGTAAGTAAATTCCAAAAGCGGACCCAAGATGAACGAGTTGCTGGTCCTTCATTTGCTGTGTATCGCGGGGAAATCCTCCGGCGCTTGACATCAATAATACCTAATTCATGATTTATTCGTAGTCAGCCACGAATATATAGGAAGCTATGGGATTTCTTAGGATTTATCAAGCCAAAGAAAAGCCGCCAAAACCCTTAAATAATGGGGTTTAGGGGGCTTTGGGATGGCAAGGGAATACGTGTACTGGTGCGGCCGAGAAGACTCGAACTTCCACGGGCAATTAAGCCCACAGCGACCTCAACGCTGCGCGTCTACCAATTCCGCCACGGCCGCTTGAGGAGAAGGATGGTTATCAAATGCCGGTCATAGGCGCAAGTAAGAAATGCAGCCCAAGGAGATTAAATTAATTGTGTGAAGATATCTGACTTTATTTCCGGGGCTGGAGTATTATATCTGAGACTGGGCCATCATCCGGGTGACTGAAACACCGATTTTATCACCAATCATCATGATCTCGCCCCGTGCAATAAGCTCGCCGTTAGCATATATCCAGCATTCATCCTCGTGGCCCGCGTCTAGATCAATCACAGCGCCACGGCCCATTTTCAGCAGTTGGCGAATAGGCATATGAGACCGCCCAAGGATCACACTGATCTCAACCGCGACTCTATTAATGGCTTCCATTGATACTCTCCATTCACCAGCCAACTTGACTGCTTCCCTATTTTTGCTGTTTGAGCGAGATTTGCAAGGAAAGAATGTGACTTGGCAATTAAAAGAAACCCGATTAAAAGAAGCGAAGCTATTATTTCTCGCTATTCAGGACCAAACGCAATGACCGACATCGAATGGAAAACCAGCGACGGCCTTGTTCCTTACGAGGATGCACTCGCCTTTATGGAGGCGCGCGCCGCCGCAATTGCTTTAGGCGACGCCGATGAGTGTGTCTGGCTGTTAGAGCACCCACCGCTTTATACTGCCGGCACCAGCGCGGACAGCACGGACTTGGTCGATCCGGATAGGTTCCCGGTATATGACGCGGGTCGCGGCGGGCAATATACCTATCACGGCCCCGGTCAGCGAGTGGCCTATTTCATGATAGACTTATCAAAACGCGGCAAAGACCTGCGTAAATTTATCTATGATTTAGAAGATGTTATCATTGAAACGCTGGCTGCCTTTCAGGTCAAGGGCGAGCGCCGTGATGGCCGGGTCGGCGTTTGGGTTGACCGCGGCGCTGGCCGTGAGGACAAGGTGGCTGCCATCGGTGTCCGCGTCAAAAAATGGGTAAGTTTTCACGGTATTGCGATCAACGTTGAGCCTGACCTGACGCACTTTACTGGCATTGTGCCGTGCGGCATCACCCAGCACGGCGTGACCAGCCTCGTCGATCTAGGGATCCCCGTGACGTTGGACGATGTTGATGTTGTTATCCGCGAAAAAGTCGCCGAGATATTTTCTTAAGGACCAGCTATTCAAATTCGATGATGATCGCATCAACCATCAGGCTATCGCCGGCAGCGGCTTTGACTGCTTTGACGGTGCCGTCGCTTTGGGCGCGCAGAATATTTTCCATCTTCATCGCTTCAACAACAGCTAGCGCCTGACCCGCTTTAACATCTTCGCCTTCCTCGACACTGATGCTAACCACAAGACCAGGCATTGGACAGACAAGGAACTTGCTCATATCCGCCTCAACCTTTTCAGGCATCAAGGCGTATAGCTCTGCCGCGCGGCGGCTTTGAACGCGTACATCTGTTGCAACACCGTCACAGCTCATTTTAAAGCCAACCGCGTCTCTATCAATTTCGATCGCATATTCGGTGCCATTCACGCTACCATGAAAAACTGGGTGCCCGGGCAGCCAATCGCTCTCGACTTCGTATGTATCGGCTCCCACCGCAACAAGGGCTCCTTCGCCCTGGGGGAAGATACTTGCGACATGGTCCTCGCCGGCTATGGAGACTACCCAAGGCGTCTCATGGGGGCCGAGCACGTCTGATATCTGGCCGTCAATCTGGCTTTCTCTGGATACCAAAATCGCATGGGCCAGCATCGCCGCAGAGATCATCGCAAATTTCACATCTTCGCTCAGAACACCACCTTGGAAACCATCGGGGTATTCTTCGGGAATAAAGTTAGTTGTCATATCACCTGCTTGGAAGCGAGGGTGCGCCATCAGCGCACTAAGGAATGACATATTGTTCTCGATCCCACGGATATAATATTCATCCAAGGCCTTGCGTTGCAGGGCAATGGCTTCGTCGCGGGTCTCGCCGTATGTTACCAGCTTGGCAATCATTGGGTCATAGTACATTGAAATTTCTGCACCTTCAAAGACGCCAGTATCAACCCGCACATTTTCGCTAGTTGTTGGCGTAATGTACCGCGTTAAACGCCCAATCGACGGCAAGAAGCCTCGGATTGGATCCTCGGCATACACGCGGTTTTCAATCGCCCACCCGGTCAGCTTCACGTCGGCCTGCGTTTTCGATAACTTTTCGCCGTAAGCAACCCGCAGCATCTGCTCCACTAGATCAATGTCGTTGATATATTCTGTGACAGGATGCTCTACCTGTAACCGTGTATTCATCTCAAGAAAATAGAAGTTACGATTCTTGTCGACAATAAACTCTACGGTGCCCGCGCTATGATAATCCACGGCTTTCGATAGCGCTACCGACTCTTCGCCCATCGCTTTTCGCGTAGCTTCGTCCAGAAATGGGCTAGGTGCTTCTTCGACAACTTTTTGGTGGCGCCGTTGGATCGAGCATTCCCGCTCCCCTAAATAAATCACATTGCCGTGCTTATCGCCCAGCACCTGAATTTCAATATGACGCGGTTCTTCGACAAATTTTTCAACAAACACTCGATCATCGCCGAAGCTAGCCCGGGCTTCATTCTGTGCAGATAGAAACCCTTCGTGGGCTTCAGCGTCACTGTAAGCAATCCGCATGCCTTTACCGCCGCCGCCGGCTGAGGCCTTCAACATCACCGGATAGCCGATTTCCGCAGATATCTTAACGGCCTCATCTGCATCTTTGATGATATCCATATGGCCTGGAACTGTTGATACTCCAGCCCTCTGTGCCAGCTCTTTAGACGTAATTTTATCACCCATCGCGGTGATCGCCTTGGCATCAGGGCCGATGAAGGTTAGCCCCGCCGCTTGGACCGCCTCAACAAAGCTCGCCCGTTCCGACAAAAAGCCATAGCCCGGATGAATGGCCTGCGCCCCTGTGTCTTTGGCCGCTTGTAGTATTTTTTCTGCGACCAGATAACTTTCCGCTGCCGCTGGTGGTCCAATATGGACAGCCTCGTCGGCCATTTTCACATGCAGCGCATTGGCGTCTGCATCAGAATAAACGGCAACAGTTTTGATACCCATCCGCTTAGCAGTTTTCATGATGCGGCAAGCAATTTCGCCGCGATTTGCTATAAGAATTTTATCAAACATATTCAGATTCTGCCTTTTCAATCGTTCTTCTTTGGCTTGCGGCTGGCAAGCACAACATAAATAGCAATTAGGACCATCAGTCCCGTGAATGCATAACCGCTGTAGCCGGCTCTAACATCGGCACTGATTGCAGCGCTGATCCCAAAGCCAAAAGCAATACCAACGATAAAGCAAAACAGGCCTACTGATCGCACTTCGCCCCGACGCGCGGCTAGGCCAGTCTGTTCCTCTATATCTCTGGGAAGCGGTCTTGCCATTTCAGGTCCTACAGTGGAATGTTATCGTGTTTTTTCCATGGATTACTGAGCTCTTTATTGGCGAGCATCTTCAGACCGCGAATGATCCGCCGCCGGGTACTATGCGGCATAATCACCTCATCCAAATAGCCTCGCTTTGCAGCGACAAACGGATTGGCGAATAAGTCCTCGTACGTCTTTGTGCGCTCAGCCAGAGCCTCGGGATTGTCGCGGTCAGCCCGGTATAAAATCTCGACGGCACCCTTGGCACCCATTACAGCAATCTCGGCTGTTGGCCACGCATAATTCAAGTCGCCGCGCAGATGCTTGGACGCCATCACATCGTACGCACCGCCGTATGCTTTTCTAGTTATTACTGTTATTTTGGGGACGGTTGCCTCGCCGTATGCGAACAATAACTTTGCCCCATGCTTAATGATGCCCCCGTACTCTTGGCTTGTTCCTGGCAAAAAGCCCGGCACATCCACCAGCGTAATGACAGGAATAGAAAACGCATCGCAAAAACGCACAAACCGAGCGGCCTTTTTCGAGCTATCAATATCTAAACATCCAGCAAGAACCATCGGCTGATTAGCAACGATGCCAACGGTATCGCCGTCCATGCGGCCAAAGCCTGTTATAATGTTTGCCGCGTGCTTTGGCTGCAATTCGAAAAAATCACCTTCATCAACGATTTTCTCAATAACTTCATGCATATCGTACGGCTTATTAGGGTTATCCGGAATAATAGTATCCAGCGATTCCTCTATCGTATCTGCCTTGTCAAACGTCGGGCGGCTGGGAGCCTTTTCCCGGTTGCTTAGTGGAAGGAAGTCGAAGAAACGTCGTATCTGCGCTAAACATTCAACGTCGTTTGCAAAGGCTTTGTCGGCCACGCCCGATTTCGTTGTATGGGTTGATGCGCCGCCCAGTTCCTCTTGGGTTACCACCTCATTCGTCACCGTTTTCACGACGTCAGGCCCAGTCACAAACATATAGCTTGTATCTTCAACCATAAAAATAAAGTCAGTGATTGCGGGGCTATACACCGCTCCGCCCGCGCATGGGCCCATGATTACGCTGATTTGCGGAATAACGCCGGACGCCAAAACATTCTGCTGGAACACATCGGCGTAACCGCCAAGCGCTGCGACACCTTCTTGAATACGAGCACCGCCACTGTCATTCAAACCGATTACGGGCGCGCCATTTTTCAGCGCCATATCCATAACCTTCAAGATTTTCTTAGCATGCGTTTCACTGAGCGACCCGCCAAAGACAGTGAAATCTTGGCTATATATGTAAACCAAGCGACCGTTAATAAAACCTGATCCAGTAACGACGCCGTCGCCGGAAATTTTATTTTCTTCCATACCGAAATCAGTGCAGCGATGCTCAACAAACGTATCAAGTTCCTCAAACGAGCCCTCGTCAACCAGTAACTCAATGCGCTCTCGTGCAGTAAGTTTACCCTTGGCGTGCTGTGCCTCTATGCGCTTTTCGCCGCCACCCAATTTGGCGTCGTTACGTTTTTCCTCTAAGGCTTCAATAACAGTTTTCATACAAACCCTTCGCGTGTTCTTTTCGTCGTTGATAGACTACATCCAAGACCCGCTCTCCCCAGAACTAGGACCAACGCTTTTAACCCTTGATACCAAGAAATTCCAGCAAATTTGCATAATACTAACAATTCAGTAACTTTCATGCTCAATAGTATTGTTTGAGGGATGTACTATTCGATATCAAGGGATACTCTGGAACTATTAATACGCCGGGAACCGAAACCGATTTGAGTAAAAGAGGATTTTTGAAATGCCTTTAACCGACCAAAGCACGATTGAAGTTTTTAGAGAACTGGTTGAAGAGGCATTTCGCCCTATGATGGAGGAGTATATCAATTATACCTCTTCAACGATTGCTGTTATAAAAGACAATATTCCAGACGGTGACCTAGCAGCTGTTAAGCTTGCTGCCCACTCTGTCAAATCTACGTCGCTGCAACTAGGCTTCCCTGATATGGGCGAGACTGCGCGAAAGATGGAAGCGGCCTGCGAATCTGGTGATGTTCTAAGCTTGCTCGCCCTGAAGGAGAGCTATTTGACCACTGCTGAGAGCACGCTAGAGATCGCGCATCAGCTCCTAGAGGACGCCTAGCGATCGCCCATAATATCTTTCCATACCTGAAAGAAACCAAAGCTACCCGTAAGGACGCCCGCTGTTGCTAGGCCGCTAATCATCGCGCCTGCAACCCCGAAGGAATAAGCATCCGCGCCTGTTAGATACAGCCCCTTAATCGGCGTTCGCACCCCCAAGGCCTTTGCTTTGTAGCGTGCGGGGGTTCCCTTTGATCCGTATATTCCACCGCGAGGTGCTCCCGTAAAATGCTCGGTGCTCAGGGGTGTGGAAATATCATAGTAGGCGACAAGGTCACGAAATCCAGGGTGACGCTCTTCAATCAGAGCAAATAAGCTCTCAGCGATTTTATCCTTAAGCGCCTGATAGTCTTCACCGCGATCCATCCAATCTGTGCCCTGCCATTTTTCAAAATCTTGCCAGCGAACAAAGCCAATCAATTCGGCTCTCCAAGTCTCTGACTTTGGGTCCTTTAAGGATGGAATCGATAAATATGCCCCCTTGGCCCGGCCTGACGTTAACCCGCTATCTTTCATATAGGCGTCATGGTCATAGCTATCAAAAATCCAGCGATTTTCACCTTTAAAGCCAAGCTTGGACGGATCATCCTTAAACGCGATATACAAACAAGCGCTTGTCAAATCTGGTAGAAGTGGCGCTAACTCATCGGCGTGTTTCTTTCCCAGCTCCGGAGGCAAAAGGCTGTCATAGGTTAAATAAGCCCCTGCTCCGCTGACAATTTTATCGCTATAATATTCGAATATCTCGCCACCCGATTTGCCTTTTTTCTTGCGCACTTCAACACCCACTGCGCATCCATTTTTAATAATTATTCTTTCTACATGGTGATTGATCAGGCATTCCCCGCCTGCGCCCTCAATCACCGGAACGATCGCATCGGCCATGCTGGCAGCCCCGCCTTCAGGGTAAAAGCCACCGTGTAAATAATGGTTAGCGACAAGGGCATGGGTCGCGAAGGCTGCTTCACTTGGACCTAAGCCATAATCACCCCACTGAGATAAAAGCACTGCCTTCAGGGCCTTATTATCAGTCCGGCGATCAATAATTTCACTGACTGTTGCAAGACATATCTTTTCATAGCGCGACATCCCAAACTTGGTGATAGGGCGCATCCATTTAGGAACAACCTGATCCATCAGCCGCAAGCCGTGATATTTCTGAGCGATTTTTAAGTCCCCAAAATAGCCGTCAATAGCTTTGTGATCGTCAGGGAAAGTCGCTTTCAAGTCCATTTTAAAGGTGCGTTTATCACCAATTTGGCCAAAGGTAAGCTCTGGATACTCAAAAACATCAAAGGGGTCATTCATCCGCGACCACTGTAGATCATCGTTACTAATATAGTCACTAATGCGGCGCATCGTGGCGCCCTCGTTCATGTCACCAATATAGTGAACGCCTACATCCCATTCATTACCGCCCGGGCGGCGAAATGTATGGGTGAGCCCACCAAGCTGGTAATGCTTTTCAAGCACCAGCACCCGCTTGCCAGATCGCTTTGCCAAAATCGCTGCGGTCGTTAAGGCGCCGATCCCGGAACCGATGAAAATCGCATCATAATGATTTGCGTTCATTCATCTTCCTTTAGTGATTTAACCAGCGATATCGCCATCAATGCTAAGATTACAAGCAGCGGCAAGGACGCGATGATAACCAGCGCTTTCAGCACACCGGCACCGCCATCAGCCAATAGAACAACAATCGGCATCGCCCCAAGGGTTAACGACCAGAACAACCGGTGCCAGCGCGGTGGATCTTCATCTGGGTGCATGGTCTTTGATGCCGCTGCTGCCATCGTCATCGCTGCAGAATCGAAACTGGTTGCGATAAAAACAATACACAAGACCGACAATACCGAAAGGCTGACAGCCTTAAACGGCAGTTGCTTCATCATTTCAACGATCGCGACATCCTGGGCATCGTTTGCGATCAATTCAGCCATCGGGACAATACCATTTAAATCTAGCCAAACCGCATAATTGCCAAGGATCATATAAAACACCCAAGACCCAAAACTACCAAAAATGAGCATGCCCAAAATAAGCTCTCTGATTGTTCGTCCCTTGGAGATACGGGTGACGAAAAGACCTATGAAGGGCGCGAATGCCAGCCACCAAGCCCAATAGAAGATCGTCCAATCCTTGACAAACCCTTTGTCTTCCACAGCGTCCGTCCAAGTGAGCATCGTAATAAAATTCTCGGCCATATAGCCCAGCTGATGGGTCGACTGTGCGAGGATAAATAGCGTTGGCCCGGCGATAAGAACAAAGGCCAAAAATCCTAAAACCAGTACCATATTAAAATCGGATAAAGTCTTGATCCCGCGCTTTAAGCCGCGAAAGCTACTGATAACGAAAAGGGCCAAACAGCCAAGAATAACTGTAATATCTATCCGAAGCGAGCGGCCTATGCCGAAGATTTCATCCAAGCTGACCGTGATAAGCGAGATCGCTAATCCCAGTGAAGTGGCGACGCCTGCGACAAGCGCTATGATATAGAAGGCGTCCATCACCCGCGAGCCCAAGCTCTCATCAAAATCATCGCCAAATAAACCACGACACGCGATACCTAGCCGAAGGTGCGGCACGTTTTTAACATAAAATTGATAGGCGATCGCGACGGTTGGTAGGGCGTACATCGCCCACGCTGCCACACCCCAATGGAACATGCCGTATGTAGTGGCCTGATCAATCGCCGCCGCCGACCAAGCGGGATCACCAAACGGCGGTTCGTCAATATAAAAGCCCCATTCAGTGGCGCCCCAAAACACGAGGCTAATGCCAACACCCGCAGTGAAAAGCATGCCAAGCCAGCTTTTCGTCGAAAAATCTGGCTGGTCATCTTCAGCGCCCAGCTTTATCGAGCCAAAGCGCGAAAAAGCGAGCCACGTCATAAATACCACAAGACCGACAGCCGCCCATATATAGGCTATTCCCAGCGTGTTGGTTATCCACGCCTGTGCCGTGCCCAAAAAGGCTGTCGATTGTTCGGCCCACACGACCATCAATAGACCGCTGACAATACACGTCACCGCAGCCATGGAGAATGTTGGAATATCAACCGTGTCAAATTTCAATGAAAGTCCCCTTGGATGGGACCTTGCCACAGCTTCCTATAAAAGTCACGGCGCCAAACACCCATAAGGGTGAATAGCGCCGCTGAAACTTAATCGCCAGAAAATTGAGACTATTTGGTCTTGCCGTGCTTCCGCTTAACCAAATCGCCAACTTGCTGCATCGACATCATGCTTGCATAAATGACCGATAGAGAGCCATTCTTGAACAGCTCTAAAATTACATCATCAGGCAGCGCGTTCAGCTTTTCTTCGCTGATCGTGAAAAATCCGTCAATCGATGCTTTTTTACCGTTCACTTCATAGCTCAAGCTGCGCGCTTCAAGAAGTTCAAGCTCGGCAACCTTTTCGGTTAGCTGGGCTGTCATGCGCGTTTGCTCAAAAAGCTGCGCCGTCAAATCGCGACGTCTAATGTGCATCTCAGATTCACTACCATCTTCATTATACAAAGGATCGCCGTCCTTTGAATCGAAAAATTTGCTGTCTTGATCAATGCCAAACACAAGCTGCTTGTCGTCATTCGCGTCAGGAATAAGCTTGAAAGGATAAGACGAAGGTAGAAGCGGATAGTGGTTGGTTTTCCACTCACCATCTTCGACATATAAATTTTCCCCAACTGCAAGACCCATGAGGCCAACAAGCTGGAAACGCCCCATTTCTTCGTTTTTCAAGAATACACACGGAAAACTGCCAACCGCCCGCGACAGCTCATGAGCGACCAAGGGGATTGCGTGCTGATCTTCAACGATTGACAGATCGGCGCCATTGCGAACTTTTACCTTCGCGTGGACTTTTGCGTCTACTGGAACAATATTCATCTATTTTCTTCTTTCTTTATCGGAGTCACAAACTAAATTGGGCCGCATTATGGCTATTTTCCCCCACAGTGCAAGCCTAGCGATTCTAAATAGTCTCCAGGGGGCTAAAGCGAAAGCATCACTGACGCTAAAGCAGCACTCATAAAGTTCGACAATGTGCCCGCAGCTAATGCTTTCAGACCGTTTTTGGCGATAAAGGTTCTTCGGTGCGGCGCGAGCGCCCCAAAGCCACCGAGCTGAATGGCAAGCGATGATAGGTTTGCAAACCCGCATAGCGCAAAGGTAACAACTGCGATTGTATGCGGCGACAATTCATCCAAGACATCAAGCATATTCGAGAAAGCCACAAATTCGTTCAGTATCAGCTTTTGACCGACCAAATTACCAGCGGCCACGGTCTCTTCCCACGGAACTCCCATGATATACATCAGCGGCGAAAAGATGGTGCCTAGAATGCCTTCAAACGTCAGGTCTGAGTATCCGAACCATCCACCGATACCGCCTAACAGGCCATTCATCAGCGCGATAATCGCAACAAATGCCAGCAGCATCGCACCAATATTGCCAACCAGTTTTAAGCCTACCGTGGCACCTTCCGCAGCGGCCTCAATCACGTTTGTTGGCTTTTTACCCTCAGCGTCGGTGATTTCGATATTCAAAATGTCAACATCATCAATCTCTTCATCCGTCTTGGCGGGCATAACCATTTTAGCCATCAATAGACCGCCAGGCGCGGACATAAAGGCGGCTGCTATTAGAAATTCTAGCGGGATACCCATCGCCGCATAACCCACCAGAACCGAGCCCGCGACTGACGCCATACCCACGACCATCAATGAAAAGAATTGGTCGTCTTTCATGCTGGCAAGGTACGGCCTGATAACAACCGGCGCCTCAGTTTGGGAGACGAATATATTTGTCGCCGCACTTAGCGATTCTATTTTCGATGCAGCGGTAACTTTGGCAATCAATCCGCCGATCCCCCATGCGATCCACTGCATAATTTTCAGGTGGTAAAGCACCCCCATCAATGCCGACATAAAGATGATGACGGGCAGGACATGGAACAAAAATACAAAGCCGATTGAAATATCTTCACCGACGACCATATTCCCTGCTTCATTCATAGTGACTGACGTGCCAAGCACCGTCCCCGGCGAGCCAAGCTTGCCGAATAAAAAGCCAATTCCAGCATTGGAATATTCGATAATCGATTGCACACCGGACGCCATCCATCCCATCACTTGCTGACCTGCAGGCAGGTAAAGCGCAAAGGCGGCGAAGGCCAACTGGAGAAGGAATGCAGCGCTGACGGTTCGAAAAGAGATCGCTTTTCGGTCAGTTGAGATCAACCAAGCGCAACCAAGGAATAGAACAATAGCGAAAATGGCAATCATCTCGGGCTCCCTTCAGAGCGAATAATGCGCGCTGTTACACCGGCTGAACCCTCAGGCTTCTTATCCGATACCGTTACAGCGTGTTTGATCATTTTTATCGCAGCTTCCGCTTTATCAAGATCGGCAGCTACCACCGTACAAAATGGCCGACCATCACCGACATGCGCCCCCAGCCCTACGATATCAATCAGTCCCACGCTATGATCAATAGTCTGGGCCGGATCCGTCCGCCCACCACCAAGAACAATAACCGCATTTCCAATCGCGCGGGTATCGATCGCAGAGACAAAGCCCTCAGGCAAGGTAACTCGAATATGATGTTCAGCAATTTTCAGATACTGAGCCGCGTTATCCATAAAGTCTTCAGGGCCGCCTTGCGCCGCAATCATCATACCAAATCGCTTTGCCGCGGCACCGGAGTGGAGAGCCTCCAATGCTTTCTCGCGACCTTGATCAAAATCGCCTGCCAATCCTGCAAGCGATAGCATTTCAGCGGCCAAATCAAGCGTCACGTCCCGTAACCTAGAATCGGCATGCTGCGGATTATTGAGAAAATCTACCGATTCCTGGACCTCAACCGCATTGCCCGCAGTGGTACCTAAGACCTGATTCATGTCAGTGATAAGCGCTGACAATGATAGGCCCGCGGCCTCTGCCACAGAGACTATGCTTGCAGCCAAAGCTTCAGCTTTTTCCTGGGTATCCATAAAGGCACCACTGCCAAATTTCACGTCCATCACTAGCGCATCAAGGCCTGCCGCGAGCTTCTTGGATAAAATTGACGCCGTGATCAATGGAATCGATTCGACCGTCGAGGTCACATCGCGGACACTGTAAAATATCTTGTCAGCCGGCGCCAAATCTTCGGTCTGGCCGATTATAGAACAACCCAAAGAGCGGGTGATTTCAGCAAATCGGTCGTTACTGAGAAACACATCATATCCCGGAATAGCCTGAAATTTATCGACAGTACCGCCCGAATGACCAAGTCCGCGCCCTGCGATCATCGGCACATAACCACCACACGCCGCCACGATCGGGGCTAACATTAGGCTCACTTTATCACCAACGCCGCCTGTAGAATGTTTATCTACAATGGGCTGGTCATTTCTGAGCCCATACGTTTCATGGCTCATGACCCGTCCAGAATCACGCATCGCCAGCGTTAGGGCAGCACATTCTTCGCGGCTCATATCATTGAAATAAACAGCCATGGCAAAAGCAGAAATTTGTTCGTGGGTCACTGACCCATTGGTGATGCCCTCGACAAAACGCCTTATCTCCGCGTCGCTTATCGGCTGTTTGTCGCGCTTTTTTCGAATAACTTCTTGCGGCAAAAACGGCTCTACACTCATGATCGGTGTTCCTTTGAAAGGTTGCCCGGACCAAAAGCGTGCGGCAACAAATCGCCCAAGGTTATTTCCATGACGATCTCGCCGGCTGGATTGCCGATGATGATCAAGGTATCTGAACTACCAAACTCAAAGAGCTTTTGACGACAGCCTCCGCAGGGCGTGCATGGCTCTGCGCCTTCAGCCACCACGGCGCACGCGACAATAAACTTGGAGCCTCCCGCTGCGACCATGGCAGCCAGCGCACCGCCCTCCGCGCAGACGCCGAGTGGATAGGCCGCGTTTTCCATATTGGTGCCAACATGAACTTGACCGTCATCAGCCAGCACCGCCGCACCAACTTGAAAGTTTGAATAAGGGGCATGAGCATTTGGACGCACGTCCAGCGCCGCACCCAGCAATGCAGTTTTATCTATTATCGACAATGAATATCTCCCAAAATTTGCAAGAGGGAAGCAGACCCAGCGACCCGGGTCAAGTCAAAGCATAATTCATCCTTGCATTAAAGGTACTGGCCTAGATATGGTGTCGGCGAATAATATGGAGAAATACGATGTCCAAACAAGTCACCATTGTCGATCACCCCCTTGTTGCCCACAAATTGACGATCCTACGCAATCGGTCAACAAGTGTGCCTGAATTCCGCGAGCTAATGCGTGAAATTGGATGGTGCCTCGGCTACGAGGCCATGCGCGATTTAGAGCTCGCTGACAAAATCATTCAAACGCCAGTTTCACCGATGACGGGTAAGAAACTGGCTGGAAGAAAAATGGCACTCGTGACTATTTTGCGAGCCGGTGATGGCCTGTTGCGGCCCATGATGGAGCTTGTGCCAGATGCCCGAGTCGGTCATATCGGCATGTCTCGCAATGAGGAAACACTAGAACCTGAAGCATGGTTCTTCCGCATGCCGCTGGATATTGATCAGCGCCCTGTTGTTGTGGTTGACCCGATGCTGGCGACCGGTGGCTCGGCAATTGCTGCTATCAATTTGTTAAAAGAAAACGGCGTAAAAAATATGCGTTTTATCTGCCTTGTCGCAGCGCCCGAAGGTGTTGAAGCCTTTACCAAAGCCCACCCTGATATCCCGATTACCACAGCGTCGGTTGATGAAAAGCTGAATGAGAACGGCTATATTGTGCCCGGCCTGGGCGATGCCGGTGATCGCATCTTCGGTACAGAAGGGGCGTAATTACGCAATGGCAAAGCTGTTTTTCTATTATTCCGCCATGAATGCGGGCAAGTCCACCAGCTTGCTGCAGTCCAGTCATAACTACCGAGAGCGAGGGATGAATACCTTGCTCTTCACAGCGTCTATTGATGATCGCAATCGCTCTGGCGCAATCAGCAGCCGGCTTGGCATAGAGAAGAATGCAACAGTTTTTGGCAGTAAACTTGACCTCTTTGCTACAATTACCGAAGAGTTGAAGGGCAAGCCCATTCACTGCGTCTTGGTTGATGAAGCCCAGTTTCTTACCAAAGATCACGTCTTTCAGCTTTCCGCGGTGGCTGATTCGCTCAACATTCCAGTGATATGTTACGGCCTTAGAACGGATTTTCAGGCTAACTTGTTTGAGGGTAGCCAGTGGCTACTAGCTCTTGCTGATGAACTGAATGAATTGAAGACAATTTGCACCTGTGGGAAGAAAGCCACGATGAATCTTCGTATTGATCAAAGCGGCAATGCGGTCAAGCATGGCGAATCGATCGAGATCGGCGGGAATGATCGCTACATCGCGCTCTGCCGCAAGCATTTCATGGAAAAGATTGGATGGTCAGGCTAGTTGTTTTTTAACCAGATATGGTTTTTGAGCAACAGTCAGAAACTATATACAGTGTTCTTAGGATTCAATTTGATCTAGCACCCCGAATCGTATGAGGGTATCTCACAAGGTTGTGGCGAACGATTTTCTTGAGGGAGGACTGTGTGCGTTCGAGTTTAATTGCGATTGTGGTTAGTGCCAGCTTCAGCGCTTCATGCGCTGTGGCCAATCCTGCCCAAGAGTCTAAGAGCTATGCGATTGATGCGCCGCTAGCCGCAGCATTTCCAAGCACTTCATCTACCATTACCAGGATCGCTTTCGGTTCCTGCAACGACGAAGAAAAGCCCGCGCCAATTTGGGCGACCATTGCTGCGGAAAATCCCCAGCTATTTCTGTTTACAGGCGATAATGTCTATGCCGACTATAATCGCGGCGAGCGCATAAAGGATATGACCGCCGAAGAAATACAGTATGCGTGGAATACACTCTCCTCTAAAACAGAATTCACTGATTTCTATACCAAGATCCCTATGATGTTCACATGGGATGACCATGATTATGGTAAAAATGACATGGGACAGGACTTTGCTCTAAAAGATGAAGCAAAGGCCATGATGCTAGACTTCTTCTCGGTTCCTGAAAGCGCACCGATGCGGCAACGCGACGGCGTATATAATAGTCAAATCATCGGCGAAGCCGGCAACCGCGTTCAGATTATTATGCTGGACACACGGTACTTTCGGAGCAGCCTAACCAAAACAGACGAATACGGCGCAGTTGGTAAACAACGCTACATCCCATCAGCGGACCCCGAGCAAGATATGCTAGGCGAAGCTCAGTGGGCTTGGCTTCAAAAGGAATTGCAAAAGGATGCTGACCTCCGCATCGTTGTCTCTTCACTTCAATTGATTTCAGATACACATGGCTGGGAAGCCTGGCGCACCATGCCGATTGAACGCGAGCGATTCTATGATGTCCTTGGCAGTGCCAAAGGCGGGCGCACTGTCGTTATCAGCGGTGACCGACACGTTGGCGGTATTTACCGTGATGATCGCTACACCGATTTCCCAATCTATGAGGTTACCAGCAGCTCCCTTAACCTGTCGTTCAATGAAGAAAAAGCAATAACGGATGAATGGGACAGAAACCAATTGGGGCTGTTATACGGCCCAGAAAATTATGGCATGATTGATATCGACTGGGAAGCATCCTTGCTCAACATGTCATTGAAAGACATCGAAGGGAAAGTGGTTCGTGCCGTTACCATTCCTTTTGGTGAAATATCCAGCGGCACAAAGGCCCAAAATAAGTAAGAGTGACAAAAATATCGCAGTGTGGCGTCTTGATCAAAAAACAGGAAACCGCAACCAACTATTCAGTTGAGTTGTAACCGTTAAGTCATATAACACCGCTAAGAAACCATCGTGGCTCTCTAAGGAAAGCCCAAAGCATTTTTAACCAGAGGCCCAAAGTACTTTTAACCAGAGGCCCCAAGTATTTTTAACCAGAGGAACGAAACATGAAAAGTTCAATGAAGACTATAATGTTAGGGGGAGCGGCGGCTATTGCCATGTTGACCGCAACGCCTGCTTTCGCGCAGGAGACCTCATCAGGTATGCGCGGCGTTATCACAGCGCCAGATGGCAGTCCCATCGCTGGCCAGACTGTTGTCATTCGTGATACGCGTACAGGATCTGTAAAAACAGTAACAACCAACAATAGCGGTTCGTGGTCAGCACGCGGTATGCGCGTTGGTGGTCCTTACACGATTGTTGTAGACTCTGATCAGTATACTGATGAAACGGTTCAAGGCGTCGTCCTTAACCTTGGCGGTGTCTTTGAAGCTAACTTGCAGTTAGATACAGTCACTGACGGCATTGAAGAGATTGTTGTCACAGCATCTTCAATCACAACGGCTCAAGTTGCTGTTGGTCCTAACTCAACGTTCAACCTGTCAGACCTACAAAACTCTCCAGCTATCAACCGCGACATTAAAGACATCGTCCGGATGGATGCTCGTGTTTACATTGATGAAGGCAACAGCGATGCAATTCAGTGTGTTGGTGCTAACCCACGTTTTAATAGCCTAACAGTTGATGGCGTTGGACTGAACGATAACTTCGGCCTAAACTCAAGCGGCTACCCAACAACACGCGTGCCTTTCTCGTTTGACGCTATCCAGCAGGTTGCTGTTGAAATGGCACCGTTCGACGTTGAATACGGCGCTTTCACTGGCTGTAACATTAATGCTGTTACAAAATCAGGCTCTAACGAGTTCCACGGTGGTGTCTTCTTTGATTACACTAACGACAGCATGCGCGGCGAGAACGTGCTTGGTCGCGAATTTGACAACGGCGATTACAATGAGAAGCGTTACGGCGCTACCTTTGGTGGCCCAATTATCAAGGACAAGCTCTTCTTCTTCATGTCTTATGAGAAGCTAGAGGGCGCTCAGCTATTTGATCGTCGCCCAGGCGAAAATACAGTGACTCAAACTGAATTGGATCGGATTTCTCAGATCGCGAGTGACGTATACGGCTATGAAGTCGGTCCTATTGTCTCTTCGCTACCGGTTAAAGACGAGAAGTTCCTCGCCAAAATCGATTGGGACATCAATGAAAACCACCGTCTAGCTTTGGTTTATAATTATAATGATGGTTTTGAGATTCGCGAATCTGATGGCGACAATGACGAGTTTGAATTTTCAGACCACTATTATGAAAGCGGAAACGAACTGAAAGCTTATTCTGGTCAGCTCTTCTCTGACTGGTCAGAGAATTTCTCTACCGAGTTTCGGGTATCGTACACCGACTTAGATAACCGCCAAATTTCTCGCGCTAATTTTGAAATTGGTGAAGCACGGATCGAGTCCGAAAACGGTATCGACGTATATTTGGGTAACGATGATAGCCGCCAGTCGAATGACATGTTCTATAAAATATGGAACTATAAAGCGGCTGGGTCTTATCGCATGGAAGATCATAACTTGACCTTTGGTCTTGAGCGCGTTGATCTTGAGGTTTTCAATCTATTCGTTCAGCACTCAATTGGCGAGTACCGCTTCAATAGCATTGATGATTTTGAAAATGGTATCGCTCGGGTTTATTATGGCAATTCGCCATCGCAAAACCCACTGGACGCATCAGGAACTGTTAAGTATGCCATCAACACAGCATATATTCAGGACGAATATACCATTCCTGACGCTGATTTGACGCTGACCGCTGGTGTTCGTTATGACTGGTATACAAGTAGCGATCTACCGCGCGAGAACCAAAACTTTATCGCTCGTAACGGTTTCACAAACTCTACTAACCTTGATGGCCGTGGCATTTTTCAGCCTCGCGTTGCTTTCCGCTGGGATGCGAGTGAGAAGCTGACCGTTCGCGGTGGTGTTGGTATCTACTCTGGTGGTAACCCGAACGTGTGGATAGTGAATAACTATCAGCAAGATGGTTTCTCACAGATTCAGGTAAATGAGCGCAACGTAAATATCCTAGCCGAGCCTGTTGCCAATGGTGGCGATCCCCTTAAATCGCCTCCTCAGTTTTTGTTTGACGAAGTCGGTTCAGGAACAGCCAACAGCGGCGTGAACGCGATGGACCCTAATTTCAAAATTCCAACGCAGGTAAAATTAGCATTGGGTGCCACATGGGACTTTGATGCTGGTTTCTTGGGTCGCGATTACACGTTGCAAGCAGACTTCTTGTATTCAAAGATGCGCAATGCAGCGACAATCATTGATAGTACACTGGTTGACGTTGGCACCGCACCTGATGGGCGTCCGCTCTATGCTACTGTAGACAAATCAAGGCCTGAATGCTTGAACGGTGATGCATTAAACGCTGACAGTGGACTAGTGTTCTCCTGCAACCGCTTCGGTAGCTCTGACTTTATCTTGACCAATGAAAACGGCGGCGAGTCGACAGTATTCTCTGCTTCCTTGTCGAAATCATACGATAATGGCGTTGACTGGATGCTTGGTTATGCCTGGACTGACGCCAAAGATGTCAACATCATGGGGTCTTCAGTGGCATTCTCTAACTATGCAGGGCCAGCTTTAACTGACCCATTGAACCAGACTGAAGGTCGTTCCAACTGGGAAATCAAGCACCGCCTCACAGCACGCGTGAGCTGGGCGAAGGATTTCTGGGATGACAATACAACACGCGTCACAATGTTTGGTAGTGCCCAGTCTGGCCGTCCATACAGCCATGTCTTTAATGATATGGGTGGTTTCTTTGCGACGGGCCTTGATGAGTTCGGCGACACTATTGATAGTCGTCACCTACTCTATGTTCCAACGGGTATTAATGATCCTTTGATCAATTGGTCTGGTGATTTCTTGGATAACTTCGGTAACGTCCGGACTGGTAAAGTTGACCAGTTCTTCAAAGTCCTCGAAAACCAAGGTCTGATGGAATATGCAGGCGGCATCATTCCACGTAACAGTCAGACATCTGATTGGTGGAGTAAGATTGACCTGCGTATCAGTCAGGATATCCCTGCACCGATCGAAGGCCATAAGGCTCAAGTCTTCTTGGTGATTGAAAACCTAACCAACTTCATCGACAGCGACTGGGGTGCCATGAAGAATGCTGGTTATTTCGGAAAAGTAGATACGGTTAATGCTTCAATTGACCGCGATAACAATGTCTATAACTACGAAGGCCTTGTCCGCCGTGACCCGGACGGTCTTGGCAGTCCACAGTCTATCATCACGGCCCCATCTAAGTGGGAAATCCGTGTCGGTATCAAGTACGACTTCTAAGCCAACTCGGTTTTAAATAATATAAAGGCGTCGACATCGGTCGGCGCCTTTTTTATTTCCCGATGTCATCAATATCTAAAACTCTATGGGTAGAGCCGTTGTTTCTTTCACTTTGGTTAATCCCACCGAGCTACTGACTTCCTGAACGCCCTCAATTTTACTCAGCTTCTCCCAAAAAAATGTTTCATAGGCTTGAATATCAGCCACGGCGATCTTCATCAAAAAATCGATACTACCCATTAACGTGTGGCACTCGATGACCTGCGGAAACTTTTGGACGGCATTAATGAAATTTGGCAGCGCATCTTTGTCATGAGCCCGAAGCTTCACCTGCGCGAACACCAGCACCCCAAAGCCAACCTTTTCAGCGTCTAATAGCGCTACCTGCTGTTTGATGATGCCTTCTTCTTGAAGGCGCTGAATACGCCGCCAGACGACAGATTTGCTCGACCCAATGATATCAGCGATATCTTGGGCTCCCAGTGCACAATTTTCTTGAAGTTGAACCAAAATCTTTCGGTCTATATTATCCATGTTATTTTATACCTTATTTATGATCAATATCGGGAAATAATCACATAATAATGGCATGCAGCGCTTTTTTAGGGAAGAAAATTCGGAACACCATAGCTATTCTATCCATATGAACCGTTACTGAAGGAGAAGACGATGGACGCGCCGACACACTTTCAACCAAATCAACAGGGCACTATGTTTGACGTTACCGCACTACATGACGCCAGCACCCTTTGTCGGATCCTGAGCCTTTTCACAGTAAACGGCCTTTTGCTTGATGCGATCAATGCTATTTCCCTAGCTGGTGGTATGCAGCGGATCCAACTGTCTTGCCCCGAGATATCACCGCAGCGGGCTGAGATCCTGAAAGCAAAAATCGGCCAGATCATAACGGTACAATCAAGCCAGATCGCTCGCCTTGCCATCGCCGCCTAACTCAACCCCTAATGACAATGAAGGATTTATCATGAAACGCGCTATGCTACCCCTTGGAGCTCTGAGAGCTTTTGACGCAGCATCAAGACACCAAAGTTTTAAGGACGCTGCTGATGAGCTTGCTGTTACACCAGCTGCTATCAGCCAACAGGTCCGCCACCTTGAGGCCGTCTTGGGGCAACAGCTCTTTTATCGCTCCAATCGCTCTCTAACCTTAACCCCTTGGGCAAAGGCGAGCATGACCGATATCCAAAATGGCTTTGAAGCATTCGAGCGCGCTGTGGAGATTATGACTGATGCCGACCTACCGGAGGCAGCCATATATCGCCTGAGCGCCTAAGACTTATCTCCCTCCCGACCACTCTGCAGCAGCCCGCCTACTCGGCCGGCTGCTGTATTTTTTCCTCAAGAATTTCTTGGCTCTTTGCAAGGCGCAACCTTTTGCGTTCCCGTATCAATACGATCACTACAATCTGTGCAACTCTAGGATCTTTTAATTTCGACAAGCCCATCTTCGTGATCACTCCCATTAATTTCAGCGCGGTGAACGACCGCCTTCTCAGGAATTCGTACGCTAGAATACAGGTTTCAGTTCACTAATTTTCTTTACGCTCTGACTGGTTGCCGCTAAACCTTGAAAAGGGCGCCTCAGTTGATTGCGAGCTGTGGCGCTGCTAGTCGACTAGCAAAAACATGCGAGGCGAAAATGACGACTGTATCTTTGGTTTTGGGCAGCGGCGGTGCGAGAGGGTTAGCCCATATCGGCATTATCCGCTGGCTTGAGGAGCACGACTTTGAGATCAAGTCGATTTCGGGTGCCTCATCTGGGGCGTTGGTCGGTGGTGCTTACGCGGCCGGAAAGCTGGACCCTTTCGAAGACTGGGTCAGAACGATCGAGAGAAAAGATATTTACTCACTGCTTGATCTGGCCTGGAACCGAGCCGGCCTTATGAAAGGTGAAAAGCTGATCAAGCGAATTCAGGATATTGTGGGCTCGCACAAAATTGAAGATTTGCCGATTAAATATACAGCCGTCAGCGTCAACCTCAACAAAGGCTCAGAGGTCTGGATCAATAGCGGTGATCTTTACCATGCCATTCGGGCTTCGGTCTCTATTCCCCTACTACTGACCCCTGTTCGTGACGGCGACGCCACCCTTGTTGACGGAGGGGTCTTAAACCCGGTGCCCGTAACCCCTACGATCGGCGACAATACAGATATTACCATTGCAGTGAATTTGGATGCTGATATTCCGTCTGCCACCACACAAAGGAATAAGGCCAAATCCAAGAAGAAGAAAGAGGCTAGGGATAAAGAAGATGGTTTTCGCGGCGCTGTTGCTAAATTTAATCAGCGTTTTTTCGACACTAAGATCGATGACGACAAGCCCGAAAATAGCTTCTTCTCAGTTGCTTTGCAGGCCTTTGAGACGATGCAGAGCCAGATTGCTCGCCAAAAACTCGCAGCATATCCGCCAGATCATCTCATTCGGATCTCTCGGCATGCTGGACGGACATTAGAAGTCGATAGAGCCGAGGAGTTTATTGATCTAGGCTACAAATCAGCGCAGGAGACGCTTGGCCACCTGATTACCGATGCTCAAAGCAAAAGCCGGAAACGGGTTAACAATAGCACCACGCTATAGCAGCCAGTGATATTTCCCTTGGATCAGTGATAAAAAAGCCTCATGATGGATCTTAACAATCATGAAGGGGCGATCACCCATGTCCGAGGCACTACTTTCTAGATATAGTTTATCCCCTGGGTCAGAACAAACCGGTGCCTTATGGCTCCATTTTGATGCGAGCAATGCGGCCACGCGTGAGCAGCTTGAGGCCTTTCGGCCCGAGTTACCAACCCAGGTCATTTCGGCACTTTTAGCCGAAGATACGCGCCCCCGCTTTACAAGATTTGACACCGGATTTTTGCTGAACCTGCGCGGTGTCAATTTGAACCAAAATGCCGAGCCCGAAGATATGGTCTCTATCCGCATTTGGTGTGATGGGACGCATGTGATCAGCGCTCGCCTCCGAAAATTACTGGCTGTTGATGATATGCGGAAGGCCTTCGATGAAGGCGATGGCCCGGTCTCAGCAATCGATCTAGTCATTTCCCTAGTGCACCGATTATCACAGCGGATGGAACCAACTATTGAAGCACTGCACAGCAACCTAGAATCAATGGAAACGGCCGGGTTTTCGAGCAATCTTGATAGTAAGCCAGAAGATGGTTTATCCAGGCGCACGACGCTGCTAGCGCGAAGGGCGTCGATGATGCAGCGCTATATGATCCCGCAAAAGGCAGCACTAGAGAAATTAGAAACTGATCCTCACAAGTTTATGAATGCCAGCCAGCTGACGTCGCTGCATGAAGGGCTTAATCGCCTAATTTTATTCACTGAAAGTCTTGCTGAAATTCGTGAGAGATCGAGCCTATTGCGCGGCGAAATCGACTATCAAGTCGCCAATATTATGAACCGGCATACGCATCTTTTAACAGTTGTTGCGGCTGTATTCCTGCCCATGGGCTTTTTGACGGGGTTGATGGGCATCAATGTCGGCGGTATGCCGTGGGTCGAGGACGCGATGGGATTTTGGTACGTCACCGGCGGCATCGGTATGATCAGCCTGCTCTTGCTCGTCCTATTTTGGCTTAAACGCTGGTTCTAGATCCAATTGCCTAACCAGATCGCTGGGCAACATGTCCTGATAGAGATATAGCATGTCAATGACATTTTCGCGGCTAGGCGATTGATCACCTGCTTGCATGGCAGGGTCCGTCCTTAGCCGCTCAATCAATTCGTCAAGCGAGGTAATTTCTCTTTCAGCGATCAGATTTAAGACCTGCCAGCGCAGCATGATTAGCCGCCTTTACTTTGCATATGAACATCGCGTTGTGGGAACGGAATTTCAATACCATGCTCGTTAAATTGACGCCATATACCCTGCAAAATATCACTTTTCTGAGCCCGCCAGCCTTTGGTAATATCGTCAACCCAAAAGAAGGCTGTAAAATTAATGCTGCTATCGGCAAACTCATCCAGAAAACACTGAGGTTCAGTATCCTTAGAACAGTCCGGATGCTGATCAATGACATCAAGGATGATCCGCTTCACAAGGTCCAGATCGCTGCCGTAGGCGACTCCAATAGCAATAGTAATCCGCGCTTCGGTGTTTGAATATGTCCAATTGGTCACACGACTAGTGACAAAGTCTTCATTGGGGACAAGCACCTCTTTGCCGTCAACCGTCTCAAGAAGCGAGTATCGCGCGCCGGTATGGCGAATAAAGCCGCAAAGGCCGTCCGGTAGCTCAACAAAGTCTTCGATCTCGATTGATTTTTCAAAAAGAAGGATCAAGCCTGCGATAAAGTTGGAGGTAATTTTCTGAAGGCCGAAACCAATACCAATACCAATCGCACCACCCAAAATACCCAGTGTCATCAAGTCAATGCCAAGTATGTCCAGAATAACAAGGGCGAAGACCAGATAAATCACGACTTGGGCAACTTTGACAAGGATGACCTTATTGCTGCTGCGTATTCTTTCGAGTTTTTTGATCCGTTTCTCAAGGCTCTCAGATGCCCAGCTAGCTATCCACAAACCCGCTACAATCAGGGTGATACCTTTCAGGACCATGAAAACAGAAACGCGCGTCTCACCAAGCTGATAAGATAGCCTATCACCGTCAAGAAAGGCCTTCACCGCTGCGAATTCTTCTTGTTGGACAAACCAGATAAGGGCGGCCAAGGTGATGATCAGCAGGACTTTTGCGATCCATGCTCGCGGCTTTACAATTGACATTAAAATGGCTTTCATGCCTATCCCCTTGATGTGTAGCGCAGTTTACACCAGATTAGCCTGATCGTCTTGTATGTTTTTGACCTCAGTTAAACAAAGGCTTTATATGATTTCATCTTCATCAAACAGTGGGTCACTCTGGATGTTATCTTCAATCTGATCAAGCAGTGACTGAGCGCCATTGCCGGGCCGCAATAACGCTATGTGAAACAGTGGATCACCCGGATTACAGATAGGGAACCTCGTTAGGCCGATAACAATGCCTTTATGTGGGCTTCTCACCTCGCTGCCCTCATCACCAAACGGATCAGAGACATAACCAAGCACTTCATCTTGATCAACTAGGTCACCCGCATCCTTGATGGCGCGAAAGACCCCGCCCATGGGAGCCCGCAACCATTTACTGCGGTCTGCCCGAAGGGACTGCGATTCCTTTTTTGAAGAACGCCGAACACGAACCATACCCAAATGAGCCATGACATCCAAGATACCGCGAACACCAACCCGCACACCAAATTCATTGAACCGGAAGGCTTCACCCGCCTCAAAAAGTAAAACGTCAACGCCCATATTCTTCGCGGCTTGCCGCAGCGAGCCGTCCCGCAGCGGTGATTCCAAGATCAACGGCGCTCCGAACACTTCAGCCAGTTCGCTCGTTTTCTCATTGTCAGGACTAATGCGGATTTGGGGCAGATTTTGGCGGTGTTCGGCAGCTGAATGAAGGTCAATCCCGAAATCTGCGTTGGCCACAATCTCGTTCATGAATAAATTCGCAAGTTGAGCAGCCAGCGATCCACGCTCGGTCCCCGGGAAATGGCGGTTTAGATCGCGGCGATCGGGTAAATACCTAGAGCGACTAACAAATCCGAACGTATTGACAATAGGCACTGCGATCAACGTACCCCTTAAACTGTCCAATGCCTTGCTTTGCAGAAGGCGACGAACGATCTCAACACCGATGATCTCATCGCCGTGGATTGCAGCACTGACAAACATCGTGGGTCCCGGTCGCCGACCGTGCACGACACGCACAGGCATACTCGCCGGCATATGGTTCGAGAAGCTACCCAGCGTTAAATCAATGGTAGCGCCTGATCCTGCGGCGATTTCATGTCCGCCAATTTTAAAGGGTGCGACTGGCATCAGCCTTTACCTTTAGTCTTGGTCTCCTTGGGTCCTGATTTTTTCTCGATGAAGTCAATAATCTTACCGGCTACATCAATGCCCGTTGCATTTTCAACACCCTCAAGGCCTGGCGAGCTATTCACTTCCATCACCACAGGCCCGTGGTTCGAGCGAAGCATATCGACCCCGCATACATTCAGCCCCATGGTTTTAGCGGCTCTTATAGCCGTGCTCCGCTCTTCAGGAGTGATTTTGATGGTTTGAGCACTACCGCCGCGGTGGAGATTAGAGCGAAAATCACCTTCAGCCCCTGTCCGCTTCATTGTTGCGATGACCTTCCCACCGATCACGATGGCCCTGATATCAGTTGCACCAGCCTCTTTAATAAATTCCTGAACTAGGATATTAACGTTTGCGCCCCTGAAAGCCTCTATGACTGATTTGGCAGACCTGTGGGTCTCGCCCAGCACAACACCAACACCCTGCGTACCTTCAAGCAGTTTAATCACCACAGGAGCGCCGCCGGCCCTTTCGATGACTTCATCCGTCATGCTGGTATCATGCGCAAACATTGTGACCGGCAGGCCAATCCCGTCGCGAGCGAACAATTGCATCGACCGCAGCTTATCCCGTGAGCGACCAATCGCAACCGACTCGTTTAGAGGGGAAACGCCCATTGTCTCTAGTTGGCGGAGCACCGCCAAACCATAAAAAGTAACTGATGCTCCAATTCTGGGGATAACAGCGTCAAAACCCTTAAGCTCAGTCTGGCCAAAAAATAATTTTGGTCGGTGAGCTGCGATGTCCATGAAACACTTCATCGGATTTACGATATGGAACTCATGACCTCGCTCCTCAGCAACCTCTTGAAGGCGCTTGTGTGAATATAAGTTGGGGTTTCTTGCGAGCATTAAAATCTTCATGTTCATCCTATCTATTTTAGTTTTTTTCGTTGCAGAAAAGACCTCGAGCTATCAACGAGAAAGCCATTTCTGATAAAAGTTCGACCCAGCAGCATTCTAAACCCCATATCATCGCGGTTTGTCAGTGTTATTTCACCGGGGATTGTCCATAGGCCTATCGATATATTGGTCCAAATGGAAAACCGTGTTTCCGTATGCCCATTCGAGCTTTTGACCATCTTTCGAGAATGAACAGGAGCCTCGCACTGAAACGCGTTTTTGCTGCTGCGCTGATCAGGATGCAATTCGAAAGTAACCCATTCTTGGCCGTCTTTTACAAAGGGCCTGATTTTCCAAGCGTGAATTGCGGATGTCTTCGCCCCCGTATCAACTTTTACCTTGATCCGAGTGTTGGAAAAGTCGGGTAATGCAATCCACTCCCGCCATCCGATTATAGCAAAGGGGGCCTCATTTTTCATTATTGCTATCAATCCCTGCTTAATCGAATTCAGTATCGCCTTTAGAAGTAACGCGGAATCACGGTCATTGTCCACACATTCCCGGAAAGACTACTCCAGCAATAGCGCGGAAAAAGCCGGTATATAGCCTATTTGACCTTACAATTTCGTATTAGCGATTAGCGCGATCAGCTCCGCAACGCTCCTGTGCGCCTCGATATCGTGCCTGAGCGGCTGATCAAGAGAAAACTTATAAGTATTGCGACGCCCACTTTTCTCTCGTTCAAGAACATTTGCCTCTTCAAGATCAGTAATGATCCTCTGGACCGCTCGTTCTGTAATGCCAACAACGTCGGCGACATCGCGCATCGTTCTTGACGGGTCTTGATGCAAGGTAAAAAGCACGTGCGCGTGATTGCTGAAAAAAGTCCAATCTGACATTTAATTCCCCGAGAAAACTGACGCTAGGCCTTAGACTCTCTTTTAAAATAAACTTACGTCTAAATCAAGCTAGTGTCATTAATACCTTCCATATTGTGCGGCGCATCTTTGCCATGCAATCTATGGTCAAACGTGACCAAATCGGTATGCAATGTGTCCTTGGTCAATAGATCCATAGCGCTACCTTCTTTGAAGGGCCGTATTCATGCCCCTTAATCTCATCATCAAACTGCGAGAAAAAGATCTTGGAGAGTTTTCGGTCAGACTGTTGATCCCCTATGCAAAACAGCGGATGGTTGGGGAACGAAACAGCTGGCATGAAGGTCAAAGCGAGAAAATTGTATATCCCCATCCAATTTCTGAATAACCCGATACCTGTTTGACTGTTATGAAGACCGACCGCTTCGGCGCACAATAATCACAGTCTAGCAGGCCGCCCCCCATTTGAGGCTTTCTAACTATTCGCTGAGTGTTACGTTCCATCTTTTGGGAAGCCACCAGCCTGCGAAACCATCGCAGGGACAGGCCGTCCCAAATGTCCTTCTATCCATTTTGTTGCTCGTAAATAGGCATCCATATCAATACCCGTGTTGATCCCTGCCTCATCCAGCATGTAGACAAGATCTTCCGTTGCGATATTCCCTGTTGCCTTTGGCGCAAATGGGCATCCGCCTAAACCGCCAATCGACGAATCTAAGACCGTAACGCCAGCTTGCAGTGCAGCATACGCGTTAGCAAGGCCGGTGCCTCGGGTGTTATGAAAATGTGCCCTGATCGGCATGCCGGGCAGAGCTTCTTTCAATTTTTGAACCAAAGAAGCCACCGCCACCGGATTTCCAACACCTATAGTATCGGCAACAGCGATTTCTATGGGATTTTCCTCTGCCACCCGCCTAGCCATCTCAACAACGTGATCCTGCGATACACGACCTTCAAACGGACAGCCAAACGCCGCGGACAAGGTCACTTGGGCCTGGATATTCTCGCGGCGTGCCATTTTCAGCATCTCCGCACATAACTCGACGGACTCTAAACTGGTCTGCCCTTGGTTTTTCGTCGCGAACGTATCAGTTGCGACCGCTACAAGGCCTACTTCATCGACACCGCGATTGCCGCCCTCTCTGGTTTCAAGTGCCCGGAGAAAGCCACGTTTATTCAACACCAAACCGATATAAATGACATCTTTGTTATCTTCTAGTGCAGCGATCACTGCTTCACCGTCGGCCATTTGCGGCACCCGCTTTGGGTTGACAAAGCTTGCAACCTCTAGGCGCTTGGCCCCCGCCGAAATGGCATCGTTAATAAGACGAACTTTACTATCGGTATCGAAAATTACCTTTTCATTTTGAAGGCCGTCACGCGCTCCAACTTCGACGATTTCAACATCGTGGATCATCTGATCTGTCATCGCCCTTCTCCTGAAACATGTTATTGATAATGAACTCTTATACCAATTGAATACAATTTCAAATATGAAAAACATTTGATCTGTATTTTTCCTCAATATTGTATACATTACTTCCTTATTACGCGTGATTTGCAGAAAGGCGTACATGGATGACACAAGGTATCGACTTCGGAGCTTTAAAGGGCCTTAAGATGATTAAGCTGGGGCAGCTGATTGCTGGACCGTTTTGTGGTCATTTGGATGAGTAAGTCTCGGGACCTTGCCTACGATTTCATCCGGAACGCTGTGCTGAGCGGTGAGTTCAAGCCCGGTGAGCGATTGATTGAGAACACCCTCGTTGATCTGATTGGGGTATCCAGAACGCCTATACGAGAGGCTATCAAGCTCCTCGCGACCGATAATTACTTGGTGATGCGACCAAACTCCGGCGCTGCGGTCGCCAATTGGTCGATGGATGAGCTTGAAGATATCTTTCACCTGCGAGCGATGATTGAAGGTTCGATGACTGAGCGTGCGGTCCATTCCATTACCAACGACGGCATAGCACAGTTGATCGCCAGTGCGGATGCCATTGATGAGATTTTGGTTAAGGGTTCTCCCTTTGATATTCCGAAGTTTCTGGAAGAAAATCATAAATTCCATACCGTTATTCGTGACGCTGCTGGCAGTGAGGCCATGGAACAGGCGCTAAGGCGGCTGATATCGCCGCCCATCATCTATCAGGTCGCGCACAATTACTCTTTGCTTGAGTTAGAGCGCAGTAATTCCCACCACCGGGAAATCATAGATAGTATGATTGTCAAAGATGGGCACTGGGCCAATCACGCCATGCAGACCCATGTCAGATCTTCGTTTAATCGCATACGGTCAATTATGAAGGCAAAGAATATATAGACTTTCAAAGCTTCCTCGCCCGAACTATTTACAATGCTTTTGTTTGTTCTCAACAAACCTCTATGCTTTAATCATGAACAGAATCAGTCAGAAACAAAATATCATGACGGCTGATAAAGCAAATAGGAGGCAACATGCCCGAGATTACCATACTGGGTTGGACCCACACGATCGTCGCAATCATTGCCCTAATATCTGGGTTTTATACACTGGCGAAATACAAAGTCATATCGACTGAGACTAATTCGGGCAAAATCTATCTTATTGGCACACTCTATGTGGCGGCGACTGCTTTGATGATTTACCAGCGCGGTTCTTTTGGGATTGCCCATGCGCTGGCTGTGCTTACTCTGTTGGCGCTCCTCGCAGGTTTTATATCAGAAAAAACAAACATTCTTGGTAAGTTCTCACGCTATATGCAGGCGCTTGGCTATTCGGGAACGCTACTATTCCACATGGTACCCGCGATCACCGACGCGCTGCTTCGATTGCCCGTTGGCGACCCTGTTCTGACAGATATTGAAGACCCGATTTTAAAAGGCTTTTATTTAACCTTTTTGGTGCTCTTTTTGATCTTGGTCATCTTCCAATTCAGATGGCTGGCAAAGCAAAGCAAGCCAGCGGAAGGCCTAGCCCAAAGCTAGGTCTTTCAGCCACTTGCTAGACATTTATCTTGGCTCTGTTTCTATTCGGTCTCAGGTGCCATCGCTGCAGCAGTCCTGTCCAGATTTTTCCGGTCAAGTTCAGAGGTCCCTTCGATGATGTAAATGATCTGTTCCGCGATATTCGTCACGTGATCACCCATCCGCTCGATATTGCGGGCAATAAATAGATAGTGGGTGCAGGCCGTTATAATTCTGGGATCTTCAGCCATATAGGTGATAATTTCGCGAAACAGCGATGTATAGAGGCTGTCCACATCCTCGTCGGATTTGATCACAGCGTTTGCGCGCTCTACACTACGGTTATGGAGGGCAAACAAGGTGTCATTGATCATATCGACGACCTGAACACTCATCCGCTCTAAGGAGCGCTCAAGATTTCGCACCGACGCAGTATCAGCGATTGTCGATACCCGCTTAGCGATGTTTTTTGCATAATCGCCAATACGCTCTAAATCGTTGGCAATCTTCATCGAGCCGACTGTCATGCGTAAATCACCGGCCATCGGCTGACGTTTTGCAATGACATAGATAGCAAGCTCGTCGATCTCCGCCTGCAGCATATCCAGAGCAACATCCGCCTCAACGACATCTCTTGCAAGGCCAGGGTCATGACTGGTCAGGGTTTTTATCGCGGTCATCATCTGCCACTCACATTTACCAACCATTTCGGTCAGCAACTGCTCCAATTTAGCAAGCTCATCGTTATAAATCTGTGAAATATGATCTTCGGTCATTTGTCTTCTGCTCCTTGCTGGATCAACCGATCCGGCCAGTTATATATGCTTCGGTCCTAGTATCTATCGGATTGGTGAAAATCTGATTGGTCTCACCTTTTTCGACTAAATTCCCTAAATGGAAGAAAGCCGTAAGATCGGAAACCCGAGCCGCCTGCTGCATCGAATGGGTTACAATAACAATCGTATAGCGTTTCTTCAAATCATGGATTAATTCCTCTATCCTTGCCGTAGCGATTGGATCAAGGGCGGAACATGGTTCATCCATCAGCACAACCTCTGGCCCAATCGCGATCGTCCGGGCAATACATAGGCGCTGCTGCTGGCCGCCGGACAGGCTTGTACCGGACTGATCAAGGCGGTCCTTAACTTCGTCCCAAAGGCCCGCACGAACCAGGCTTTTCTCCACAATAACATCCATATCAGCTTTGCTTTTGGCCAAGCCATGAATTCTGGGGCCGTAGGCCACATTCTCGTATATCGACTTTGGGAACGGATTTGGCTTTTGAAACACCATACCCACATGACGCCTTAGCACTTCAACGTCGACGGATTTGTCATAGATATCGTTGCCATCCAGCTCGATCTTACCCGTGACCTTACAGATGGGAATCAGGTCATTCATCCGGTTTATACAGCGCAGGAATGTTGTCTTACCGCAGCCTGAAGGCCCGATAAGCGCGGTTACCTGCTGGGGTGGGATTTCCAGATCAATGCCGTGCAACGCTTGGTTATCGGCGTAGGATACAAACACATCCTGTGCAACTAACTTATGCGGCACATCCCCAGCGATTGGGGCGGTTGCCGATTTTTCTTTCAGGGAGACGTTTACCATTTCTTTTCCAATTTCTTACGCATTATAATCGCAGCTAAATTCATGACCAATAGAAAGGCAAGCAGCACAATGATTGCACCAGCTGTCTTCTCTTGAAAAGCGCGCTCTGGGCTGTCGGACCACAGGAACACCTGCACTGGTAGGACTGTTGCTGGCTCCGTAAAGCCGCCCGGAACATCAGCGATAAACGCAACCATGCCAATCATAATGAGCGGCGCCGTTTCGCCGAGCGCCCGCGCCATTCCTAGGATTGCTCCCGTCAGCACGCCGGGCATCGCCAGCGGCAAAACATGATGGAAGACCATCTGAACTCTTGACGCACCAACACCCAGTGCGGCTTCCCGGATTGACGGGGGCACCGCTTGCAGTGACACCCTTGATGCAATGATGATCGTGGGCAGCGTCATTAACGACAGCACCATACCACCAACCAAACTGGATGACCTTGGCAAGCCAAATACATTCAAGAACACCGCAAGGCCAAGCAATCCAAAAATGATTGACGGCACGGTGGCTAGATTATTGATGTTCACCTCAAGAAAGGTCGTCATCTTATTCTTGGGAGCGAACTCCTCAAGATAGATCGCGGCTGCTACGCCGACGCCAAACGATAACAAAAGACATACCAGCAGAGTAAATATCGACCCGATGAAGGATCCACCGATGCCGGCTCGCTCGGGGTCGCGGCTGTCGCCATTGGTCAGAAAGCCCGCATTGAAGCGCGTGCGCACCCGATCTTCGCCAATCCATCCTTCCAACCAGACCAATTGTTTGTCGGTCAGGATGTCGGTAAACTCGGGCGCCAAATCGTGCTTATAGGCTACATCCACCAGATCAGACGTCGGCAACCAAATTTGTACGGTCGACGTTACTGGCGGCATTTCAGCCAAAAGCTCCTCTGAGCCTTCGCCGATCATGCCATAGGCGGCGCGGCGCTCTTTGCGACCCTCAACAGCAGGAAGGTTGGCAATCGTCGCCTTTCGGAGCAGCGTGAAGCTACTACCCTTATTCGCATCATACAGCTCAGGCGTAATCTCAATCATCACTTCGGTCTTTAGAAAGGCTCCATAGCCTTTCAAGACGATCCCACTAATCAAGATCGCCAAAAAGCTCAGCGAAAACAAAATTGCTACTAAGCCAATGTGCTTAAAGACTTTCTCTTTGCGATACCGGGCCGTTAGGCCGGGCAAGGCGCCGCGCGATAGCGGATGAATCGTATCAGTCATAAGATTCCTTGTAACGGTTGACGATCCAGTTACCCAGAACATTGAAAATGAGTGTGATCACAAATAACGTCAGACCTAGCGCAAAGGCTGCCAGCGTCTTCGCGCTGTCAAATTCTTGGTCGCCAGTTAACAGCATAACAATCTGAACAGTGACCGTGGTAACCGCTTCCAAGGGATTAGCCGTTAGATTAGCGGCAAGCCCGGCGGCCATCACAACGATCATCGTCTCACCAACCGCGCGGGAAGCTGCCAGCAATATACCGCCTGCGATACCGGGCAGTGCTGCAGGAAGCAGGACCTTGCGAACCGTCTCACCTTTTGTGGCGCCAAGGCCAAGGCTTCCCTCTCGCAGTGATTGCGGGACCGATGAAATCACATCATCTGAAATCGATGAAATTAGCGGAATGATCATAACCCCCATCACAAGTCCGGCCGCGATAGCCGATTCAGATGCCACATCAAGCCCAATGGAATTGCCAATGTCGCGTAAGAAGGGACCAATCACGATGGCCGCGAAAAACCCGTAAACCACTGTTGGCACACCCGCGAGCACCTCAAGGATTGGCTTTATCGTATTCCGGCTTTTAGCGCTGGCATATTCCGCCAGGTAAATCGCCGAGAAAATACCCAGAGGACAAGCAATCAGCAAGGCAATCAAGCTAATCATCAATGTCCCTGCAAATAGGGGAACTGCGCCAAACGCGCCGCTGCCACCAACTTGGTCTGCGCGCAGTGCCGTTTGCGGACTCCAGTGCGTTCCAAATAAAAATTCTAGCGGGTGCACCTGATCAAAGAAACGAACCGCCTCAAAAACCAGCGAAAATACGATGCCAGCAGTCACTAGAATCGCAATGGCAGAGGAAGCCACAAGCGCTAGCTTTATGACTTCCTCTTTCCAGTTTGATTTTTGTCTGGAAAGTATTTTTTTCGAAATAGACCTATTCATCAAAACTCAAACTCATTTTTGTTGGTCGCCAGATTACTTTAACTGGCTCTCAATTTTCGCTAACATCGCGCTGCGCTCTTCGGCGCTCAGTGGGATCAAACCACGGTCTGCTAGGTAGCCATCTTCGCCCGTTGCCTCTTCCGAGATGAAGGCCTGAAGGAAGGGGCCAAGCGCCGGTGTTGTGTCAAGATTTTCACCCTTTACATAGAAGAACAGTGAACGCGCGATCGGATAGGAGCCGTCAGCGATTGTATCAAAGTTAACTTCTACGCCGTTCACGAGCGATGCTTGAACTTTGTCGCCGTTTTGATCAAGAAAGCTATAGCCGAAAATGCCGAGAGCTTCCGGGTTAGTGCTTAGCTTTTGAACGATCAGATTATCATTCTCGCCAGCTTCGATATAGACGCCATCTTCGCGGACTGAATGGCAAATTTCCTTGTACAAAGACTTGTCTGATTTCTTGACTGCTTTGATCCAATCGAAAGTTTTACATCCGCCTTCCATAGCAAGTTCAGCGAAAGCATCGCGGGTACCCGATGTCGGAGGAGGGCCAAGTACTTCAATACGCTTCTTAGGCAGATCAGCATTTACATCTGACCAATAAACCGCGTCATTCTCTTTTAATTCGCCGTCTGTGCCTGCTGGTACTTTTGAAGCCAGCGCAAGGAAAATATCCCGCACAGTCAGTTCCATTCGATCTGCTTCATTTGAGTTGGCCAGCACGATACCATCGTAGCCAATTTTAACTTCGATGATGTTATTCACGCCGTTGCTGGCACAAAGCTTAATTTCTGAATCTTTTACCGCACGCGATGCATTGGACACATCGATTGTATCCGGCCCAGCGTCCGCGCAGAATAATTTGAATCCGCCGCCAGTGCCGGTGCTTTCAACAATCGGAGTCTTATACGCCGAAGTTCTGCCAAAACGCTCTGCAACAACAGTTGAAAACGGATATACTGTGGATGATCCAACGATGCGAACTTCGTCGCCGGCTGAGGCCGATCCAGTCACTGAGGCAAAGCCTAAAGCTGCTGCTAGGGATATTTTTTTAATAGACATAAATTCCATACCTTTTCATTCAAATATATTTCACATGGGGCAAGGCCGATAGGGTGGTGAGCTGCAGGCTCGCCTCTTGTGTGAGAGAGTTTTATCGCCCAGCTGTTACGGTTTTATGACACTTTATAATTGCGAAAAATTATCGCATAAGCATCTGTTGCAATGATATTTTTTTGAGAAAATCTAGATCTACTTTTCTAATCCTGCGCGTTTATTACAGATTGCGAGACTGTTTCTACGAATCTTAATACGCGTCAAGGCCATGCCTCTTCTTGGGGTCTCAATAGCGGCCCTATTTACAATGACTAAAAACATTGACAAGAATTTTGAAAATCACCGTCCAGGGTCTCAAAAAGAATCCCAATAGGTGTAATAAACTTGAAATAGTTTTCTCGTAAAAGCATCGTGAACATTGGATATATCTAATTTCAGACGCCCTCGCAAACGCCCGCTTTCGAAAATGAAAACGGGCCTGTTTTCAAAAATGAAAGCGAGGGAACATAAAGGAGAGAGAGATGAACACTATAAGTAAATTATTATTAACGACAGCGGTTGCTACATCGATGAGCGGCGTGGCTGTGGGCCAGGACAGCGAAATTGAGGCGCTAAAGAAAAGCATCGAAGCTTTGAACAAAAAAGTCGAAGAGCTTGAGAAAAAATCAGCAACCGTCAAAAAAGCTGAGCCAGCAATGTCAATAGGCACAAGCGACGGTAATTTTGAGATGAACCTGCGTGGTCGTCTCTATATCGATTATTCTGATATTTCAGGCATGGATGCTGGAACCGAATTCCGCACAGCCCGCATGGGCATTGAAGGTAAAGCTTGGAAAGACCTCAAATACAAGTTCGAAGCTGACTTTGCTGACAATGACGTTGATGTCAAAGATGCCTACATGGAACTTTCAACCGGTGTCGGTAAAGTCCGCGTTGGCCAGTTCAAGGAATTCGCATCACTTGACGAGCAAACATCATCGCGTCACACCGCATTCATGGAGCGCGCATCCTTCACTGACGCCTTTGGCATCAGCCGCGCAACAGGCATTGCTTACGGTAACGGCGGCGATACCTGGACCTTCAAAACTGGTGTTTATAAAGGCTCGTTCTCAAGTGAAGGCGAAGGCCAGACGACGTTTGCAGCCCGCGCTACTTATGGCGGTGAAATGGAAGGCGGTGTTTGGATGATTGGTGCATCGGCCCGTGTCCGTGACCGCGG